>Ga0116193_1004176_pt1 | contig 10107 bp, 9 predicted proteins | sample AD_UKC115_MetaG_FD_89892 | JGI IMG/M metagenome (GOLD analysis project Ga0116193, IMG submission 89892) | Active sludge microbial communities of municipal wastewater-treating anaerobic digesters from Hong Kong - AD_UKC115_MetaG | ecosystem: Engineered > Bioreactor > Anaerobic > Digestate | place...
CGCATCCTCACCGCGCCCTTCATCGAAAGCTGGAGGGGCAAGATGACCAACATCCACCCCTCGCTGCTGCCGCTCTACAAGGGGCTGCATCCGCACCGGCAGGCGCTGGAGGCCGGCGCGACCATGCATGGCTGCACGGTGCACTGGGTGACGCCGGGCGTCGACGAAGGTCCGATCATCGCGCAGGCCGAAGTGCCGATCCTGCCCGGCGATACGGAAGAAACCCTGCAGGCGCGCACGCTGATCGCGGAGCACAAGCTCTATGCGCAGGCGCTGACGATGATCGCCAACGGCGAGGCCAGTTTCCCGCCGTCGTCATCCTGAGATGCGCGCGCCAGCGCGCCTCGAAGGACGCGACAGCTCAAACGAAAAGGGGCGGCTCGAGGCCGCCCCTTCGCGCAGGCATGGCCGAATGGATCAGCCGACGATTTCGGCGTCGGTGAAGAAATAGGCGATCTCGCGCGCGGCGCTGGCCGGCGAGTCCGAGCCGTGGACCGAATTGGCTTCGATCGATTCCGCGAATTCCTTGCGGATCGTCCCGGCGTCGGCATTCGCGGGGTTGGTCGCGCCCATCACGGTGCGGTAGGCGGCGATGGCGTTCTCGCCTTCCAGCACCTGAACGACCACCGGGCCGGAGGTCATGAAGGCGACCAGATCGCCGAAGAAGCCGCGCTCCTTGTGCTCGGCGTAGAAGCCCTCGGCCTTCTCCTTGGAGAGGCGGATGCGCTTCTGGGCGATGATCTTCAGGCCCGAGCCCTCGATCACGGCGTTGATCTTGCCGGTGATGTTGCGGCGGGTCGCGTCGGGCTTGATGATCGAGAAGGTACGTTCGAGGGCCAATTCGGCCTCCTTGTTTGCAATGCAGCGGAAAACTGGCGCGGCTTATAGCGGGGGCCCCGTCGCCGGGGCAAGCGGGCGTTTGCGCCACCTTCGCAACTGCGATAAGCCCCGCCCGTTATGCTCACCATCGACGATTTTTCCTGCCGGATCGCCGGCCGCCTGATCATTGACCATGCCTCGGCCTTCATCCCGGCCGGGCACAAGGTCGGGCTTGTCGGCCGTAACGGCTCGGGCAAGACTACGCTGTTCAAGGCGATCCAGGGACGGATCGAGAGCGAGAGCGGCCGCATCACCCTGCCCAAGGGCCTGCGCATGGGCGGCGTGGCGCAGGATGCGCCCGCCAGCCAGACCTCACTGCTGGACGTGGTGCTGGCCGCCAATACCGAGCGCGCGGCCCTGCTGGCCGAGGCGGAAACCGCCAAAGACCCGATGCGGGTCGCCGAAATCGAGATGCGCCTCGCCGATATCGGCGCGCATGCGGCCCCCGCCCGCGCGGCGGCGATTCTGGCGGGTCTCGGCTTCGGCGCGGACGACATTCATCGTCCGTGTGCGGATTTCTCCGGCGGCTGGCGCATGCGCGTGGCGCTGGCGGCGGTGCTGTTCTCGGAGCCCGACCTGCTGCTGCTGGACGAGCCGACCAACTATCTCGACCTTGAAGGCGCGCTGTGGCTTGAGGACTATCTCGCCACCTATCCGCACACGGTCCTGCTGATCAGCCACGACCGCGACCTGCTGAACCGTTCGGTCGATGCGATCCTGCACCTCGAGAACGGCAAGCTGAAGCTCTACACGGGCGGCTTCGACCGCTTTCAGCAGCAGCGCGCGATGCAGCTCGATCTGCTGCGCGCCGCCAAGACCAAGCAGGACGCGCAGGCCAAGCACCTGCAGGCCTTCGTCGATCGCTTCAAGGCGAAAGCCTCGAAAGCCAAGAAGGCGCAGAGCCGCGTGAAGGCGCTGGAGAAGATGCAGGCGATCCAGATCCCGCCCGAGGAACGCGTCGCGCCCATCGTCTTTCCGGAATGCGAGGAGATGTCGCCGCCGGTTCTGGTGTTCGACAATGTGACCACCGGCTATGGCGATCATGTCGTGCTGTCGAAGCTGAACATGCGCATCGACCCCGATGACCGCATCGCGCTGCTGGGCAAGAACGGCAACGGCAAGTCGACCTTCGCCAAGCTGATCTCGCAGCGCCTGAAAGCCATGAGCGGCAGCGTGGTGCGTTCGCCCAAGCTGCGCATCGGCTATTTCGCGCAGCACCAGGTCGACGAGCTCGACATGGACGGCACGCCCTTCAGCCATATGGCGAAGAAGATGCCGGACGCCATCGAGAGCAAGGTGCGGGCGCGCTGCGGCTTTTTCGGCTTCGGCGTCGACAAGGTGTTCACGAAGATCTCGGCCCTGTCGGGCGGCGAGAAGGCGCGGCTGCTGCTGGCGCTGGCGGCGTTCGATGCGCCGCACATCATGGTGCTGGACGAGCCGACCAACCATCTGGACATCGAAGCGCGCGCGGCGCTGATCGAGGCGATCGCCGCCTATGACGGCGCGGTGATCCTGGTCAGCCACGACCGCCACCTCATCGAGACCAGCGCCGACCAGCTGTGGCTGGTGGCCGACGGCCGCGTCGCGCCGTTCGAGGGCGATCTCGACGAGTACGAAGACTATGTTCTGGGTCGGAAGGGAAAGCCCGGCTCGCAGCAGGCGGCCGCCGCCGACAAGGCGAACAAGGCCGAGCAGCGCAAGGCCGCCGCCGGCAAGCGCCAGGAGCTGGCGCCGCTGAAGAAGAAGTCGGACGCGGCGGAGAAAGAGGTCACGCGCCTCACCGCCGAGATCGCCGCGCTGGACGTCAAGATGGCCGATCCCAAGCTCTACAAGGCCGATCCGTTCAAGCTGCTCGACATCACCAAACAGCGCGGCGAGCTGAAGAAGAAGCTGAGCGAGGCCGAGAGCCTGTGGGTGGAAGCGCTGGAAGCCTATGAAGAGGCCCAGCGCGAGGTCGCTTAGCGCCCCGCCAGACGCGCCTTGGCGGTCTGATACCAGCGCCTGTTGATCTTGCGCACGTGCGGGGGCGACGTCTCGATCGTCTTCACGATGGTCTGGAAATGGCCGCGCGCCTCGTCGCCCCGGCCGATCGTCTGGAGATATTCGGCGTAGCGGCAGAGCGCCTCAGGCCCGGCGAAATAGCGGATCACGCTTTCATATTCGGCCAGCGCCGCGTCCTGCTTCTTCTGCCCCGCCAGAGCGCGGGCAAAGAGCAGATGCCCCTGTTCGTCCGCGGCGCTGGGGTAATCCTTCTGGAAGCGATCGAGCACCGCTTCGGCCTCGGCGAAATTGCCGGTCTCGACCAGCGCGCGGGCGAAGCCCATCTGCAGGCGCGGATCGTCGGCGAAGCCGGTGGTGGACAGGTCGCGATAGATCGGCAGCCCCTCCTCCGCACGGCCGATGCGCAGATATTCGTCCGCCAGACGCTGGCGGGCATCGACCGAGTTCGAAAGCTCGGCCTCGTGCTTGAGCTTGCGGATGTGCCGCTCGGGATCGCGCAGATCGAGCGCTGCCTCTTTCACCCGCACCGCGTCGGGGCTGCCCAGCATTTCGGGCACAATGTTGACGACGATGTAGGCGATGGAGCCGATCAGCGGCAGGAAGACGATGACATAGATCCACGGCATGAGATTGCCGTTGCGCGCCGCATGGATCACACAGGTCAACATCAGCAGGCCAAGCCCGCCCAGATAGAGATACGGCACCGGCCCCCCTCGCCGTCATTGCGCGCACACCTGATACAAGCCCGCGTATAGCGGCGGATGTGGTTTTTCGCACTGTGTCCAATCCGCTCAGTCCGAAATTTCCGCTGGAAACGGCCGCAATGATCTGCAATTGAGAATGCTTCCGAATTGCGATGATGAAAGCGGCGCACGATGCTGAGGTGGGTTCTTTTCCAGCTTCACTGGATATTCGGCATCACGGCCGGGCTGGTGCTGGCGCTGGTCGGGCTGACCGGCGCATTCCTCAGCTTTGAAGACGACATCCTGGAATGGATGAACCCCGGCGTGCTGACCGTAGCGGTGCGCGAAGACACCCCGCTCCTGACGCCCCAGCAGCTGATCGACGCCGTGAAGGCCGCCGATCCCGCAGCGAACATCAACGCCGTGACCGTGGCCGAGCCCGGACACCCCGCCTCGGTCGGCCTTGCGCCGGCCGGCGGTCAGGGCCGCGGACGCCAGGTCCTGCTCGACCCGTATACCGGGGCGGCGCTGGGCGAGCCCACAGGCCGCGGCTTCTTCCAGTTCAGCGAACAGGTGCATCGCTGGCTGGTGATGCCCGGCGGCAATCAGGGCGTCGGCAAGATGATCGTGGGCGTCTCGACGATCATCCTCATCTATCTCGTCCTTTCGGGGCTCTATCTGCGCTGGCCGCTGCTCTGGACACGGTTGCGGATCTGGCTGAAGCCGAATTTCAAGGCGAAGGGCCGTGCGCTGTGGTGGTCGATCCACGCGGTGTTCGGCACCTGGGTTCTGGCGCTCTATCTGGTGATGGGGCTGACCGGCCTGTGGTGGTCGTTCGAGTGGTATCGCAACGGCGCCTCGCTGCTGTTCACGGGCAAGCCGGCGGTGATCCAGCAGGGCCCCGGCGGCGGCGGCCCGGGCGGCGGACGCGGCGGCAATGCGGATGGCGCCCCACCCCCGCCAGCCGTCTCGCTCGATCCGGCATGGGCGAGCTTCCTCCAGATCACCGGCGGCGCCTATCAGACCGCGAGTTTCACGCTGCCGCGCAAGGATGGCGATCCCGTCGCCGTGCGCCTGCTGCCGCAAGGTGCGGCGCACGAGCGCGCGACCGACCAGATCAAGCTCGATCCCGCAACCGGCGCGGTGCTGAGCCATGAGCGTTTCACCGACAAGACGACAGGCGAGCACATCTATGCCAGCGTCTTCCCGCTGCACTCGGGCTCGTATTTCGGTTTCATCGGCGTGCTGCTGTGGGGGCTCGCCAGCTTGATGATGCCGGTATTCTTCGTGACCGGGTGGCTGCTCTATCTGGGGCGGCGCAAGGCCAAGGCGAAGCGTCTGGCGCGGTTGCGCGCGCAACCCGCCGAATAAACCTAGGGCTCGGCCCAGAGCCGCAGCAGGTTGTGATACGTGCCGGTGAGCTGGACGATCGCGGGATCGTCCTGCCCCGACTTGGCCGCCAGCGCCTGAATGGCGATGTCCATATCGAACAGAAGCGCGCGCTGCGTGTCGCTGCGGATGAGGCTCTGAATCCAGAAGAATGACGCCACCCGCATGCCGCGCGTCACCGGCGTCACATTGTGCAGGCTGGTCGAGGGATAGAGGATCATGTCGCCAGCCTCCAGCTTGACGCTGTGGTCGCCATAGGTGTCCTCGATGGTTAGCTCGCCGCCGTCATATTCGTCGGGCTCGGCCAGGAACAGCGTCGCCGACAGATCCGTGCGGATGCGCCGCCCCGTCGCCGGGTTCATGCGGATGGAGTTGTCGACGTGATTGTCGAAGCCGTGTCCGGCGCCGTAGCGGTTGAAGAGCGGCGCCAGAATGGTCTGCGGCAGGGCGGCCGAAACGAAGAGCGGATTTTTCTCCAGCGCCGCGACGATGCGCGCGCCCCAGACCTTCGAAACCTCGCCGGCATGCGGCAACTGCTCGTTGCGCTTGGCGAGCGCGGCCTGAAAGCCCGATGTCATGTTGCCGTCGATCCATTCGGCGGCGTCGATGGCGCGGCGGCACTCGGCCACCTCGGCTTTGCTGAATACGCCCGGAATCTGCAGCAGCATGGTCTGTCCTCGTCGTCAAAGACAACGGCCCCGCCCATGACAGGCGGGGCCGCTTCAGGCAAGTGCGCCCGGCCTCAGAACGTGTAGCTGGCGCTCAGCGTGGCCTGCAGGCCATCGCCGGGAACAGCCCAGCCATTGTTGCGGACGCGGATGAGATAATCCTCGTCGAACAGGTTCTTCACGTTGAGCTGCAGAAGGACGTTCTCCTTGGGCTCGTACGAGACCATCAGGCTGTGCACCCAGTAATCGTCGACATACTTGATGGGGAACGGCGCGCCGCCAGCGTTCGTGATGACGTTCTGCGCGGTGAACTCGCCCTGATAGGTCGCGCCATAGCCGACCGTCACGCCGAAGTCGAAGGCATAGGTCAGCCAGAAGCTGCCGGAGTTCTTGGGCGTGCCGATGAGCGGATTGCCCGGCAGAGGTGTCGTCGCGGTGTAGCATGACGTATTGGTCAGCGGCTGCGTCATGCAGTAGTCCGAAACGCCCTGGATCACTTCGCTGTCGAGATAGGTGTAGTTCGCGAACACCGTGATCTTGTCAGTGATGTTGCCGGTTGCGCTCAGCGTCAGGCCGCGCACGCGGGCCTCGCCGTCGAGTACCTGATCGGGCGGCAGCGTCGGATCGACGGCGGCCACCTTGTAATTCGTGCGGTCGTTCTGAAAGATCGCCGCCGAGAGCAAAAGGCGGTCGTCCATCACGTTCCACTTCACGCCAAGCTCGTAAACCTCGCCCTTTTCCGGATCGACGTTACACGTCGCCGACGTGCAGCCGCCGTTCACCGTCGCCTGCGACGGAGTCTCGGTGTTGCCATAGGCGAAGTAGATGCTGGCGCTCGCGACCGGCTTGTACACGAGGCCGAAACGATAAGAGAGGATGTCCTCCTCGCTGTGGAAGACGTCGCCCTGAGTGAGAGTCGGCTGGCCATTCGGCCAGGGCGCAGCGCCGCTGCCGGGCGTCGTGTTCGACGGTAGGGCGGCGGCCGTGAAGTCGCCTTCCACGTGCTCGTAGCGCAGGCCGAGATTGAACTCGAACTGCTCGCTGAGCTCCATCGTGTCGAAGACGTAGAAGGCGCGGCTGTCGAGCGTGCCGTCACTGCGGCCGGTGATGGTGAAGTTCACCGGGCCGGTCCAGACGTGATCCGGGTCGGCGATATTCATCGGCGGGAAGTTGTAGCCCGTAGGCAGCGACGCGCCGTTGGGCAGCGTGCCGTCGGCGTTGCGATAGCTGGGCCCGGTATCGAGGTGATAGTCCTCGCTGGAGAACGAGAAGCCTACAACCGCGTTGTGCCGGATGCCGCCGGTCACGAAGTCCAGCGCGAAGTCGGTCTGGTTATAGAACAGCGTGTTCTTCGTATCGCGCGTGTTGCCGCGCGGCCCGCTGGGCACATAGGCGCCGGGCGTGGTGTTCGGGCTTGCGCACGCCAGACCCGTGGCTGGGTTCGTTCCGTCGGCGAGGCACCACGAACCCTGCGGCGGGTCGACGATGGAGAACTGCGTCACCTCCTGATAGCGCGTGAGATTGCGCACGCTCAGCCAATCGTTGAAGGCGTGGTTGATCGTGGCGGTGAACTGATCGACCTGGATCTCCTGCGTGTCGACGTTGGAGTATCCGTAGTAATTGCTGCGCTTCACGCCGGGCAGCACGCCGTAGCTGACGAACTGGTTGTCGAAATACGGCACGCCGTATTGCGGGATGTTGTCGTCTTCCTGGTGCAGATAGGCCAGGGTCAGCTGCGTATCGGAGTTGAGCCCGAACACGATCGACGGCGCGAAGCCCCAGCGGGTGTAGCGTTCGACGTCGCGGCCGGGCACGTCGTTTTCGTGGCCCATCAGATTGAGACGCACGGCGATGCCGTGGGCGACGAGATAATCGGCATCCACCGTGCCGCGGTAATACGCGTCGGTGCCGACTGCGCCGGTGACGACGGTCTGGTTGCGCCCGCGCGGCGTCTTGCTGACGATATTGATCGAACCGCCCAGAGAGCCCGCGCCGCCATAAACGGAATTCGCGCCGTTGATGAGCTCAAGCTGCTCCAGGTTGAACGGGTCGGTGCGGCTGTACTGCGCGCTGTCGCGGACGCCGTCGACGGTGATGTCGTTGTTGGCGGAATAGCCGCGCAGGTTGATCGAGTCGCCATAGCCGCCGCCGCCCTCGCCCGCGCCGAAGGTGATACCCGGCGCCGTAGAAAGAATTTCGCGCAGCGTCAGCAGGTTCTGGGCGCGTATGGTGCGATTGTCGATGACGGTGATGGTCTGGGGCGTATCGAGCAGCGGCGCGGTGTATTTGGGCGATTCAAGTCCCTTGCGCTCGCCTTTGACGGTGACGGTCTCGCTGGCGGAAGCGGCCGCTGCGTCTTTTTCCTTTTTGTCGTTGCCGGCAGCGTCCTGAGCCAGAGCGACGGACGATACGGCCAGGCCTGCAAGACCGGCGACCGCAATGGCCGAAACGCGCGACCTGGCGCGCGCGCGCACGCCAAACGACTGACTCATCAGATAGCCCCCATAGAAGAACCGGACGGACACGCCGCCTTAGTTGCGATTGCGAATGCGGCGCAGTTCTAACGAGTCGTCGCGCGAATGACAATGCGAATGATTCTCACATTTTTCGAGGGGGACTCCGGTGGCGACGGCCCCGCCGCCAGGCCTTTACCTGGCTGGTTATTGCGGAGTGTCCGCCCATGCCGTTCCCTGCCGGAAAGATCAGCACCCGGGAGGCCGCCATGACCGCGTTTCGTATTCTGCTCGCCATTCTGACGGCTGCGCTGGCGGCCTACACCGCCGTGGTCGTGGCGCGTCATGGCCTCAACCTCTTCCCGCAGTTTTTCGGCGACATCGCCGCGATGGGATGGGCCGGCCAGTTCAATGCGGACTTCACCACCCTGCTGACGCTGTCGGGCCTCTGGATGGCCTGGCGAAACCATTTCACGCCGGCGGGCATCGCGCTGGGCGTGCTGGGGCTGTTCGGCGGCGGGCCGCTGCTGATGAGCTATCTGCTGATCCTCAGCTACGCCGCACGCGGCGACATGAAGATCGTGCTTGGGGGGCGGCGGCGCGCGGCGGCCTGACTGCGGCTAGGCCTGCTTTTCCCAGCGGCCCGCGTCCGACTGCTTCCAGTAGGTCGCGGGGTGGCCCGCCGCCTTTGCAGCGGTCCACTGGCGGCGCGCCTCGGCGAGCGCGCTTTCGTCGCGCCCGTCGAAAATGAGCACGATGCGGTCCAGCAAGGTGAGATCGGGCGCCTTCCAGTCGGCCGGCGCCGCGCCATCCACCAGGAACAGCGCATGTGGACCGTTCGGCATCTCCGCGCCCGCCGTCAGATAAATCGGCTGGCGGGGCGCGAAGCCATCGGCGGCGCGTCCATGCGGCAGAACGGCATCGGCGCGGAAGGTCCACAGATGCGCATCCAGCGCGTCCACCCGCTCTTGCCCGCCCGCCCTGACCACCGCACGCCAGCCGCGCTCCAGCGTCTTCTGCAACAGCGGCGGCAGGGCGTTCTCCAGCGTCTCGCGCTGCAGGTGGTAGAACCAGACCTCTGTCACTTAAAGCCCTGGGGCAGCGCCGGATCGTCAGGGTCTTCGTCGGCGACCATGTTGAACGGCCGGCCGCGCGAGTTGGGGTCCCAGCCCAGCTCCATCGCCTGACGGATCGCCCCTTCCAGCAGGATGCGAAACTCCCGCGGGCGGTGCGGCCAGCTTTTGGGCCGGCCGTTCTGGCTGTGGGTGTACGGGAATTCGATGATCAACTCGCGGCGCGCGAGCCCCTCGTCGAAGACCTGCACCGAGATGCGCAGGCCGACATAGCCGTCGGTCGTCCAGCGGGGCTCGCTGAGCGCCCGCCAGACCATCGTCTCGCCATCGACGGTGACCGTCTCTGGAACGGCGTTGCCGCGTCCCTTTTTCGCGTAGACCATCGCCGCCCTCCGGCCCGCCGCCTACTCCGCGACGTCGCGCACGAAGCTGTCGAGCAGGCGCACGCCGAAGCCGCTGGCGCCTTCGGGGTGAACCGCGCGCGCCTTGGCGCTCCAGGCGACGCCGGCGATGTCGAGATGCGCCCACTTGGTGCCGTTGACGAAGCGCTGGAGGAACATCGCGCCGACGATCGAGCCGCCATAGCGGTTGCCGGTGATGTTCTTCATGTCGGCGCAGGTGGAATCGAGCGCACGATCCAGCGACTCGACCAGCGGCATGCGCCACAGCGGCTCGGCCACCGCCTTGCCGGCCTTGTCGAGCGCGGCGGCGAGATCGTCGTCGTTGGAGAAAAGGCCCGCATGGTCGAGACCCAGCGAGATCATGATCGCGCCGGTCAGGGTGGCGAGGTTGACCATGTAGCGCGGCTTGAAGCGGTCCTGCGTGTACCAGAGCGCGTCGGCCAGCACGAGGCGGCCTTCGGCGTCGGTGTTCCAGACCTCGATGGTCTGGCCCGACATCGAGGTGACGATGTCGCCCGGCCGCTGCGCGTCGGCGTCGGGCATGTTCTCGACGAGGCCCA
>Ga0116193_1004179_pt1 | contig 10105 bp, 8 predicted proteins | sample AD_UKC115_MetaG_FD_89892 | JGI IMG/M metagenome (GOLD analysis project Ga0116193, IMG submission 89892) | Active sludge microbial communities of municipal wastewater-treating anaerobic digesters from Hong Kong - AD_UKC115_MetaG | ecosystem: Engineered > Bioreactor > Anaerobic > Digestate | place...
ATCTCCTCCGCCTCCCTGGCCGAGACCACCGGCCGGATCTTCATCCCCAGCCGCTGGGACTGGTTGATCAGCTCCATCAGACACCTCTCGCTTCCCACCAGGGCAAGCACCCTCTTGCCCGCTAGCTGGTGATTTGGGGCGATTTCATCCTCGTACGACCCCTCGGTCTTTATCTGAAAATGAAATGTGGAGCCTCTTTTCAGCTCGCTCTCCACCCATATCCTTCCTCCCATCTGCTCGACCAGCCTGCGACTAATAGCCAGGCCAAGGCCGGTGCCACCGTACTTTCTGCTTATGGATACATCCGCCTGGCTGAAGGAATGAAACAGCTTATTCATATCGCCCGATGAGATGCCAATACCCGTATCTGCGACATAGAAATGGAGCATATCCGGCTCATCCCCCATCCTCACCCCGAGAGTTACGCTGCCCCTCTCGGTGAACTTGACCGCATTGCCCAGAAGATTGACCAGGATCTGCTGCAGCCGGGCGGAGTCCCCCACGATGGTCTGGGGGACAGAATCATCCAGATCGTAGCTCATCTCCAGCCCCTTCTCCCTCCCCTTTGCCGCCACCATGGCCATGGACTGATCCAGGCATTTACGCAGGGAGAAGGGCTGGCGCTCCAGCTTCATTTTTCCCTCATTGATCTTGGAGTAGTCGAGGATGTCATTGATGATACCCAGCAATGCATCGCCGCTGTTGTGAATAGTCTCCACATAATCGCGCTGCTCAGGCGACAGATCCGTCTCCAGGAGCAGGCCGGCCAGGCCGATCACCGAGCTCATGGGAGTTCTTATCTCATGGCTCATATAGGCTAAGAAATCACCCATGGAGCGCGATGCTGCGTCAGCTGCCTGCTGGGCCTGACGAAGCTCCTTTTCCGTCTCCTTGTGCTCGATCATCTCCTCGTTGAGGGCCATGTTGACCCTTAAAAGCCAGGCCGTTCGCTCCGCCACCCTCCTCTCCAGCTCCTCCTGGGTCCTCTTCAAGACATCCTCTGCCAGCTTTCTCTCGGTGATGTCATGGATGAATCCCTCCAGGGCCACAATCTCCCCGCCGGCATCAAATATCCCTTGGCCCTGCTCCCAGACCCACTTAGTACCGAGACTCCCTTTTATCCTGTAAGTCAGCCGGAATGGAGTCCTCTCCTCCGTAGCTCGCTGAATCTCGCTCCAGACGCAATCCCGGTCGTCAGGGTGGATCAGATCGGCATATGCTATCACATTATTGTGAAGAAGATCGGAAGATGAGCGGCCGGTCAGCTCCAGACATCCATCGCTCACAAACTCCATGGTTCTTTTGCGGTCATTCCTGCCGCGATAGGCCATACCAGGCAGACTGCTCATCAGGGTGGCTAGCTTTCTTTTGCTCTCCTTCAGTGCCTCCTCCATCCACCGGCGCAGTATGGCATTTCCTATGCTTCCCGCTGCCGCCTGCAATATTGCCACCTCATTCTCCGTCCACTGCCGCTCCGAATGGCAGTCGTCAATCCAGATCGCAGCGCAAAAGCGGCCCTCGATGAATACCGGCAGGAGCAGAAAAGAGAGGACCCCATTGTCCTCCAGAAGCTTCCTTCCCGGATCTAGGATCTTAGAGGTTATGCCCTGGATGGGATTGCCCCGGGAGAGGATATCCTGCCAGCCGATGAATAGGTCCCAGGAGATATCTCCTTGAAAGGGCTCTGCAAGCTCCCTGAGCCACTGGATTGGCTCCACAGATCCTGAAACTCTGCCTTTACACTCGGCGCTCTCCAGGATCATGATCCGGTCAGCACCTATGGAGAGCCCCAGTATTCCCAGAGCCTTCCTTATGGCATCGGGATCGGTGGTAAGAAGATAGTTGGTGGCTGCAGCCACCCCCCTTAGCAGGAGGTCCCTTCGGCGGAGTTCATCCTCCGTCCTGCGTCTCTGGATGAGCTTGTACATGCCGCTCATGAGCAGTGTGAGCTGACGCACATCAGCATTATTGTACTCTTCATCCTTATTTCCCACTCCTGCCACTGCGACTATCTGTCCCTTGTCCATGATTGGTACGCTCATATGGCGCAAGATCAGGGGATCATTCGCTGAAGATCCTCTCCAGCAAGAGGTGTGGTCATTGACAATCACCGCCTCCCGCCTCCTCATGGCCTCGCCCCAGAGGCCAGGCTCCACCAGATGGTAGGCCATCTTATTGTGATCTGCGTCCTGCTCCGGCTGAGGATCCCGGGACCAGTGGTTCATGAAGATGATTTCTTCATTCTCATTCACAAAGGCGAGATAGCCAATTCTCGAGCCGGTCAGCTTCACCCCTGCCTGCAGGGCGTAGTCTGCCAGCTCCTTGAGGGAGGCCTCATCCATCTGATTGAGCTTGAGAAGGGCCTCCAGCCGGGACTCGTCCAAAAGCAGCGCCTCCTCTGCGCGCTTGCGATCAGATATATTGTAGAAGTTTGCCAGGAAACTGACAGAGTCCTGCGAGTCCCCAGAGATTCTGGTGCAGATCATCTCTGCGATATAAGATCGGCCGTCGGTCCTCTTTACCGGCAGCTCTCCTTGCCATTCTCCCTCTGACAGAAGGGCAGGGATGATCTCCTCCTGCAGCCTGATCTTGCCATACTCATTGGTGAAATCGAATACAGATCGGCCGATCATTTGAGATGGATCGGAATATCCGCAGCTCCGCAATAGCCAGGGGTTGATATACTCGATTATGCCCTCAGAATCTGTAAGGACGGTGGCAGTGGGAGAGCTTTCCACCGCCCGAGTCATCTTTTGCATCCAGATCTCTGCTAATCTTTTCTCGGTAACATCCCTCACACAGCCCGCCACTCCCAGAGTGGATCCGTTCTCGTCTTTCCAGGGGTAATAGATGCAATCCAGATAGCGTTCTTTACCATCCGCAGAGAGGTGAACCTCTGTCCGGGCGAGATCACCGCTCTGCATCACCCCCTCCTTGATAGTCCTGAGTCGTTCCACCTCCTCCGAGGAGAAAAGGTCCTTGTCTGTCTTTCCCAAGGCCAGAAGGCCATCTAATCCAAAAGGACTCTCATCAGAAAGCCAGATATAGCGGAAGCTGCAATCCTGAAGAAAGAGAAAGTAAGGATGATCGGAGATCATCTGCTCTTTGATGGCAAAGCTAAGGGCGAAGCATTTCTGCGCCCATACCTGGGCCGAGATCTGATCCAGCTCCCCTTTTAGCTGCTCAATCTGCGATCGAATATCGACATCGCCATCGAGGCAGCGACCTATGCGACGCTGCATTTGATGGATCTTATATTCCAGATCCTCATGCTCGAGCTTTTCCCTTGTCAAAGCTCATCACTTTCCCGCTCTCCAGCTCAAGAGCAAATCACTCCTTAATCAATGTATTGAATATACCTTAGAATATATTTTAAAGCAATGAGCAGCCAGGACCAGGATCGTTCCCTCCATCCAGACTCAAAACGCAGATAACAGCGAGCAGAGAAACATGAGAGTTGAATGCGGAGCACAGCCCGTGCGCGCAGGAACCTGGATCAATTTATCAGAACATTAGATTTTATCAGAACATCAGGTTTTAATCAGGTTTTAATTCAAATTTAAAAAATATTAAGTCAATTGCTATTGAGAGACTGCATCCTCAAATTGGTGCTTCCAGCCGGCGGATAAGCTCCTCTGTGTTGTACTTTGATAATAGATCCAGCATTCTATCGGTCTGCCGATAATAGCGCTTTATCTCTTCGATCCTCACCATTACCGCCGGATCCGGATCGTCGCAAGATTTCAGATCGCCCTCTGTTCTGTCAAGAGCCATCAATATGCACTGCAGATTCTGGCGGATATTTACTATCATATCTCTCCGGAGCGAATCTGGATCAATAACCGGAATATAATGATACCTCTTATCGCCTGGTATGACCACCCTCTTGACATGTCCCATTCTCTCCAGGATGCCCATGTTGGTGCTGACTGTGGACTTGCTGTAGCCAGTCTCCTCTACAAGCTGGTCCATGGACATGGGGGCATCACTCAGAAAGAGGGTGCCCTGCAATACCCCCACTGCATCACAGCAACCTCGGTTATTCGCTCCCCTGACACAGGCATCTATCATATGCTTCTTCAATACCGCTCTCAACTCTTGGACCATCACCATTAGGAGAAGACCACAACTTTTATCTGCCTTTCGCATATTCCGATTGGTCGGTACAATCCGAACAATTGAGGCATATGCAATGAATAGCTCAGAGCAGCTTGGCTGCTGGATCGTCCGGAACCCTTTGCTGATCACAGCTGCCACTCTGCTCCTCACCCTTGGCGCCGTTCACTATGCCCAGCTGATTGAGATGCAGGGACTGACCACTGAGAGCATGGTGGGCAAAGACTCCACGCTCTATCAGATCTACGATCATCTGTATGTGCAGAACTTTGCAACCGAATCCATTGCCGTATTGATCGAGGCGGATGATGTGACTGAGCCGGAGATCCTCCGGGCGATGCTCACCTTCTCCCAGAGGATGAGAGAGGCGCCCAGAGTCCTCTCCGTCACCAGCATAGCCGATATAGTAGCTGACAAGGAAGAAGAGATCAGTGGAAGGAGATTCATTCCAAGCCAGGAGAGGATAAATGAGATCCTGTCCGCAAAAAATCCCATACTATCGGCGATACTACCCGATCGCAGCCATACCATGCTCTCCATAGATCTGCCGGTCGCCCTTACGGAATCCGAGCAGGGGGAGCTGTACCAGGAGACAAATGCCCAGCTGCAGCTAGCTGGCTTTCCTGCGGACACAAGGCTGACGGTCACCGGAGAGCCTGCCCTGATGAAATCGATTACTAATGAGATGGCCAAGAGCAACGGCCCCATCCTTCTCCTGGCAGGCATTCTGATGATAGTGGCATTGCTGATCACTTTCACTCACGTGAGATGGTCCCTACTTCCCATTCCAATCGTTTTTTTGGGGGTCGGCTGGACATTCGGTGCCATGGGATTGCTCCACATACCCTTCACCATGGTGTCTATGTCCGCATTTCCGATACTGATCGGGATAGGGATCGACTATGCTATCCAGTTCCAAAACCGGATAAATGAGGAGTTCATCCGCACCGGCAACCCAGAAAGAGCAGTGATAGAAACGGTAAATCATGTCACCAAGCCAGTAATCATCGCCCTGGTCATAACCTCCATGGGCTTTGTCTCTCTGCTCACCTCCTCCATTCCCATGGTCAGGGACTTTGGTCTGATCTGCCTGGTCGGATTGGTACTCTGCTTCCTCTCAGCTCTCTTTGTGGAGGTGACCATCCTCTCCATTGCCGGCAGATGGTACCTCCGCCATCAGCCGAATGAGGAGCGTACAGTCCAGGATCGCAGCGCAAGTCGCCAGGCGGAGGGAGGCAATAAGGATATGGAGACTCTCATTGAGAAGATGCTGAAGGGAATCTCAGCCTTTTGCATCGAGAAGTGGCAGCTGGTCTTGGGCTGCGCCCTTCTCTTATCCCTGGCCGGCATATATGCGGATACCCAGGTTGCCGTGGATACCGATTTCAAGAACTACGTCCCTCAGGATCTTCCGCCTCTGATAGATTTTAGGCATATGAGCGAGACCTTCGGGGGCACAGACAGCATTCAGCTGCTTGTGCAGGCCGATGATCTCACCGATCCGGAGATATTGCAGTGGATGGATGAATTCTCCCTCTATCTGAAGGGCTCCAGAGACCAGATATCCGGATATACCAGCATTGCCAGTCTCATAAAAGAGGCAAACGACGGGATATTGCCAACAGATAGAACGATCATACGCGATCTGATCAATGCCCTTCCAGAAAAGTGGAGGGATATAAATATCGACGGACATATCACCGCGATAATAGACCTGAATGTAGGCCAGACCATAACCAACCTGGGCACAGAAGGCTCAGACCGGTTGATGAAAGAGATCGAGAAGGACATCGCCTGGAATCCTCCGCCGGCAGGGGTCTCCGTGAGAATGACTGGAGACGCAGTGGTGATGACCACGGTTATCACTGCTCTGACCAAAGGGAGGACGGAGATGACCCTCTTCGGCCTTCTGCTGATATTCATGGTGCTCCTGGCAATTTACCGCGATCTGATTAAGGCCCTGCTTCCAGTGCTTCCCATGCTGGTGGTGATAGGCTGGATGGGGGGGGTGATGTACATATCTGGCATGAAATACACCCCCCTTACCGCAACCCTTGGGGCCCTGATCCTGGGAGTGGGATCGGAATACGCCATCCTGATGATGGAGCGCTTCTATGAGGAGCTGGGGTTGATCGAGGATCCCAAAGCGGCCCTATTTAAAGCCACTAAGGCCATAGGCTCAGCATTGATAGCTTCAGGCCTTACAACCATATTCGGATTTGCTGCTCTCATATCATCCCCATTCTTGATCACCAATAACTTCGGCATAGTGACAGTGATGGCGATAGTCTTCGCCCTGATCACCAACTTTACTGTACTTGTGGTGCTGATGTACCGCATGGAATTGAGAAGAGAGCTGGTGAAGAACGCAATCAATGAGACTTTCAGAGGTTTGCGGCTGGCGGGGTCAGGACTCAGCTGATAGGGATTCAGGCCCTTTATTGCCGGTCAAGATCATAATCGCCTGCAGCAGAGGTACTAATCGAACATCATAATACCTTCCATGTACAAGTAGCAAGATACCCAAGATCCATTGTTAATATGCGGGTCGACATTCGATGAACTATATAGAAAATTTAGAAAATTATGGCGACTTGTCGGGAGAAATCATCTCCTAAAATCCGGCTTGAAGGCAACCTGGGAGGCAAATGACTGCCAGATATTTCCCCAACAACCCGGCCATATTGTCGCATGATTTTTACACAGTTTTGATGAACATCTCCTTCAGGTCATGGCCATGAGCTCAAGCTTCATCCGGTCCGATTCACCTGCGCTTGATGATGATTCTGCCCTTTGTGTATCCTCATCAGAGACATAGGCCAAATAGAGCTTGCGCCTCTTCCCCTGGCTCATCTTGACATGCTTCGGATCGAGCTCCAGGGCGCGCTTCATCACACTTATGACCGTTGTCTTATTCAGACCGAGCATATCCACCAGCTCGCTGGTGGTATACCTGCCCGGCTTTTCCGCCATGATATCGATCAGAGATCGGGCATGATTATCAAGAGCCTTTCCATCGCCTGAGCTGGACTCCGCTGCCGCAGAAGGCCGGCCCTGCCTGGTACGAAGCTGGCTTTTGAGGTCGGATACCTCTTTGGACAGGCGGTCAACCTGATCGATCAGCCTGCCCAAGAGCTCAACATCGCTCTTCTTGCAGTCCAGATCCCGTGCCATCTTGTCGATAGCAGAGACAAGCGTGATCATGGCCTGTGCTTCTTTACGATCTCTTTCAATCTCTTCAGCCTTTGTTTTGTATAGCTCTAAAAGCTCTTCGAACATTTGTTGGCTACTCCTAGTGTCTTTTAGTTCGATCTCATTTCGAAGCCAATTAAAAGATTGCCGATCAGAACAACAACTTTCAAGGTATATATACTTTTCCTGGAATTCGCCCTGTTGGGCGCATATCTGAGGGAGTATATTTAAAAACCATATTTTTTAATGATGCCGGGCAAATCACAGATGCGCTCTATGATCACGTCCGCGGAATCCATCAATCTGGGAGAAGGGCGGGTCTTCTGCTCTATAGTAAGCACCCCCAGGTCTGATGCCTTCAGGGCATAGATATCATTCAGGCCATCGCCAACCATTATCACCTTAGCATACCTCTTCTTGAGCTCTGACACGATCTCCTTCTTCCGCTGAGGGTTGGCGAGAGGGTTAATTCGCGAGGGGTCTATGCCCAGATCAACCAAGCTGTTCAGGCTTCTTCTGCTATCTCCTGAGGCCAGATAAACATCCGCGCCCATGGCCTCCAGATCCAGTAGCACCCCTTTCAGTCCAGGAAAGGGAATTCCGCGGGTGCTCAATGCATAGATGATCTCTCCAAGATCCTGATCTATTATAAGCCCGGCAGTGCGGTAATTCCCCTGACACCTCGCCAGCGCCATGGCACATGCCTCCTGCAGCTCGCGCACCTTGATCGCAGATCTCAGCAGAATTCTCAGGGCCTCATCCCAGGAGATTTGGCTTGATGAGCAGCTGATCTTGATGCACTCCTCTCGGCCCTTGGCCAGCACCCCTATGAGATCGTGGGGATTGCAGGATATTATCACATCCGGATCTATCTGAGGCACCACCAGCGCCCTGCCACTCTTCTCCATTATGAGCTCCCCGGTGATGACCTTCTCTAAAATTGCATCGCGCGGGATGTCCTTGGCCACGCGATACATTCTCATAATGGTCCCTGCCACATCCATGACCACAGCCAGATCCCCTGACATCAAGGCATGAGTCTGATCAAGATCAGATGAAACTATCGCTTAAGGGACAACAACTTTTTTATCTAGAAGATACAAATAGATCTCAAACAAGAAAAATGGGGTAGAATTACGAGGGGAGTAGCGCTGGCTTTGTTGCTGATATTCCTCTTCTCCTTAGACAATGGTGTGGCATCTGCTCTATCCGGACAGGTCCAGGAGGGGGAGTTCACCAACGGCCTCAAGGTAGCGGGAACGGGCTATTTCGAGGTAGGCGTCTCGGTAAAGGACAGAAACCTGGCCCTGGAGTATAACAGCTTCATGACCGGAGACGGCGACCTGGAGATGGATACAGGAACCGTTGAATCCCAGAGAGCGGGGCGGCTGCCAGGCATGGGCAATAGCTCAGCCATTCCTCTCAACCTGTGGGAGAGCACCAGCATCAGCTACTCCGGCACCACTCCCATGGTGGGAACTAAGTACATCCACTCCAAATCATTCTGGGGAGGGATTGGAGCAGAGGTGCAGGAGTCCTTCTCCGTCAATGAGATGGAGAGGGAGGGAAGCACTTTCTTTGCCTCCACAGATCCCACCTCTTACACCGCCGATCCGAATGAGATCGCAAGGCTCCTCAGAGCCAGACCGGTGGATTCGGTGGGCATATCGACCAGGAACTCATTCAATGGAACCTGGCAGACCGATGCGCATTTGCACAAGCTGCTCTCCAAGGATATAAAGGTGCACGAGTCCTTCACCGGCACCTTCGATGTGGAAAAGAGACTGGTATTTCGGGATGATCCCGCCAGCGAGAGGAGAGAGGCGGGATGCGAGGGCATAGACTGCTAGAGAGAAGATTCACAGTTTTGCCATCTTCTAGGCCAGATATATTATCCCATTGCCTTCATATGAATCTCACCTCAAAATAAGCCTTTTATAAACTCAAGGGCTGTCAGCCTTAGGTGAGTTGGATTGATAACAAATATCGACGCTAACGGCAGGGTTCAGCTTCCCCTGGCCATCAGGTATGGCCTTGATTTATGCACAGGAGACAGGATTGCTATTGACCACTTGGGCGACGGGACCATCATTCTCAAGAAGATCGATGACGATCTTGTTTTAAGAGGAGCAGACATCTCGAATGCCAGTGTGGAAATGGAAAAGGCATCCACCAACTGAAGCTCAAAGGACGGAGGAATGGAGGATCGATGGTATTTTGAAAATATCACGGACCCGCCGGGATTCGAACCCGGGCCCGAGGCTCCGGAGGCCTCTATTCTATCCAGACTATACTACGAGTCCAATTCATTATATCTGAAAATGTTGGAATATATAGGCGGCGGGCTCCCTTCCCTGAAAAGTAGCCCTACCTGATCTCTAGCTTTCCAGAACTATTTCAATATTTACGTTTTTAGGAACCTGAATCCTCATCAGCTGACGGAGAGCACGCTCATCGGCATCAAGATCGATAAGCCTCTTATGCACTCTCATCTCCCAGTGGTCCCAGGTGGCAGTTCCCTCTCCATCGGGGGACTTTCTGCAGGGAACCACCATCCTCTTGGTGGGCAGTGGAATAGGTCCTGCCATATGGACGCCTGTTCTCTGGGCAATCCCTCTGACCTGGTTGCAGATATCATCCAGCATCAAGGGATTGGTGCCAGAGAGCCGAATTCTAGCTTTTTGCATGTTTTACACCAAAAAAAGTTGGTTTAGCGTGGTACCACGCTCATGCACATTCCGGCTGCTACCGTCGTGCCCATATCTCGAATGGCGAACCTGCCCAGCTGGGGAATCTC
>Ga0116193_1004180_pt1 | contig 10105 bp, 8 predicted proteins | sample AD_UKC115_MetaG_FD_89892 | JGI IMG/M metagenome (GOLD analysis project Ga0116193, IMG submission 89892) | Active sludge microbial communities of municipal wastewater-treating anaerobic digesters from Hong Kong - AD_UKC115_MetaG | ecosystem: Engineered > Bioreactor > Anaerobic > Digestate | place...
CAACCGTCGTCCACCCACAGCCCGCGCCGGTCGAGGCCCCAGCTACGGCCTTCAACGCAATCGGAACCGGACAGCTGGCGCACCAGATAGGCATTGCGCCAGCGCACGTCACAGCGCGAATAACCGTAATTCTCGCTACGGCAGGTGACCTGGTCGGATGAACCACCGCCCCAGGATCCGCCACCGGGGCGGCCGCCACGCTCGGCGAACACGCCGCCACAGCCCTGGTCGACCCAGATTCGGCCGCGCTTGAAGCCCCAGGTGCGACCCTCGATACAGTCGCTGTCGCTGGTCTGGCGGACCAACTCGACGCGCCGGAATGGCGTGTCGCACTCGGTGTATTCATACCCGCGGCTCTTGCACTCGACGGTATCGTCGTAGCGCTGCGCCTGGGCGGGCGACAGCAGGATGCCGAACGCCAGCAGCGCGGCGGCGGCGATGAAACGGCTGATGCGCATGGTCGAAGCTCCCTGGGAATCGTTACCAGCGTACACCGACCGGTGACTGTCGCGCAGCCCGGCCGACCGGCATCTGGTGAGGCTCTGGATACCGTGCGCCGCCATTCTCGACGCTGAACACGCGGCGGATCAGTTCAGCGCCGCGCAATCGGACTTGCCGCAACCGCCGGACGCGCAGGCCGGCGCATCGGACTTCGGCGCCTCGTCCTTGACGGCGAGGTTGCGCTTCCTGTCGCCATCCTTCTTGAAATCGGTCTCGTACCAGCCACTGCCGGCCAGACGGAACGAGGGCGCCGTCACGCGCCGCTGCACGGCCGGTCTGGCACAGGCAGGACAGTCCGCCGGGTCGGGATCGGACAACTTCTGCAGACGGTCGAAACGGTTGCCGCAGGCGGCGCACTCGAATTCGTAGATGGGCATGGCGACTCCCAGGCAGTCGGTGACGGCGGCGGATGATGGCGGTTCGTCGGCAGGATTCAAGCCCGTCCGGTCCGGTCTTGGCCGGATGAGCGACGGCGGACTTTGCGGTCCTCGTCGCACGGCATGAGGTTATTCGATCGCGCGATCAAGCGCGTCGGGCAAGTTTGCCAGACTGCATCGGGACGGCTACGACCGCTCCCCTGCCCCAGGAATCCAGACCATGTCCCGACGCCATGCCGATCCCCAACTCACCCTGCTCGCCCCCACCGTGGCCGGCCGCCTGACTGCATCGGATACCACGCCCGTCTGCACCGCTGATCAGAGCGGCCAGGGCTCGGTTTCGGGCGCATAAGCCGCGTCGAGGTCGGCCGCATCACACTCGGCGGCGATTACCGAACGGGCGACTGGGCCCCGTGCATCGGACCGGCGCGTCGCCGTTCGGCTTCAACGTCGCTCATGTCTGCGGCAAGGTTATCGCTGGTGAGCGAGGAGGGCGCCGCGCGCGGCCCGCAAACGACGAGGCCCCGCCGGCATGGTGGGGCCTCGCTTTCTCAGGCCGGGTCTTCGATCGCCGCCTCGGCTCCAGTCGTTCTCACGCCGCGGCGCGGTGCGGTCCCGCGGCGAAGACCAGATGCCCGCCCTCGGCGTCGACCTCGATGGTGTCGCCTGCGGTGAAGCGACCTTCGAGGATCTCGCGCGCGAGCGGATTCTCGAGCTGCTGCTGAATCGCGCGCTTCAGCGGCCGCGCGCCGTAGACCGGATCGAAGCCGACGTTGCCGAGCAGGTCGAGCGCCTTGTCACTCAGCACGAGCGTCAGCTGGCGCTCGGCGAGCCGCCTGGCGAGCGCCTCGGTCTGGATGCGTGCGATCTGGCGAATCTGCGCCTTCTCGAGGGGGCGGAACACGACGATCTCGTCGAGGCGATTGATGAACTCCGGCCGGAAATGGGCCTGCACGACGCCCATCACCGCCGCCTTCATCTGCGTATAGCCGGCCTCGCCGTCGGCGCTGCCGATCTCCTGGATCAGTTGCGAGCCGAGGTTCGAGGTCATCACGATGACCGTGTTGCGGAAGTCCACCGTGCGGCCCTGGCCATCGGTGAGGCGGCCGTCGTCGAGCACCTGGAGCAGCACGTTGAACACGTCGTGATGCGCCTTCTCGACCTCGTCGAGCAGGATCACGCTGTACGGACGGCGGCGGACCGCCTCGGTCAGGTAACCCCCCTCCTCGTAACCGACGTAACCCGGTGGCGCCCCGATCAGGCGGCTCACGGAGTGCTTCTCCATGAATTCCGACATGTCGATGCGCACCATCGCGTCGTCGCTGTCGAACAGAAAGCCCGCGAGCGCCTTGCACAGTTCGGTCTTGCCGACGCCGGTCGGGCCGAGGAACAGGAACGAGCCGTTCGGCCGGTTCGGATCGGACAGGCCAGCCCGCGAGCGGCGGATCGCGTCGGCGACCGCACGCACCGCCTCGTCCTGACCGACCACGCGCCGGTGCAGCTCGTCCTCCATGCGCAGCAGCTTGTCGCGCTCGCCTTCGAGCATCTTCGCGACCGGGATGCCGGTCCAGCGCGAGACGACCTCGGCGATCTCCTCGGCCGTGACCTTGTCCTGGAGCAGCCGGAAGCCCTGGGTCTCGGCCTCCTGTGCGGTCTTCAACTGCTTTTCGAGCTCCGGCAGGCGGCCGTACTGGATCTCGCTCATGCGTGCGTAATCCTGCCGGCGCTGCGCGGCCTCGAGATCGAGACGCGCCTGCTCGATCTGCTCCTTGATCCTGGTCGCGCCCTGCAGCGTGGCCTTCTCGGCCTTCCAGACTTCTTCGAGATCGTTGTACTCGCGTTCCAGCGCGGCGATGTCCTTTTCGAGATCGGCAAGGCGCTGCTTCGACTGCGGATCCTTCTCCTTCTTCAGCGCCTCGCGCTGGATCTTCAGCTGGATCAGCCGGCGTTCCTTGCGGTCCATCTCCTCCGGCTTGGAATCGATCTCCATGCGGATGCGGCTCGCTGCCTCGTCCATCAGGTCGATGGCCTTGTCCGGAAGCTGCCGGTCGGCAATGTAACGGTGCGAGAGCGTGGCGGCGGCGACGATCGCCGGGTCGGTGATCTCCACGCCGTGGTGCACGGCATAGCGCTCCTTCAGGCCACGCAGGATCGCGATCGTGTCCTCCACGCTCGGCTCGCCGACGAACACCTTCTGGAAGCGACGTTCGAGTGCAGCATCCTTCTCGACGTACTTGCGATACTCGTCGAGCGTGGTCGCGCCGATGCAGTGCAGTTCGCCGCGCGCCAGCGCAGGCTTCAGCATGTTGCCGGCATCCATCGCGCCCTCGGCCTTGCCGGCGCCGACCATCGTGTGCAGCTCGTCGATGAACAGGATCACGCGGCCTTCCTGCTTGGCGAGGTCGTTGAGCACGGCCTTCAGGCGCTCCTCGAATTCGCCGCGGAATTTCGCGCCGGCGATCAGCGCGCCCATGTCGAGCGCGAGGACGCGCTTGTCGCGCAGACCCTCGGGCACTTCCTGATTGACGATGCGCAGGGCGAGGCCTTCGACGATCGCGGTCTTGCCGACGCCCGGTTCGCCGATCAGCACCGGGTTGTTCTTGGTACGCCGCTGCAGCACCTGCACGACGCGGCGGATCTCCTCGTCGCGTCCGATCACCGGATCGAGCTTGCCGGCCTCGGCGCGCTGGGTGAGGTCGATGCAGTATTTCTCGAGTGCCTGGCGCTGGTCCTCGGCGTTCTCGCTCTGCACCTTCTCGCCGCCACGCATCTTCTCGATCGCGGCCTCGATCTTCGCCTTGTCCACACCCGACTGGCGCAGCGCCGTGCCGAGTTCGCCCTTGTCGTCGAGCGCGGCGAGCACGAACAGCTCGCTAGCGATGAACTGATCGCCACGCTGCTGGGCGAGCCGGTCGGTGAGATTCAACAGCCGGTTGAGGTCGTTGGAGACGTTGAGGTTGCCCTCCTGGCCCTTCACGGCGGGCAGGCGGTCGAGCGCCTGGCCGATGCGCGTGCGCAGGGCCGGCACGTTGACCTGGGCCTGGGCGAGCAGCGGCACGGTCGAACCGCCCTGCTGATCGAGCAGCGCGGCGAACACGTGCACCGGCTCGAGCATGTTGTGGTCGCGGCCGACCGCGAGCGATTGCGCATCCGCCAGGGCCTGCTGGAAACGCGAGGTGAGTTTGTCCATCCGCATGGGGGTGTCCTTCGAGCGCGGGGCGGCTCAGCCGCCGATGCCCGCTGTATGCGGCCAGCCGGGATCGATTCAAGCCGGTGCGGCGCCGTGGAGCGGCTGGACGCGACGGACCTGCCGCTGCCGCCGGCGGATCCGGCGCGGTGCCTGGTTTCCGGCGGAGGACGGCACGGCCGGCCGGGTCAGTCGCGCCAGATCAGGCTCGCGAAGCGTCCGCTCGCGGCTGCGTCGCGACGGAAGGAATAGAAGCGCGGATCGGCGCAGGTATCGAAACCGCCCCCGGAAACCCGCATCACGCCGAGTCTGGCGAGGCGTTGCCGTGCGAGGCGGTAGAGATCGCAGTGCCAATGGCCGGGGCGGGTCGGCTCGAATGCCTGGATGGCGGCGGGATCGTGTGACTGGAACGCGGTACGAACTTCGTCGCCGACCTCATAGGAGACCGCGCCGATCGCGGGGCCGAGCCACACCAGGAGCCTGTCCGGCGGCGCCCGGAAATGCGCGATGGCGGCCTCGATCGCGCCGGCGCAAAGCCCGCGCCAGCCCGCATGGATCGCGGCGACCTCTCGGCCATCGTCGCTCGCGGCGAGCAGCGGCAGGCAGTCGGCGGTCAATATGGCGAGCACGACGCCCGGCTCGTCCGTGTAGGCCGCATCGGCTTCGGGCGGCGAGCCAGCCCTGTCGGCGATCCGGGCCACATGCACCGCCGTGCCGTGTACCTGACGCAGCCAGACCGGCATTGCCGGCAAGCCGAGCCGTTCGCGTACGAAGTCACGGTTGGCGAGCACGGTCGCGGCGGACTCGCCGCTGTTCAGGCCGAGGTTGCAGGCGTCGTATGGCGGCGCGGAATGCCCGGCCAGCCTGCGCGTGGTCACGGCCGCGTGCACGGCCGGCGGCGCGGGCCAGTCCGGCACGATCACGCCAGCCTGGATGTCGGTCATCGCATTCACGCCCTGTGGCGGCAGTCGATCAGACAGGCCGGCGTCGCATCGCCCGTGGCGACGACCGGGCGCCCGCCGGCGGCGTGCCTGCCTCACGCATCCGTGTGCGCCTCGGCATCGCGGCGCAGCGTCTCGATCAGCGCCTGCATGTCGGCCGGTCTGGGCATCTCGACGCTGATCGTGCGGCCGCTCGCCGGATGTGCGAATTCGAGGCGCTCCGCATGCAGGGCCTGGCGCCGGAAGCCGCGCAGCGCCTCGGTCAGCTCGGGCGTCGCGCCACGCGGCAGCTTCAGGCCGCCGCCATAAAGCGTGTCGCCGACCAGCGGATGGCGGATGTGCGCCATGTGGACGCGGATCTGGTGGGTGCGGCCGGTCTCGAGCGTGCACTGCACGAGCGTGTGTGCGCGGAAGCGCTCGCGAACTCGGTAATGCGTGACCGCCGGCCGGCCGTGCGGGCCTTCGACGATCGCCTGCTTCACGCGGTCACGCGGATGACGGCCGATCGGCGCATCGACCGTGCCGCCAGCGATCAGCCGACCGAGCACGATCGCCTCGTATTGCCGGTGCACGTCGCGCTCGGCGAGCTGCGCGACCAGTGCGTGGTGCGCACGCAGGTTGCGCGCGACCACCATCAGGCCGGACGTGTCCTTGTCGAGCCGGTGCACGATGCCGGCGCGTGGCACCTCGGCGAGCTTCGGATCGTGATGCAGCAGCGCGTTCTGCAGTGTGCCGGCCGGGTTGCCGGCGCCCGGATGCACGACCAGCCCGACCGGCTTGCCGACGACCAGCACGTCGGCATCTTCGTAGCGGATGTCCAGCGTGATCGCCTCGGGCGCGAGCGGCACCTCCTGCGTGGCGTGATCGCGCAGGCTGACCTCCTCGTCACCGTGGACGATCTCGCGCGGCGCGACCTGCCGACCGTCGAGCAGGGCGTCACCCGATTTGATCCAGGCGGCGAGGCGCGACCGGGAGTACTCCGGGAACAGCTCGGCGAGCACCTGATCGAAGCGGCGGCCGGCGGCGGCCATTGGAATGCGCGCGGTGCGCAGGGCGGGGGTATCGTTCATCCGGGGTTGGGCTCGCGGCACGCGGGGGGCGCCGCTTTGGGCTATCATCGCAACCTTCATTTTCGCAGAGCTTGCGCGTCCCATGCGAATCCCGGTCACGCTCCGTGTCGTTTTCCTCGCGCTGCTGGTGGCCGTCGCGGGCTGCTCGCGCTTCGGCAAGAAGGGCGATCCGAGCGAGACGCTGCCGGTCGATCAGCTTTACCAGGAAGCCAAGACCGCGATGGTAGACGGCAATCTGACGCGCGCCACGCACCTCTACGAGCGGCTAATCGCACGTTTTCCGTTTGGCCCCTACACCGAGCAATCGCAGCTCGAACTCGCCTACGTCCAGTACAAGGATCACAAGGAAGAGGATGCCTACTCGGCGGTCAACCGCTTCATCAAGACCTATCCGACGCACAAGCACATCGATTACGCCTACTACCTGCGCGGCCTGATCAACTTCAACCGCTCGGGTGGCCTGCTCGAACGCTACATCGACCGTGACCAGTCCAAGCGCGACCAGGGCTTTTCGCAGCAGTCGTTCGACGATTTCGGTGAACTGGTCAGGCGCTATCCGGCCAGCCCGTACAGCGCCGATGCACGCCAGCGCATGATCTATCTGCGCAACAACATGGCCCAGGCCGAGCTGAACATCGCGCTCTACTATCTGCGCCGCGAAGCCTATGTCGCGGCTTCGAACCGCGCCGAACACCTGGTCGAGACCTATCAGCAGACACCGCAGATCGGCGATGCGCTGGCGATCATGGCCGAGAGCTATAAGCGGCTCGGCCAGGACAAACTCGCCGACGACGCGCGCCGCGTGCTGCAGACGAACTTCCCCGAGCATCCATATCTCGCCGGCAAGTGGCCGCCGAAGCGCCACTTCTGGAAGCGGATCGTGCCGTTCGTCAACCGCGGCTAAAAGACACGGGCGGCACGCGCCCGACGTCTCCGGTCGTCCGTTTAGCTCGGATCAGCGCCAGCCGGACGTGATCGGATAGCGCCGGTCGCGGCCGAACGCCCGCGTCGAGATCTTCGGCCCGGGCGCGGACTGGCGACGCTTGTACTCGTTCGCCAGTACCAGTCGCGCAATACGTCGCACTGTCGCCTCATCGAAGCCCGCCGCGACGATCTCGGCCTGCGACTGCTCGCCCTCGATGAACCGTTTGAGGATCGCATCGAGAACCTCGTACGGCGGCAATGAGTCCTGATCGGTCTGGTTCTCGCGCAGTTCGGCTGACGGCGCACGCGTGATGACCTCCTCGGGAATCACCGGGTCCTGCGTGTTACGCCAACGGGCCAGGCGGTAGACCATCGTCTTGTACACGTCCTTGAGGGGTGCGTAACCGCCGCACATGTCGCCGTAGATCGTCGCGTAGCCGACCGCCATCTCGCTCTTGTTGCCGGTGGTCAGCAGCATGCAGCCGGTCTTGTTCGAGAGGGCCATCAGCATTGCGCCGCGACAGCGCGACTGCAGGTTCTCCTCGGTGACATCCGCCGGCCGGTCGCTGAACGCGGGCGCCAGTATTTCGAGAAACGCACGGAACGGCGCTTCGATCGACAGAACCCGATGTTCGACACCTTGGGCAACGATCTGCACCAAGGCCTCGCGGTTCGACAGCTCGGACGTATAGCGCGACGGCAGTAGCACCGCGGTGACGCGCCCGGGACCCAGCGCATCGACGGCAATCGCCTGGGTCAGTGCCGAGTCGATGCCACCCGAGAGACCGAGCAGCACGCCTGGAAAACCGTTCTTCTCGACGTAATCACGCGTGCCGCATACCAGGCCGGCATAGATGCGCGCCTCGATGCAGGTCGCGGTCTCCACGGGCCAGTCCCGTGCGGCGAAGCGGCGTGCCGTACTGTCGTAGCTCGCGAACAGCAGGCTCTCGACAAACACCGGCGCGCGCGCGGCGATGCGTCCGTCGGGTTCGACGAGCAGCGAGGCGCCGTCGAAGACCAGATCGTCCTGTCCGCCGACCAGATTGAGGTAGGCGATGGCCACGCCGTTCTCGCTCGCGCGCTTCGCGAACAGCGCCTCGCGCTGCGCGGCCTTGCCGACATCGAACGGCGAGGCATTGATCACCAGCAGCAGCTCCGCCCCGGCCGCCGCCGCGGCCGCGGCCGGCTCGGGTTCCCAGAGGTCCTCGCAGATCAAGAGACCCACGCGCACGCCGTCGATCCCGACCACGGCCGCGTCACGCCCGGGCCGGAAATAGCGCTTCTCGTCGAACACCGTGTAATTCGGCAGCGCCTGCTTGTGGTAGGTACGCTCGATCGCACCGTCACGCAGCAGGCTCGCCGCGTTGTAGACCTCACCGAGCGAGTGTGGGTACCCGACGTATGCCGCGATGCCGGTCGCCACGCTGGCGAGCGCAGCGATTTCGCGCTCGCATGAGGCAAGGAAGCTCGGGCGCAGCAGCAGATCCTCGGGCGGGTAGCCGGACAGCGTGAGCTCCGGGAACGCCACCAGGGCCGCGCCCGCAGCACGCGCAGCGACGATCTGCTCACGCACGCGCGCGGCATTGCGCGCAACCGCACCGACGGGAAAGTCGAACTGGGCCAGGGCGAACTTCAGGACGGCCATCGCGGCACGACTCCACAAACGACGAAGGCCGCGGTCACCCGCGGCCTCCGGATTCTAGCGGGCTCGCGTCCAGCGCGAGCCACCAGCTTATTACTTGGCGAGCCGCGCGACGATCGCCTTGCCGAGATCGGCCGGCGACTTCACGGTGGTCACGCCGGCCTTCTCGAGCGCGGCGAACTTCGCGGCAGCCGTACCCTTGCCGCCAGAGATGATCGCGCCGGCGTGGCCCATGCGCTTGCCGGCCGGGGCCGAGGCGCCGGCGATGAACGCGACGACCGGCTTCTTCACGTAGTCGGCGATGAACTCGGCGGCCTCTTCCTCGGCACTGCCGCCGATCTCGCCGACCATGATGATGCCCTCAGTCTGCGGATCATCCTGGAACAGCCTGAGCGCATCGATGAAGTTCATGCCCTGGATCGGATCGCCGCCGATGCCGATGCAGGTCGATTGACCGAGGCCCGCGTTCGTGGTCTGGAACACGGCCTCGTAGGTCAGCGTGCCGGAGCGACTGACGATGCCGATCTTGCCGGGCTTGTGGATGTGTCCCGGCATGATGCCGATCTTGCACTCGCCCGGCGTGATGATGCCCGGGCAGTTCGGGCCGATCAGCACAGCGTCCGGATACTGCTTGAGCGCGTTCTTCACACGCAGCATGTCGAGCACCGGGATGCCTTCGGTGATCGCGACGATTACGCGGATGCCGGCATCCGCGGCTTCGAGGATCGCATCGGCCGCGAACGGCGGCGGCACGAAGATCATCGATGCATCAGCGCCGGTCTCGTCGACGGCGTCCTGCACCGTATTGAACACCGGCAGGCCGATGTGCTGGGTGCCGCCCTTGCCGGGCGTCACGCCGCCGACCAGCCTGGTGCCGTAATCGACCGCCTGTTCGGAGTGGAAGGTGCCCTGCTGGCCGGTGAAGCCCTGGCAGATGGCCTTGGTGTTCTTGTTGACCAAAACGCTCATGGATTCGTTCCTTCCGCTCAGGCGACGGCCGCCACGGCCTTCTGGGCCGCGTCGTTGAGGTCGACGGCCGGGATGATCTTGAAGCTAGAGCTGGCGAGCAGCTCACGGCCCTTCTCGACGTTGGTGCCTTCGAGGCGCACGACCACCGGAATCGTCACGCCGACTTCCCGGACCGCGGCGATCACGCCCTCGGCGATCATGTCGCAGCGGACGATGCCACCGAAGATGTTGACGAGGATTGCCTTGACCTTGTCCGAGGACAGGATCAGCTTGAACGCTTCGGCCACGCGCTCCTTGGTCGCGCCGCCGCCGACGTCGAGGAAGTTCGCGGGCTCGCCACCGGCGAGCTTGATCACGTCCATCGTCGCCATCGCGAGACCGGCGCCATTGACCATGCAGCCGATGTTGCCGTCCATGGTCACGTAGTTGAGATTGTGCTTGACCGCGACCGCCTCGGCCGGATCTTCCTGTGATTCATCGCGCATCGCGGCGAG
>Ga0116193_1004183_pt1 | contig 10101 bp, 11 predicted proteins | sample AD_UKC115_MetaG_FD_89892 | JGI IMG/M metagenome (GOLD analysis project Ga0116193, IMG submission 89892) | Active sludge microbial communities of municipal wastewater-treating anaerobic digesters from Hong Kong - AD_UKC115_MetaG | ecosystem: Engineered > Bioreactor > Anaerobic > Digestate...
CGTGGCCGTCAAGTCACCCGTCACCGGCACGATTGTCGAGGTGAACCCCGCACTGGAAGACCGGCCCGACTGGGTGCACCGCGACCCCTACGGCGCGGGCTGGATCGCGCGCCTGCGGCTGGACGACTTCGCCACCGATCAGGCGCAACTGCTGCATGGCGCGGCGGCCAGCGAAGCCATGGCCGAGCATGCGCGGCGCTTTGCGTCCGAGCTGATTCCTGCCACCAGCACGGCACCCAAAGCCCAGCCATGAGCTTTGCCGAACACAGCGTTGCCGGCGTCGCCATCCTGCTGTGGGCAGCCGACGCCAGCGTGCCCGAGCGCCTGGCCACGCCGTTTTTTCACGCCGCCGCCGCCGCTGCCATGGACGTACCGGTGGAGATCTACTTCAGCGCCGCCAGCGTACGCCTGCTGCTGCCCGGCGTGGCCGCCGGCCTGCGCGCCAGCCCCCGAGTGGACAAGACCATCGCCGACAACCTGCGCGAGGCCACGGCGCTGGGCGCGCAACTGTTTGCCTGCAGCGACGCACTGCACGCCCAAGGCATCGAGGCAGCTCAGTTGATGCCGGGCGTGCAGCGAGGCGGCGCGGTGCAGTTCATGGCCCGTGCCATCGACCGCGACTGGCGCGTGCTGGTGTTTTAAGCCAGGCGCTCCACCACGCAAAAACTCACCGCGTAGTCGCTCTCGTCGCTGAGGGTTATGTGCACCCTCAATCCCTGGGCCTCGAACCATGTCTTCAGCTCGCCATGCAGCACGATGCAGGGCGCACCGCCGGGGGCGTTGCCGATCTCGCAGCGGCGCCAGTACATGGGCAGGTGCATGCCCAGGCCCACGGCCTTGCTGAACGCCTCCTTGGCCGAAAAGCGCGTGGCCAGATAGCGCAGGCCGCGCTCGGGCCAGCGGGCGCTGCGCCGGCGCCACACGGCCAGCTCGGCCTCGCTCAGAATCTTCTGCGCAAAGCGCTCGCCGTGACGCTCGAGGCTGGCGCGGATGCGGCGCACGTCGCAGATGTCGGTGCCGATGCCGTGGATCATGGATTCAAACCAAAAAGCCCTTGGGTCCACATGCAATGCGGGCAAGCAGCTATCAAATCAGGATTTTTCGCAGCAACGCAGATACACCTGCGTGGTGGCCGCGTAGCCCAGCTCCAGCGCGTCGGCCACGAAGGCATGGCCGATGGAAACTTCGGCCAGGCCCGGCACGGCGCGCACGAAGGCCGGCAGGTTGTCCTGGTTCAAATCATGCCCGGCGTTGACGCCCAGGCCGGCATCCAGCGCGGCCTGCGCCGCCGCCGCGTAGCGCTGCAGCTGCGCCGCCTGGTCGGGCGTGCCCCAGGCCGCTGCGTAGGGCTCGGTGTACAGCTCGACGCGGTCGGCGCCGACGGCGCGGGCGGCGGCCATCTGCCCGGGGATGGGGTCCATGAACAGGCTCACGCGCACGCCCAGGCCACGGCACTCGGCAATCAAGGGCCGCAGGCGCTCGGCGTCCTGCGGAAAGCTCCAGCCGTGGTCGCTGGTGAACTGCGCTTCGCTGTCGGGCACGAAGGTGGCCTGATGCGGGCGCACGCGGCGGATGAACTCCAGCAGGTTCTGCGTGGGGTTGCCCTCGATGTTGAACTCGGCGCGCGGCCAGCGTTTCATCAACTCGGCCAGCTCATAAACGTCCTGCGGGCGGATGTGGCGCTGGTCGGGCCGCGGGTGCACGGTGATGCCGTGCGCGCCGGCCTGCAGGCACAGCTCGGCGGCGCGCGTGACGCTGGGGATGCCCAGGTGGCGCGTGTTGCGCACCAGGGCGACCTTGTTGACGTTGACGGACAGCTGGACGGTCATGAGAAAGCCATCGGGGATTTCAGGCGCTGCACCTCCAGCATGAGCTGGCGCGTGCGCAAGGTGTTGCCGCCGCAATGGTAGTGCAGCAGTGCGCGCAGCTGCTGGCGCAGGCGAGCCTGCTCGGCGGCGGGCCAGCTGGCCACTGCCTGCAGGGCCGCGGTGAAGGCGGCTTGCTTGTCCAGTGCGGCAGACAGGGCGTTCCAGTCCGCGCCAGCCAGCCAGGCCTCGTCGTCGCCATGCGCGGCGCGCAGGCCCCCTTCCAGCACCAGGCGATACCGCCCATCGTCCTGCAGCGGCGCCAGGGTCAGGGTCTGCACGTCCAGCGCCGGCAGGTGCCCGGTGTGGCGCAGCAGCAGCAGCTCGAAGGCACGCAGGGCCGCCGCGCTCAGGGCCTCGGCCTCGGGCGCGGCCAGCACGTGCACCAGGGCGGCGTAGGCATCGAACAGGCGGGGGTGGTCGTCCTCGCGCGCCAGCAGCTTCATCAGCAACTCGTTGGCGTAGTAGCCCGACAGCAGCGCGTCGCCGGTGGGCATCACCAGCCCGCCGCCCCACTCCGCACCCTTGAGCGTGCGGATCTCGCCATCGCCGCCCCAGGACAGCAGCAGCGGCTGCAGCGGCAGCAGCACCGGACGAAAGTTGGACGAGGGCCGCTTGGCGCCCTTGGCCACCAGCGCCATGCGGCCGTGGCTGCGCGTGAACGCCTCCACGATCAGGCTGGACTCGCTCCAGTCGTAGTGGTGCAGGACGTAGGCCGGCTCGTGCAGGACGCGTTTCAAGGCCGCTCCCAGTCGGCCACGCCACCGGGCTCCAGACGAAACAGCGGGTGCAGGCGCGGCGTGTCCACCCCGTCCCAGCGGGCGTGCCAGGCCGGGCTGCGCGCGGCCAGCTTGGCGCGCAGGTGGCGCCATTCGTGGTCGCGCTGCCCCGTCGTGGCAGCGATCAAGGACATTGGCGCAGGCACCGGAGGAACCTTGCTCGCATCGAAGCGGTAGCCCCGGCGCTGCGATTCGGCCAGCACTTCGGCCAGATAGGCGTTGACGGCCATCAGCGCGTCGGGCTGCGCGGCAAAGCGTTGCAGCTGGGGGTGATGCCTGTAGCCTTGCGTGCGCCCGGCCAGCACGGCCTGCGCCAGCAGCGCCTCACGCCAGAGCGCCACCAGGCCCTGGGGATCGAGATAACCCGGATGCAGCGTCCACAGGCGCATGGGCCGCCCGCGTTATTCGTAGCCAAAGCTGCGCACGCGCGCTTCGTCGTCGGCCCAGCCCGAGCGCACCTTGACCCACAGCTCGATGAACACCTTGCAGTCCATCAGTTTTTCCAGCTCCTGGCGCGCCTCGGTGCCGATGCGCTTGAGGCGTTCGCCCTTCTCGCCGATGATCATGGCCTTGTGGCCGTCGCGCTCGACCACGATGGTGGCGGCGATGCGCACCAGGCGGCCGTGCGCACGGCTTTTTTCCTCGGCAAACTGGTCGATCACCACGGTGGAGGTGTAGGGCAGCTCATCGCCCGTCAGGCGAAACAGCTTTTCGCGCACCACCTCGCTGGCCAAAAACTTTTCGCTGCGGTCGGTCAGCTCGTCCTCGCCGTACCACCAGGGCTGCTGGGGCAGGTAGGGCGCGCACACCTCCAGCAGCCGGGCCACGTCGCGCGGGTTCTTGGCCGACAGGGGCACGAACTCGGCAAACGGATGGCGCTCCTGCATGCCCTTCAGCCAAGGCGCCAGCTCCGCGCGGCGGTGCACGGTGTCCAGCTTGTTGGCCACCAGCAGCGTCGGCGTGCCGGGCTTGAGCAGCGACAGCACCTTGGCGTCACCCAGGGTGAAGTTGCCGGCCTCGACCACGAACAGCACCAGGTCCACGCCGTCGATGGCGCCCAGCACCGTCTTGTTGAGCGACTTGTTGAGCGCGCTGCCGTGGCGGGTTTGAAAGCCCGGCGTGTCGACGAACACGTACTGCGTGCCGCCGCCCTGCGCATCGGCCACGGTGCGGATGCCGGTGATGCGGTGGCGCGTGGTCTGCGCCTTGCGGCTGGTGATGCTGATCTTCTGCCCCACCAGGGCGTTGAGCAGCGTGGACTTGCCCACGTTGGGCCGGCCCACGATGGCGATCAGGCCGCAGCGCTGGGCCGTGGCGGCCTCGGGCGATTTCAAGCCCGATGGGTCTTCGGCGCGCTCGGGATGTGCGCCATCAGCTATTTTTTCAGTAGCAATCATGATGAACGTGTTTCCAGCTGCCGCAGCATGGCTGCTGCCGCGTCCTGCTCGGCGGCGCGGCGCGAGGGGCCCTGGCCCAGGGCCTGCAGATCGAGCTCGGCGATGCGGCACATCACCTCGAAAGTCTGCTTGTGCGCCGCGCCCAGCACCTGGGCCACTTCGTACTGCGGCAAATGCATCTTGCGGCCTTGCAGCCATTCCTGCAAGCAGGTCTTGGCGTCCTTGGCGGCGGCCGACAGGGCCGGCGTGATCTCCACCTGCTCGAACAGGCGGCGGATCAGCGCGTCGGCAGCAAGGTGTCCGCCGTCCAGATAGACGGCCCCGATGATGGCCTCCAGCGCATCGGCCAGGATCGAGGGCCGGCGCTGGCCGCCCGAGCGCATCTCGCCCTCGCCCAGGCGCAGCAGTGGCGGCAGGCTCAGCTCGAGCGCCAGGTGGTGCAGGCTGTCCTGGCGCACCAGCTGGGCGCGCAGGCGCGACAGGTCGCCCTCGGCGCCGTCGCCCAGGGCCTCGTACAGCATGTGGGCCACGCCCAGCCCCAGCACCGAGTCGCCCAGGAACTCCAGGCGCTCGTTGTGGTCGGCCGAATGGCTGCGGTGCGTCAGCGCGCGCTGCAGCAGGGCCGGGTTGGCGAAGCGATGGTGCAGGCGCTGCTGCAGGGCCTGCAGCTCGGGGGGCAGCGCCGGCCCTGCGGTTTTTTTCTTAGTCGTAACCACCGGCCGAAGAGCCCCGGTATTTGATCAGCAGGTAGGCCGGGCCGAACAAGGGGATTTCCTTGTCGTAGGCAAAGCGCACCACCACCTTGTCGTTCACCTTGGTGACGTCCAGGTCCTTGCCCGTGATGGACGTGATGTAGTCCACCGACGCCGTGCGGTCGAAGGAGGCCCGCACCGCCGGCACCGTGTCGCCGTCGCCCGCGGCCTTCTTGGCCGCCTTGACGATGGACATGTACTCGCTCGCGGTCGGCACCACCTTGGCGCCGACGATGGCCACGAAGGCCAGCACCACGCCCAGAAACAGCAGGCCGATGAACGAGATGCCGCGCTGCGACGCGGGTGACGTGTGCTTCATGTGTGCTCTCCCCATTATTTGAAGGGCCCGATGCGGCCCAGGTTGCCGAAATTCATCCAGACGAAGAAGGCCTTGCCGACGATGTTGCCGTTGGGCACGAAACCCCAGTAGCGCGAGTCGAGCGAATTGTCGCGGTTGTCGCCCATCATGAAGTAGTGCCCCTCCGGCACCTTGCAGGTCACGCCCTCGATGCTGTAGCGGCACTGGTCGCGGTACGGGAACTGGTCCGGGTTGCCGATGAAGGCGGCGCGGCGCGTGTCGACGATGATGTCGTGGTGCACGTCGCCGAGCTGCTCGTTGAACTGCTTGAAGTACTCCATGCTGGACTCGTCGAAGAAGTCCGACACCGCCGCCTGGGGCACTTCCTTGCCGTTGATGGTCAGGCGCTTGTTGAGGTAAGACACCTCGTCGCCCGGCAAGCCGATTACGCGCTTGATGTAGTCCACGCTGGGCTTGGGCGGGTAGCGGAACACCACCACGTCGCCCCGCTGGATGGGGCTGCCCTGCGTCACCTGGGTGTTGACCACCGGCAGGCGCAAGCCGTAGGTGAATTTGTTCACCAGGATCAGGTCGCCCACCAGCAGCGTCGGGATCATCGAGCCGGACGGAATCTTGAACGGCTCGACCACGAAGGAGCGCAGCATGAACACGATCAGGATGACCGGGAACAGCCCCGCCGTCCAGTCCAGCCACCAGGGCTGGGCCAGCAGGCGCTCGCGCGCGCCGTCCAGGTCCTCGTCGTCGACCTTGCTGATGCCCTGCGCCGCCAGCTCGGCGCGCCGGCGCGCGCGCTGCTCGGTCAGCGCCTGGGCGGCGGCGCGGCGGCGCGGCAGAAAGATGAAGCGGTCGGCCAGCCAGTACAGGCCGGTGACGACGGTGGCCAGAAACAGCAGCAGGGCAAAGTTGCCCTCGATCGACCCGGTGTACCAGGCCGCGGCGTAGCCCACGAAGGCAGCCAGAATGATGGCGGTGAGGATGGGCATCATTCCTCCACCTGCAAAATGGCCAGAAATGCCTCTTGGGGCACCTCGACCGAACCGATCTGCTTCATGCGTTTCTTGCCTGCTTTTTGTTTCTCGAGCAACTTGCGCTTGCGCGTGATGTCGCCGCCGTAGCATTTTGCCAGCACGTTCTTGCGCAGCGCCTTGATGTTCTCGCGCGCGATGATGTTGGCGCCAATGGCCGCCTGGATCGCCACGTCGAACTGCTGGCGGCTGATGATCTCGCGCATCTTGGCGGCCACCGCCCGCCCGCGGTACTGCGCCTGGCTGCGGTGCACGATGATGGACAGCGCGTCCACGCGCTCGCCGTTGAGCAGGATGTCGACCTTCACCACGTCGGAGGCGCGGTACTCCTTGAACTCGTAGTCCATCGACGCATAGCCGCGGCTGACGGACTTGAGCTTGTCGAAGAAGTCCAGCACGATCTCGCCCAGCGGCAGCTCGTAGGTCAGCATCACCTGGCGGCCGTGGTACTGCATGTTCAGCTGCACGCCGCGCTTCTGGTTGCACAGCGTCATCACCGGGCCCACGTAGTCCTGCGGCATGAACAGGTGCACGGTGACGATGGGCTCGCGGATTTCCTGGATGCGCGCCTGGTCGGGCATCTTCGCCGGGTTCTCCACCAGGATCACCTCGCCGTCACCCTTCTCCACCTGATAGACCACGCTGGGCGCGGTGGTGATCAGGTCCTGGTCGAACTCGCGCTCCAGGCGCTCCTGCACGATCTCCATGTGCAGCAGGCCCAGAAAGCCGCAGCGAAAGCCGAAGCCCAGCGCCTGGCTGACCTCGGGCTCGAAGCGCAGTGACGAGTCGTTGAGCTGCAATTTTTCCAGGCTGTCGCGCAGCTGGTCGTACTGGTTGGCCTCGGTCGGATACAGGCCGGCAAACACCTGCGGCTGCACCTCCTTGAAGCCGGGCAGCGCCTGGCTTGCCGGGCCCAGGTTGTTGGGCAGCTTCTTGTCGATGGTGATGGTGTCACCTACCTTGGCGGCTTTCAACTCCTTGATGCCGGCAATGATGTAGCCCACCTCGCCGGCCTTGAGCTGCTCGCGCTGCACGTTGGCGGGGGTGAACACGCCCAGTTGGTTGGCCTCGTAGGCGGCGCCGGTGGCCATCATGCGAAAGCGCTCGCCCTTCTTCAGCTCGCCATCGACCACGCGCACCAGCATCACCACGCCCACGTAGGCGTCGAACCAGCTGTCGATGATCATGGCACGCAGCGGCGCATCGGGCTTGCCGCGCGGCGCCGGCACCTTGGCCACGATCTGCTCGAGCACGTCGTCGATGCCCATGCCGGTCTTGGCCGAGATGGCGATCGCCTCGCTGGCGTCGATGCCGATCACATCCTCGATCTCGGCCTTGGCGCCTTCCGGATCGGCCTGCGGCAGATCCATCTTGTTGAGCACCGGCAGCACCTCCACGCCCAGCTCGAGCGCGGTGTAGCAGTTGGCCACCGTCTGCGCCTCCACGCCCTGCGAGGCATCGACCACCAGCAGCGCGCCCTCGCACGCCGACAGCGAGCGCGAGACCTCGTACGAGAAGTCCACGTGGCCCGGCGTGTCGATCAGATTGAGGTTGTAGACCTGCCCGTTGCGCGCCGTGTATTGCAGCGCCGCGGTCTGTGCCTTGATGGTTATCCCCCGCTCCTTCTCGATGTCCATCGAGTCGAGCACCTGCGCCTGCATGTCGCGCTCGGCCAGTCCACCGCAGCGCTGAATCAGGCGGTCGGCCAGCGTCGATTTGCCGTGGTCGATGTGCGCGATGATTGAAAAATTTCTGATGTGATCCATCAACGAACGAGGGCAAGTAATTGATTGCGCTTTGATCGCGCATGAAAAAAGGGCGCGTCCTGAATGTGACGCGCCCTCAACCAACAATCTATGGCAACTGCGATGGTTGGAGCTTCATTGTAGGCAAAAACCGCGGGTGCCAAGATCGAAAATACAAATGGCGAGGGCGTTGCGAGGTCACAACGGAAAATTCATCAACAACTTATCCACAGTTTTCGCATCAAGTGCCGTGAACAAGCTGTGATTTGAACGTGCACACCTTGTGAAAAAGCACGGCGCTTTGCGCATCGTGGGCTCAACCCGCCGTGATATGCCGAAATGCGTAGAACGTCGGGCTCGATTTTACCGAACTTCATCTGAGCGCCCGGCGCTTGATCCACATGGGCCGGCGCCCTTCGAACCCCTTGCCAGCCGCCTGGCCGGCTCGCCGGCCGTGGCAAACCCGTCAAACTCGACTCTTTCCTGGGGTTTTTCGGCGCCGATCCGGCCTCCCTTCAGCGCGCCGCCCGAACCAGCACGAACTGCACCATGTCGCCACGCTGCACCAGCATGTTGACCGGCTTGCCGCGATCGGCCTTGGCCACGGCGGCCTCGAACTCGCGCACATTCGCGACCTCGGTGTTGCCCACGGCCAGGATCACGTCGCCCTCGCGCAGCCCGGCGCGCGCGGCGGCGTCGGCCACCGCCGTCACGCGCACGCCGTGCCTGGCCTTGAGCTCCTTGCGCTGCGCGTCGCTCAGCTCGGCCACCGTCACGCCCAGGGCCTGCACCGTGCCGGCGGCCTTGGCCGGCTCGCTGCCGCGCGCGGCCGGCTTGCCGCCGGCAGCCGCCACCGTATCGGGCTCCAGCTCGGCGATGGTGATGCTCAGGTCGCGGTTCTGGCCACGGCGAAACACCGTCAAGGTGCTGCGCGTGCCCGGCTTGGTGTTGCCCACCAGGCGCGGCAGGTCGCTCGCCTTGTCGATGGTCTTGCCGTCGAAGCGAACGATGATGTCGCCTGCCTCGACCCCGGCCTTCTCGGCGGGCGAACCGCTCTCGACGTTGCGCACCAGCGCCCCCTGCGGCTTGCCCAGGCCGATGGACTCGGCCACCTCGCGCGTGACCTGGTCGATGCGCACGCCGATGCGCCCGCGCGTGACGTGGCCGCTGGCGCGCAGCTGATCGCTCACGCGCATGGCCTCGTCGATGGGAATGGCGAACGAGATGCCCATGAAGCCGCCCGAGCGCGAGTAGATCTGGCTGTTGATGCCCACCACCTCGCCGCGCATGTTGATCAGCGGCCCGCCCGAGTTGCCGGGGTTGACGGCCACGTCGGTCTGGATGAAGGGCAGGTAGTCGCCCGTGTCGCGCTGCTTGGCGCTGACGATGCCGGCGGTGACGGTGTTCTCCAGCCCGAAGGGCGAGCCGATGGCCATCACCCACTCGCCCACGCGCAGGCGGCCCACGTCGCCCACCTTGACGAACGGCAGGCCGGTGGCAGCGATCTTGACCAGCGCCACGTCGGTGCGCTTGTCGGCCCCCACGATGCGGGCCTTGAACTCGCGCTTGTCGGTCAGGGTGACGATGACCTCGTCGGCGCCATCGACCACGTGCGCATTGGTCATGACATAGCCGTCGGCCGACAGGATGAAGCCCGAGCCCACGCCGCGCGGCACCTCTTCGTCGGGCATTTGCGGCGCCGGCCGGTTGGGCCGGCCGGGGCGCGGCAGGTTGGGCATGGGCACGCCGAAGAAGCGCCGGAAGAACTCCTGCATCTCGGGGTCCATCGCCCCGTCCTCGCTGCCCTTGGCGCTCGCCCGCTCCATGGTGCGGATGTTGACCACCGCCGGGCCGACCTGGTCGACCAGGTCGGTGAAGTCCGGCAGGGTGCGCACCACGGGCGCCGGCTGGGCCAACGCGGGCAGCGCGGCGGTCCAGGCGCCAGCGCTCATCAGCAGCGGCACGATCAGGCCCGCGAGCCGGGTTCGACTGGAGACAGCGGTTTTCATCATGTCAATGATCCATTTGCGCATGAAACGCAAAGAGCCAAAGAGCCGCGGAGCAGGCCACGCCAGCGAGCGCCGTGGTCGGGGTTTCCCCGACCAGAGGCGATGCCCCTTGAGGGGGCTGAGGTCTGCGGCTCCAGACCTGCCTGCGCAGGTCTGGACAGACCGAAGGGCCGCCGCCTCTGGCGGCGAGCACCGGGCGCAACAACGCGC
>Ga0116193_1004185_pt1 | contig 10098 bp, 5 predicted proteins | sample AD_UKC115_MetaG_FD_89892 | JGI IMG/M metagenome (GOLD analysis project Ga0116193, IMG submission 89892) | Active sludge microbial communities of municipal wastewater-treating anaerobic digesters from Hong Kong - AD_UKC115_MetaG | ecosystem: Engineered > Bioreactor > Anaerobic > Digestate | place...
GGGCCCTCCGCCGCCGCAACGCCTTGCTGAAATTCCCGCACAACCTGGCCCGCATGTTCCCATTTCCAAATTGTCTGAATTTGAAGACTGAAGAAAACCGCGCACAGAAACGTCGTGAGTATAACGACGGGATGGCGCCATTTGGGGTGGCTCATCATTCGATAAAACAGTGTCACCACGGCCAGATTAAACAGCACATTGGGTAACAGAAGCTCGCCGCCTCCTGACAGGTGCACCGGATCAATGAACGTCTCATCCTGTAGCAGCCGCAGGGCGACCATGCCCAACAGGCCAAACAGCATCGCCCTGTGGCTCGTTGCTCGATAAATCAGCACTGCCAGTGCGATGACGGTGAGGGCGCTTATCCAGCCAAGCCAAGGTGTCTGCACATACGCGAGCGCCGTCTCCGGGAGAAACCCCAGTGGGTAAAAAATGAAGTAAACAGGGCTGAACATGCGGGTAACGTTGACGCTGTTGAAGAGACTGTCCGCATGAACGAACCACGACGCCACGGACAACACAAGAAAGGGAGCAATCCGCTTTAGCGAACGTTTCTCTTTTGAAAGCATCAAGAGTTCGTACAGCAACAAGACTGCGACAAGAAAGGCATACACAGCCGACGAGACAACGGCCATTGCGAACGCGGCCAAGGCCACCAAACTCCAGACCATTTTTCCAGAAGCAACACCCGTTACATAGGCGGTCAAGGCCGTCAACGCCAGTACAAATGGAAACAGGTCCCCCACTCCGCTTAGGTTCAGCACCGCTTCGCTGTGCACCGGGTTGGCCATAAACAGCGTTGCCGCCAACGTCCCCAGCCAATGAGGTCCTCTCAGAACCACCTTCACGAATTTATAAATCAGAACCATGGCGAGGTAAACCAGGATGATGTTTACCAAGTGATAGCCAACTGCCCAGTTGCCAAATGATTCTATTTCCCAGGCAAAAATCTGCCGTGCCCCTAACGGCATGCCGGCTCCTTGCGACGCCAATGCCGCGTAGTCTCGCCCTAAAGGCCAAAGCCAGAGCGACCATCCGTAGACGCCAAACACATAAATAAGCATGGCGGCTATATCAATGAGAACACGGCGGGATTCACGCAGTTGATATGGAGCCTTTTCTTTATCAGCAGAAATCATATGCCAAGTCTACTCATCCCGAGCCCGAAAGATCCACATCTGACCGCTCGCTCAAATCGGAAGTGAACGCCCGACTTGCCTCGAGCCCGTTTTTTTTCGTAACGTATGCGCCGTTTACACATCCCGAAGGAGTATCATGGAATCACGACGCCCATTAATTATTGCAGGATTGGCTGCGTTTTTTTTCGTCTGTACGCTTATGGCTATTGTCGCGCATGTCGGACGCGCCGCTTCGTTAGCTGAGTCGGCGCCAATTCCTGTTGAGGAAAACAACACTATGAAACCTCCTACTTTGACCCCGGAACAGCAGGCTATCATCGAAGGCGCCGGATGGACAGATCGTGTCGGAGCCAATATGGGAGTATGGATTTCTGTTGCCGAGCAGGTCTTCCGCGTTGTTCAAAACGGGGACACGCTGTGGGAAACACCTTGTTCAACGGCGGCCCGGGGCACAGGCTCAAAAATGAATAGCCTGAAGACGCCCCTGGGATGGCATTCGATTTCGGACAAAATCGGCGAAGGAGCTCCTTATGGCCAGGTCTTTCGGGAGAAACGCCCCACGTCGGAGATCTGGCATCCCGGTGACGCTGTAAAAGAAGATCTTGTTCTGACACGACTGCTTGTTCTATCCGGCGAAGAGCCTGGTGTAAACAAAGGCGGCGACGTTGATTCGTTCAGACGGTGCATATATATCCATGGGACGAATGATGAACCCAAGATAGGCACACCCGCGTCCCATGGATGCATACGATTAACCAACAATGACGTCGTCACGGCCTACGACCTAATCCCCGTTGGCACGTTGGTCCTAATCACGGAGTAGGCGGCGGCTCAGCATAAAAGCCTTTGTCCTGACAGTCAAAGAAGTAATTGTCTTCAGGACCAAACCAGCCAAGCCAGTAGCGCCGATTGCTGGCGCCCATATAGTTGGTCTCAGGCGCCCAATCGAATTCTTCGCTTGAAATGTGACCATCGCACCACACCACATTTACCCGTCCAGAATGCCTGAAATGCAGACTGGGTGAAGCGAGTCCCCATGACAATTCACCATGCGGCGAATCCGGTGTCACATAGTGGGGCGATTCTAGAAACCCGTACTCAATGAGGCCAGAGCTCGTGGCAAACGCGGCATCGGCGAACATAATCGTTTCGGTCGGATTGCCAATGTGACTGTCCATCGTCGAGTCTCGATAGCTTTCCGGATACGGCAGCGCGTATTGCTTGGCGCCCACGTAGTAATTATAGCCATATCCTCCCGTGCCCGATTCAAACGCCGAATTAATCTCACCCACTTTACTGTAATAATCAAACATCGGACACTGCAAAACTTGGCCATCGGCAAAATATTCAAACAGCGGCCCCTGCTTGGGATCAAAATCACTGTTGGCGTCTGGACGCTTCCCATGCCAGCGTACCTTGCCACCCCATGGATCCATGGAATCAATATCAGGGGCGGCTTCGACATAAAACCCATTATGTTCAGCCGCATACATGGTATTGGCCAGATAAAGCTGACGCAGATTGTTCAGACATTGCGTGGATCGCGCACTCATGCGCGCACGGCTTAACGCGGGTAACAAAATGGCCGCCAGTATGCCAATTATGGCGACGACTACCAACAGTTCAATTAGAGTAAAGCCACGACGGCCGTTACCAAAACCTACGCTGGATTTCATCGGAATCCCCTTCTTGTTTAGTGTTCAGAGGGGGAAAGAGGCAGGTACATCCTGCGCAACTCTTTCCACGAAGTTGCAACATTGTTGAGCGTTTGCGGGCAGGTCTTCTGGCTTCCGGATCGTTCTCCCTATCGCGCCTTCCCATCCTTGCGGACAGTGGCTGCCTGTCAAACAGCGCCTGCGATAGTTTGTCCCCGGTTACAGCAGCGGGACTGCGACGGATTTACACCGTCTTCCCTTAGCCCTTATTTATTTAGCCTTTCACCTCCTTTCGCGTGCAAATGATTTTGAAGTATACAAAGGCGATTGAGCCAATGCAATTGCAGTGAGCTTAATATTCCTCCTCGGCTCCGATGGGCGTCAGGCGGAGCAGCCGCGTGTCACCCGTTCGCAGATGAAGTCCGAACGTCCGCTTTCGCTGCCATCCAATCTCCGGAGAGAACAAATCCCGGATGTGGCAAATTTCGCCCAGATCAATGATGCGTTCGCCGGATTCCTTTGCGTGAATGGCGAGCAAATTGGGGCCAAAATATACGGCGTCATAAAACTCAGTCATGCCGTCGCCTGCCGTTGCTTCACGATAGGGTAAGGGCATTTCCAGCATCCTGAGGAGCTCGCGCAGCAATGGCCCCGTCAGCGATGGTTCGGCACAATATATCGAAGACCATTCAGCGAAAAAATGGCTCGCGATACTGGTCTTTCTCGATGCAGTATATTCAGCTAACGAATCGGCTTTGGGATCGTCGATATAGAAAGCCGGATAGACAGTCACCGGCTTGCCAAAGGGTTTGGCGCTGCCGCTTTCCGAGAGCAGCGACGTAGAGCCCATGCGTTCGGCCTTATCAAACGCTTTGACGGTCATGCAGACTGTGGCACTGATGTTGTCCACAGACGCCGTATCGGTGATATAGCCGGGCGCGTAGAGCCAGATGGCAGTCGCCCGATTGCGCTCCAGGACGCCGTGTAGCCGGTCGCGATCTTCAGCGTTCAGATGAAACGCATTTAGGAAAAGATAAACATTGGCTGGCGCAACTCGCTCATCAAGGACGTCCGACAGAAGATAGAACTTCGTCCGAATCCCGGCGCGGATTACGCTTTCCAGGTTTTGATTCAGGAGAATATCATTCAACAGCTTGTCGCACTGCTGATACGAGCGGCTGACCTCGTCAACCACCACGGCCAATTCAGGCTGTCCTGACAACGGCACATCGTCCGCGTTTCTGTGGGCGTCGATTTCCTGGTAGATATCGGCCATTTTGGCGAAACGTTCCCACATGCCGGCGTCGCATAGCTGACCGTCCCCTTGAGGGTCTGACCAGAAAAGTCCCATTTGGTGAGTGACGGCCAGTGCGAAATTCCGCTGCTGAACACTATAGACGTCCTCTGGGCGGACGTTCTTGGGGCGCTCAATTTCACCCGTGGCCGGATCAAACGCAATGCCGGTCCGGGTATCATCGATGAGATACCATTTTTTCCCGTGGGCGGCGACGCTGTCTACGGGGCCCATGACGCCGCCCGTGCCGCCCAGACCACGGTCGAAGTAAGAAACGGGGCTGGCGAATCCGTCCAATTTTCCGTCCAGCAGTTTGCCGAGGGCGAAGTGGCCTGCGTCGTTAGACAGTAGCTCAAAGGAATAACCATAGTACGCCAACACTACGGTGGACTGACCAGCGGTGTCCTTGATGCACCCAGCCAGCATCTCAATGGCGTTGGCTGTGCAATCCGACGTGTACTGCAAGTAGTCCGAAATGGGCCTTTGCTGGGGCAAGGTCAGGAAGACCGCCTCCAAACTCGATGAGTTGCTCCTTTGCGGAATGGCTGCCATTTCGCGGGCTATTACCGGGTCACCCCAGGCTGTCTGCAGGGCGGCATCATCGGCATATCGAGCTTTGAGCCATTCCTGAAACGCTTTGGTGTTGGCCTCGGAACGGTCGTAACCGTCGCTGTGGTACCAGCTTCCGTTGTCCAGGCATGACAGGATATATCCTTGCACGCGGCCGGGCGCTGATGAGTTTACGGCGCTGACCATCGCCTCGAGGGCGGCTTTGGCATCTTCATGCCAGGCTTCAGACGCCAGAGAGACGGAAAGCAATCCCGTGTCATCCAGCTTTGCCGCATCTTGCGGATGAGCCCTGAGCCACTCCGCTGGCGGATCCAGGGACACTTTCAGCAGGAACTGCGCGGCGGGATCCTGGCTCAATACGTACGAAACAGGTTCAAGAAATTCAGCCATGTCGCCTTGCCACGGGAGTACGACCGACAGTACATATTGATGAAGGCCGGCGTTAGCCGACAGAGCAATTTCATCGCGGACAGCTTCGCGTGCGGGGCCGGCTGGTACCTGCAACGAAAGGTACAACGGTGGTTCGGCAGAGGGTTTGGTGGCCGGGGGCGCCGTCGTTTCCGTGACTTCCGCCGCAAGATCGTCCGTGGCCGCGGAATGCCGGCCGAGCCACAGGCCCGACATTGCCGCCACCGTTATCAGCAAAACTAGCCCCAGGAAGTATAAATACATTCGGCGGGCACTGATGTGAATCGGCTGTGACATTTGCTTAAATTACCTTATGATACGTCTTCAGGTGACCTCGAGCCTCAGCCACCCGCCTATGTCAATCTGTTCGCCGGTCTGCTCTGCCTCAAAGATATGTTGCGCCACAAACTCAATCCGCCCGGGGGGCACTTCAAGCACACACTGGCCTTCATTGAGCGTTTCGATATTTGCCAGAGCATTGCCGCCAGACAGTATCTGGATGGACACGGCCCCAAGCCGAGGATAACAATTCACGTAATATAGCCGCAACCTGCCGCCGGGCACATCAGCCCAGGCCCGTGCTGAAATGGGCTGATAGGAGCCGGTTTTCAAAACCCGCGAGGGATACCACCCGTCAGCGGGAAAGTCCGTGCCGCCGAAAAACATCCTGTTCTTCAGGATCAGGGGCCAAAACTGGCCTTGTTTCCATCCTGATCGCCGCTGCCGTTCGCGCACGGCTTGCGGAATATAACCCCAAAAACTTAGCCACGACCGGACATGCGCGCGAACCCGCCACCATTGACGGTTCCATACAGACCGGCCTATGGCGCGCACCTCTCCAATGCCATAGCAGCCGAGGGCAAAGGGCAGCGCGTGCAGGGGAAAGTTTCGCATCATCAAAAACAGTCGATTGCGCGTGTTGAGAAAATACTTCCGCTGCGCCCAGGCGCCTGTCCCGGTGGTGGCGCTAAACTTGTGCCGCACAACGGCTTGAGGGCATGTCCACACCTCGTAACCGCAATCCCACATCTGCAGGCACAGATCCAGATCGTCAAGATAAATTTCGAAGTCAGTGGTCAACAGGCCTGTCTTGCGCAGGGCTTCAACACGAAAGAAGGCCGCACCCCCGCACGCGCCCATTACGGGACGCTCATCGTTCCAGCGCGGTCTGTCCAGCCGCCCGATGCCACGGTCCCACGCTGCTCCAATGATGGAGCACTCCAATCCGACCGAATTGAGGATCTCCGGAGAATGAAACATCAACATCTTGGGCGCAAGAGCGCCCGCATTGGGGCGAGCCTGTGCTGCCGCAACAAGGACGTCCACGGCATCCGGCTGGATGGCGGTGTCATTATTGAGCAAGAACACGTAATCGGCTCCTGCCGCCACTGCGTGGGATATTCCCGCATTGTTGCCGCCGGCCCAACCCAGATTTGTATCAAGGTCCAGGATCTCCAGCCGCGGGTCGGCGCCATAGTTTTCGCGCACAAAAGCCGTCGAGCCGTCCGTGCTGGCGTTATCAATGAGCAGAATGCGCACATTGGGATACGTCAGCCCCATGAGAGAATCAAAACATTCCCGAAGGTGCTCCAGCCCGTTCCAGTTAATGACCAGCAGGTATACTAGCGGGTTCGTCATGGAAAATAGTATATCGGCAACCTCGCCGTAACTCCATTTCCGGCTGGCAAAACTTGGGCAGCACGTCATCGTTTTGACCCAGCGGGGCATGACCTGCAATACTCTAGGCCATGCAGCAAACCCGGCACATACGTCGACGCCTTTTGTGGTATTTGTTCCCCATCATGATGGGAATGTCGGGCGTTTTATTTTCAAGCCAGCTCCAGGACAACCCAACCGTGCGTCTCATGGTTGTCCTTGTGTCGGTGGCGATTCCTTTATTTGCGCTTGGCAATCTGTTGGCTCGAGAAGGCGGGCACGGCCTCGAACGGCTCATTTTGATGGGGGGCACGCTGTTTCTGTTCGTTGGCGCCGCTGCAAGTTATTGGGCTTCACCGAGTTTGGAAAACGAGCTGATTTCGCCGAAGGTGGTTTTGGTCACGCAATGGCTTGGCATGTTCAGTCTTGTGCTGGGTCTATCGGTGGTGCTGGTTTGGGCGGTGCGCACGCGCGAGGCCGTTGATGAACTCAGTGAGCGTTTCCGTCACGTGGCCAACCATATCACGGACGGTTTCATCCTTTCGTCTACGGACGGCAAAATTCTGCTGGTCAACAATCGATTCCTGGACATGCTGGATCTTTCCGAAAAAGATATCACCGAGAAGAACATCAGCGACCTGATTGATCGGTGGCGTGTGGATGCGGTGAAATCCCATTTTGATCTTCGGGCTAAAGGGCTGGCGTCCGAATATGAAATTTCGTGGAACGCGCGGGGAGAAGAGCGCCAGTTCTGGGTGCGCGGCACCCCCTTGTTCAATCAACGCGGACAATGGATGGGCGTGTTAGCCACCCTGCGCGATGTTACCGAAAAAAACCGGATGGCCCAGCGACTCGAGCATTATGCCAAAGGGTTGCAGGTGCTGGTGGAGGAACAGACCCAGAAATTGCGGCAGAGCGAGGTCCGTTTTCGGGATCTGCTTCTGCATATGAACGAGGGCTTCCTGACGGTTGGCGGCGACTACCGCATTCGTTTTGCCAACAAGCGGATTTGCGAGCGGTTGCATGTGGGGGAAGATGCCATTTGCGGGCGCAATGTATTTGATTTTGTGGAAGCCACAGGGCGCGCCCGGCTGATGGATTTGTTTCGGGACGAAGAGAGTCATGTTGACAGCCTTTCCCGTCCTGAGCTCAATCTGACAGCGGCAGACGCGACCAGTGTGCCGGTGGTTGTCGCGGCGTCGCGCGTACATGATGCAGAGAGTACCGATACTGAATTCTCCCTCGTGATCACGGATGTGAGCGAACTCAAGCAGATGCAGCATCAACTGGAACTGCGGGCGGGCGAACTGGAGGCGGCCAATGAAGAATTGCGGCTGCACGGACGTGCGCGCGACGGCTTCTTGTCCAACGTCAGCCATGAGTTGAAGACACCACTAAGCACCATTCATGGTTACGTGGAGATGCTGGAGTCGGGCAGCCTTGGGCCGCTGCAGTCTACGCAAATGAATGCACTGACCGTGATGGCTCGGAATGTAAAGCGGCTGTCAAGCCTGATTAATGAAATGATCGAATTTAGCCGCATGGAGATCCGCGGCATTCAGTTGAAGATCGGCCTCTACAACGTGGGCAGCCTTGTGCGTGAATGCGTGGCTTCGATACAGCCTCAGGCGATGACAAAGGATCTCAGCCTGAGCATGTTTGTGGCCGACGATTTTCCTGCCGCCTGGATTGATCGCGGCCGAATTGCCCAGGTCCTGGGCATTTTTCTTTCCAACGCTGTGAAGTTCAGTCTGGAAGGCGGCATGATCCAGGTCAGTGCCACCGAAAGGCCGGACCGCACGATGGCCATTTCCGTGAGCGACACGGGCATTGGGATCAGCCGAACGCATCACGGCCGCGTCTTCGAAAAATTTTTCCAGGTGGATGCGTCCAAGAGCCGCCGCTACGAGGGCGCCGGAATCGGGCTGTCCATTGCCAAAAGTATCGTTGAAGCTCATGGTGGAACTATTGAGCTCGAAAGCGAATTAAATGTCGGGAGCACGTTTACGATTGTCTTCCCGAGAGCCGTGTTTGATGCTAATGTGCCTGTAGAAAAACGTGAAGGTTTGGAGAAATTGAAAGTCCTGCTTGTGACTCAGGAACGAACCTTCCGCACCACGGTGACTCAGCTTCTGACTCAATCGGGATGTATTGTTGACCATGCCAAAAACAGTTATGAATGCTCTCGTATGGCCGACGAAAACGAACCGGATGTCATACTTTTCGACGAGGCGTTTTCGGATGTTGCCGGGACGGCCACACTGACGGGCCTGCGAGAGAATCCGGTGACAATCAATATTCCGGTGATTGTGTTTTCGTGCGACGACGCCCGCAACAAACCTCAAGCGGCCGACTTGCCCGATGTGCACCTTATGGTCAAACCGTTTGAAGCCGTTGACTTGCTCAATCGAATTCGTGAGGTATGCCTGGGGCAAATGCTGGTTCCGGAGCAGCCTCACGTCCAACTGGATGTCCAACAGCCCAAGGCGCTAATCATCGATCCGGATCCCGACTTGCTGGAGTGGGTCGAGACGGCGTTGCGATTGCGTGGTGTGGTGGGTATTGTGGCGAGTGCCCCACAGGAAGGCTTGGCGCTGGCGATTAAGAATCCGGTTGACGCCATTTTTATGGACATCGACTCGCCGCCTTCCAGTGTATCTCGCAAATTGGCAGTCTTTCGAGAGGTCGAAGCGACGCGCCACGTTCCCATTCATATTATGACGGGCTTGCTTCCGATCGGACATGCACAGCCCGAGGGAACCGACGGCGCGCTCAAGAAGCCTTTCGCAATTGATGAAATGGTTCGCCTCATACATGAGGCGCGTGCGATACGTCCTACGCAACAACAAAAGGAGTAAATGCAGTGCAGAACAAAAAGCGAAATTCACAATGGGTACTGAGACTCGTGGCGTGCGCGGTCGCCATGATCTTCCTTTTTTCGGCCAGTGCGGGCGCCGCGACGAAGCCGGGCAACGCGGCCAAACCTAAATCGGCCAAGGCCTCCAAAGCCGCTCCAGCCAAAGCAGCCAAAGCGGCCAAAGCCGCACCCCAAAAAAGCGCTGCCAAAGCCCAAAAGGCCGCTCCCAAAGTACAACAACCTGCCGTTCCTGAAGTCGAAGTCAGCACCTTTTGTATTGAAGCCGAAACGGGCATGGTTCTTTCAGAGAGTAATGCCGACATCCAGCGCGCTCCTGCCAGCATGGTCAAAATGATGGAGATGCTGCTTGTCGCTGAAGGGCTGCGCGCGGGATCGTGGACGCTGGATAAACCCATCGTCGTCTCACAACATGCTGAGAAGATGGGCGGCACGCAAGTCTATCTTGGAACAAATGAGACCTGGACGCTGGAGCAATTGATGGAAGCCATCGCAGTCGCA
>Ga0116193_1004186_pt1 | contig 10094 bp, 11 predicted proteins | sample AD_UKC115_MetaG_FD_89892 | JGI IMG/M metagenome (GOLD analysis project Ga0116193, IMG submission 89892) | Active sludge microbial communities of municipal wastewater-treating anaerobic digesters from Hong Kong - AD_UKC115_MetaG | ecosystem: Engineered > Bioreactor > Anaerobic > Digestate...
ACGATCGCAGCGACCAGGCCGCCGACCGTCAGCAGTGCGACCAGCGCGGCGGCGGTGATCGCCGGGCCGTGGCGGTGCCGCCGGATGTAATAGATCGCCAGGGCGATGCCGATGAGGATCAACGCCGCGTAGGCCGAGAGCCCCAGCGTCAGCACTGCCGTTCCCGTCGCAGTGGCCAGAGTCGCGTCGTGCACCGGGCAAGCCTAGGGGGCCGGTGGACGTGGCCGCGGCCCAGCTCACCAGACGGCGGCCACGAAACCGGTGCGAAGCACCACGAAGCCGCGCGATCAGTGCCCACATCCAAAGAACGCCATGAGGACCGCCGCGGCGGTCATGTTCACCCACCCCGGCCATGCGCTGAACTCGACGAACACGGGGTTTCGCACCGGTACTCCAATGTCCGCGCGCGGGCTCGGGCGCCGGACGCACCTCGAACCCGAGCGTTGTCGGTACGGGTGGATTTCAGGCCGGAGCACTCCGGCTGGAACACTGGTCACCATGAGCAGCACCGAACAGTCGGCAAAGCTGTTCGCCGACGCGTGCGCGGTGATTCCCGGCGGGGTGAACTCTCCGGTGCGTGCGTTCAACGCCGTCGGCGGCACACCCCGATTCATCACCTCCGGCAGTGGCTGCTGGCTGACCGACGCCGACGGCAACCGCTACGTCGACCTGGTGTGCTCATGGGGCCCGATGATCCTGGGCCACGCGCACCCGGCGGTGGTGGACGCCGTCGCCAACGCCGCCGCCCGCGGGCTGTCGTTCGGGGCACCGACACCGTGCGAATCCGAGCTCGCCGCCGAGATCATCGCGCGGGTGGCCCCGGTCGAGCTGCTGCGCCTGGTCAACTCCGGCACCGAGGCCACCATGAGTGCCATCCGGTTGGCCCGCGGCTTCACCGGCCGGCCCAAGATCGTCAAGTTCTCCGGCTGCTACCACGGCCACAGCGATGCCCTGCTGGCCGACGCCGGGTCCGGCGTCGCGACGCTGGGTCTGCCGTCGTCGCCGGGGGTGACGGGCGCGGCCGCCGCCGACACCATCGTGCTGCCGTACAACGACCTCGACAGCGTCGCGGCGGCGTTCGCCGAACACGGCGATCAGATCGCCTGTGTCATCACCGAAGCCAGTCCCGGCAACATGGGCTGCGTGCCGCCGCTGCCGGGCTACAACGCCGCGCTGCGCCGGATCACCACCGCACACGGCGCACTGCTGATCTCCGATGAGGTGATGACCGGCTTCCGGGTGAGCCGAAGTGGTTGGTACGGAATCGATCCCGTTGACGCGGACCTGTTCACCTTCGGCAAGGTGATGAGTGGCGGGCTGCCCGCTGCCGCGTTCGGCGGACGCGCGGACGTGATGAGCAGGCTCGCGCCGCTGGGCCCGGTGTATCAGGCCGGCACCCTGTCGGGGAACCCGGTGGCGATGGCCGCCGGCCTGGCCACCCTGCGCACCGCCGACGATGACGTGTACGCGACCCTCGACGCCAACGCGGACCGGCTGGCCGCGCTGCTCGAAAAGGCGCTCACCGAAGCCGGTGTGGCACACCGGATCCAGCGGGCCGGCAACATGTTCAGCGTCTTCTTCGGGGACGATCCGGTGACCGATTTCGCCTCGGCGCGGGCCAGCCAGACCTGGCGGTTCCCGCCGTTCTTCCACGCCCTGCTCGACGCCGGCGTCTACCCGCCCTGCAGCGCCTACGAGGCGTGGTTCGTCTCGGCGGCGCTGACCGAGGAGGCCTTCGACCACATTGCCGCCGCATTGCCCGGTGCCGCCCGGGCCGCGGCGGCCGCGACGGAACCGGAGGCCTGACGTGGCGCTGACACGGGTCCACGTGATGCGCCACGGCGAGGTGCACAACCCGGAGGGCATCCTGTACGGCCGGCTGCCCGGCTACCGGCTGTCCGAACGTGGGCAGTCGCAGGCCCAGGCGGTTGCGGATGCGTTGGCGCACAACGACATCGTCGCCGTCATCGCCTCTCCGCTGCAGCGGGCGCAGGAGACGGCCACGCCCATCGCGGCGGCGCACGGCCTGGTGCTGGGCACCGATGACCAGCTGATCGAGTCGGCGAACTATTTCGAGGGCAAGCGGATGTCGCCCGGCGACGGGGTCTGGAAGAACCCGCAGGTGTGGTGGCAGGTTCGCAATCCGCTCACCCCGTCCTGGGGCGAGCCGTACAAGGAGATCGCCGCCCGCATGACGGCGGCGGTGCGCCGGGCGCGTGACCTGGCCGACGGCCGCGAGGCGGTGTGCGTCAGCCACCAGCTGCCCGTCGAGACGCTGCGCCGTTCGATGGAGGGCAAGTGGCTGCCCCACGACCCGCGCCGGCGGCAATGCAATCTGGCATCGCTGACCACCCTGACCTTCGACGGTGATCAACTCGTCGGCGTCGACTACCGTGAGCCGGCGGCTCACCTGTGACCGTTCGGGCCCTGGCGTGCGCGGTGGTGACGGCCGCCGCGGTCCTGCTCACGGGTTGTTCGACGGGGCATGACGCCGTTGCGCAGGGCGGCACGTTCGAGTTCATCGCACCGGGCGGAAAGACCGACATCCTCTACGACCCGCCGCAGACCCGCGGCCGGCCCGGGCCGATCAGCGGACCGGACCTGATGGATCCCGCCAAGACCCTCTCCCTCGACGACTTCGCCGGCAAGGTCGTCGTCGTCAACGTCTGGGGTCAGTGGTGCGGCCCATGCCGCACCGAGATCGGCCAGCTGCAGGACGTGTACGAGGCGACCCGAGCGAAGAGGGTCGCCTTCCTGGGCATCGACGTGCGCGACAACAACCGCGACGCCGCCGTGGATTTCATCAAGGATCGCGGGATCACCTTCCCATCGATCTACGACCCGGCGATGCGGACCATGATCGCGTTCGGCGGCAAGTACCCCACCACGGTGATCCCGTCGACCGTGGTGCTCGACCGGGAACACCGGGTGGCCGCGGTGTTCCTGCGTGAGCTGCTCGCCGAGGATCTACAACCACTGGTCGAACGCCTGGCCGCCGAACCCGCTCCGGGGCAACGACAGTGACCGGAACGGCTGAGCTGGCCGCCACCGGCCCACTGCTGCTGGCGCTGGGCGTGTGCCTGCTCGCCGGGCTGGTGTCGTTCGCCTCGCCGTGTGTGGTTCCCCTGGTGCCGGGTTACCTGTCGTACCTGGCCGGAGTCGTCGGCGTGGAGGAACAACCCGGCGCGGTGAAGGTGCATCGGCAGGCCCGCCTGCGGGTCGCGGGGTCGGCGCTGCTGTTCGTCGCGGGCTTCACGGCCGTCTTCCTGCTCGGCACCATCGCAGTGCTCGGGATGACCACCTCGTTGATCACCAATCAGGTTGTGCTGCAACGTGTTGGCGGCGTGTTGACGATCGTGATGGGCCTGGTGTTCGTCGGGTTCGTACCGGCCCTGCAGCGCCAGGCCCGGTTCGCCCCGCGGTTGCTCACTGGCATCGCCGGCGCACCGCTGCTCGGCGCGGTGTTCGCGCTGGGCTGGACCCCGTGCCTGGGGCCCACGCTGACCGGGGTGATCACCGTGGCGTCGGCCACCGACGGCGCCAGCGTTGCGCGCGGAATCGCACTGGTGATCGCCTATTGCCTGGGTCTGGGAATTCCGTTCGTACTCCTGGCCTTCGGATCCACCTGGGCGGTCGAAGGGTTGGGCTGGCTGCGCCGGCACACCCGGACCATCCAGGTGGTCGGTGGTGTGCTGCTGATCCTGGTCGGCGTGGCGCTGGTGACCGGGCTGTGGAACGACTTCATCTCGTGGGTCCGCGACGCGTTCGTCAACGACGTGAGGCTGCCGATTTGAAAACCGTCGATCTTCCGCGAGTGGACGGAAACGACCCCGAATTCCGTTCCGCGAAGGGGCCTCGGCGTCTGCTCGCGGTGATCCGGAACACGTGGCGGGCGTTGACGTCGATGGGCACCGCACTGGTTCTGCTGTTCCTGCTGGCGCTGGCCGCGGTGCCGGGAGCGCTGTTGCCACAGCGTGCTCTCAACGCCGGCAAGGTCGACGAATACCTGCTGCAGCATCCGGTCATCGGGCCGTGGCTGGACCGGCTGCAGTTCTTCGAGGTGTTCTCCAGTTTCTGGTTCACCGCGATCTACGTCCTGCTGTTCGTCTCGCTGGTGGGGTGCCTGACCCCGCGGATCATCGAACATGCGCGCAGCCTGCGGGCCGTCCCGGTGCCCGCACCCCGCAATCTGGGCCGGCTGCCCAAGCATGCCGAGGCACAACTCGACGGCGATCCGCAGGTCCTGACCGAACAGATGGCACATCGACTTCGCGGCTGGCGCAAGGACATTCGCCGTAACGGTGAGCTGACCGAGATTTCGGCGGAGAAGGGCTATCTGCGCGAGTTCGGCAACCTGGTCTTCCATTTCTCCCTACTCGGGCTGCTGGCCGCGGTGGCCGTCGGCAAGCTGTTCGGCTACGAGGGCAACGTCATCGTGATCGCCGACGGCGGTCCGGGGTTCTGCTCGGCCTCACCGGCGGCGTTCGACACCTTCCGGGCCGGCAACTCCGTCGATGGCACCTCGCTGTACCCGATGTGCGTGCGGGTCAACGACTTCCAGGCCCACTATCTGCCCAATGGGCAGGCCAAGACCTTTGTCGCGAACATCGACTACCAGGTGGGCGACGATCTGCAGTCCGGCGATTGGCGGCCCTACCGGCTCGAGGTCAACCATCCGCTGCGGGTCGGTGGCGACCGGGTCTACCTGCAGGGCCACGGATACGCGCCGACCTTCACCGTGACGTTCCCCAATGGCCAGCAGCGCAGCCAGACCGTGCAGTGGCGACCCGAGAATCCGCAGACCCTGCTGTCCTCGGGTGTCGTGCGGATCGATCCGCCGGCCGGCAGCCACCCCGACCCCGCCGAGCGGCGCAAGCATCAGATCGCGATCCAGGGATTGTTCGCGCCGACCGAGCAACTCGACGGCAAGCTGCTCTCCAGCGGCTATCCGGCGCTGAACAATCCGGCGGTCGCGGTCGACATCTATCGCGGCGACACGGGCCTGGATACCGGCCGGCCGCAGTCGCTGTTCAGCCTCGACCCGCGCCTGATCGAGCAGGGCCGGTTGCAGAAGGTCGACCGGGTGAACCTGCGGGCCGGTGAGCAGGTGCGGCTCGACGCACCCGGTCTGGAAGGGACCCTGGTGCGTTTCGACGGGGCCACGCCGTTCGTCAACCTGCAGGTGTCCCACGACCCGGGCCAGTTGTGGGTGCTGTTCTTCGCGATGACGATGATGGCCGGCCTGCTGGTCTCGCTGGTGGTCCGCCGCCGCCGGATCTGGGTCCGCGTGGCGCCGGCGGCCGGTGGCACCGGTACCGTGAACGTCGAGATGGGCGGCTTGGCGCGCACGGACAACTCCGGTTGGGGCGACGAGTTCGAGCGGCTCACGCAGCGATTGTTGGCGCCGGCGGGCGAGGAGAAGCGCCGATGAACCGCGCTGACGACGATGCAGAGCGAGGCTCGAGCGATGAGGAGGAGCAGCGCCGATGAACCGCGCTGGCGACGATGCAGAGCGAGGCTCGAGCGATGAGGAGGAGCAGCGCCGATGAACCGCGCTGACGACGATGCAGAGCGAGGCTCGAGCGATGAGGAGGAGCAGCGCCGATGAATACCGAGCACGTGGACCTCGTGCTGGCCCGCTACTCCGACTGGGCGTACACGTCCGCGGTGGTGATCCTGGTGGTGGCGCTACTACTGCTGGCCGTGGAGCTCGCCTACAGCCGCAGCCGCGCCGTGGCCGCCCGCGAGCTCGTCGCGTCGGGCTCGGGATGGGCCACGGTGTCCGCCGACAGCGACCGTCCCGGCGTCGTGGCCGACGAACCGGCACGAACCCTCGACGAGCGGGTGGGGCGCGCCGGGCTGGCCCTGGTCCACCTCGGGATCGCCGCTCTGTTCGCCTGCATCGTGCTGCGCGGGCTGGCCACCGAGCGCGTGCCGTGGGGCAACATGTACGAGTTCATCAATCTGACGTGTTTGTCCGGGCTCGTCGCCGCGGCCGTCGTGCTGCGCAAGCCGCAGTACCGCGCGCTCTGGGTGTTCGTACTGGTGCCGGTGCTGATCCTGCTGACGATCTCCGGGCGCTGGCTCTACACCAACGCCGCACCCGTGATGCCGGCCCTGCAGAGCTACTGGCTGCCCATCCACGTGTCGGTGGTCAGCCTGGGGTCCGGGGTGTTCCTGGTCGCCGGGGTGGCCAGCATCCTGTTCCTGCTGAAGATGTCGCCGCTCGGCGCACCGGACCGGGCTGGGACCGTGGCCCGGATCGTCCAGCGGTTACCGGACGCCCAGACGCTGGATCGGATCGCCTACCGGACCACCATCTTCGCGTTCCCGGTGTTCGGGTTCGGGGTGATTTTCGGTGCGATCTGGGCCGAGGAGGCCTGGGGGCGGTACTGGGGCTGGGACCCGAAGGAGACGGTGTCCTTCATCGCCTGGGTGGTGTACGCGGCCTATCTGCACGCCCGCTCGACGGCCGGTTGGCGCGACAAGAAGGCGGCCTGGATCAACGTCGTCGGGTTCGTGGCGATGGTGTTCAACCTGTTCTTCATCAACCTGGTGACCGTCGGCCTGCACTCCTACGCCGGGGTCGGCTAGCGCGGCTCTCAGCGCGGATTGTTGTCGGGATGGTTGAGGCGCCAGAGGAATTCGGGGTCGTCGTCGGGACCGATCACACGCTTGCCGGAATGCTGGGGCCGGGCGCGCACGGCACGCCACGCGGCGTAGCCCAATGCGGCCAGTACCAGGATGACCAGCAGGTACGTCACGACAACCTCCTCGAGATCGAATATACGCCGGTCTGTAGTCTTCGGCCGATGCCTGCAGAGACCCCAGAAACCCCTGAAACGACCGACGGCCCCGGACGGCCGGGCGGTCGGATGGTGCTCGATGTCCTCGTCTACCTGTTCGCGCGACTGATCCTGGTCGTCGCGCTGACGGCGGCGATCTTCTACGGCGCTCATCTGCTGGGCGTTGCGGAGTTCCCGTTGGTCATCGCCCTGTTGTTCGCGATCGTCATCGCGCTGCCGCTGGGCATCTGGCTGTTCACCCCGCTGCGGCAGCGGGCCACGGCCAGCATCGCCGCGGTCGACGAGCGGCGTCGCCGCGACCGCGCGGATCTGCAGGCACGACTGCGCGGCGACGAATCCTCCGGGTAGCCGTCAACATTTCTTGACACATACTCATCGTCAAGATAGCTTGACGGAATGGCCGATTCCGATGAGGTGGCCACCGCCGATCCCGCGGTGGGCCTGCGCGCGGTCCGCGCACTGCAACGACTGCAGGAGCGCCTCGAGGCCGTCCATGTGGCCAATGCCCGCGAGCAGGGCTGGAGTTGGCAGGACATCGCCGATGCCCTCGGGGTCAGCAGGCAGGCCGTGCACCAGAAATACCACCCAGGGGGATGAATGCAGCCCGAGCGATTCGCCCGTGACGCCCGCGCCGCGATGGTGCTGGCCGAGGCCGAGGTTCGTGAACTCGGTGACAACGCCATCGGACCCGAGCACGTGCTGGTCGGCGTGCTGCAGAGCGCCGGACGTGATCTGGCCGCATTGTGTTCGGCGGTCGGCCTGACCGTGGAGGCGATCCGGGCCAAACTCGACGGTGGCCGCGACGCGTTTACCTTCGACGACGACGCCGCCGCTCTGGCGTCCATCGGTATCGATCTGAACACCGTGCGCGACAAGGTGATTCACACCTTCGGCGCCGACGCCTTCGACGACGCGCTGCGGCGGTCCGGACGGCGCCGGCGGCGACGCGGTCAGATCCCGCTCGATCGACCTGGCAAGAAGGTCCTCGAATTTGCCCACCGCGAACTCGGTGTGCGTCGCGGCCGGGCGATCGAATGCGAGCATCTGCTGCTGGGCATTCTCGACGGCAATGATCGATACGCGATCGGGCTCATCGGTGAGCACGTCGACACCGAGCGTCTGCGCGACGCGGTGACCGCTCTGCTGGATCGGGCGGCATAGGGCTCGGCCCGTTGGCCTCGCTCCTCCTCCGCCCTGTCCGGGGCGGCATCGTCGGCTCAGCTGCCCAACGCCAGGGCGGCGGCCACCGCCACGGCCCAGACCAGCATGGTCAGGCCGGTGTCGCGGAGCACCGGAATCAGCTGCGGCCCCAGCGAACCGGATCGCACCGGACGCGCCGCACGGATCGCCAGGGGAGCGGCGAGCAGGCCGGCCAGACACCACGGGGTGGCCGCCGCGAGTGCCAGGGTCAGCACGCCGGCGACGGCCAGCAGAACCAGATACAGCGCCCGCGTGCGTCGATCGCCGAGGCGAACCGCGAGCGTGATCTTGCCGGATTGCGCATCCGTGGGGATGTCGCGCAGATTGTTGGCGACCAGCACCGCCGACGACAGGCAACCCATCGCCACCGCGCACGCCAGACCGACCCGGTCCACCCGCAGCGCCTGTGTGTACTGCGTGCCGAGCACCGCGACCAGGCCGAAGAAGACGAACACCGCGATCTCGCCGAAACCGGAGTAGCCGTAGGGTTTTGAACCTCCGGTGTACAGCCACGCGCCGGCGATGCAGGCCGCGCCGACGGCGATCAGCCACGGATCGGTCACCCACGCGAGCGCCACGCCGGCCACCGCGGCCACCAGCAGGGCGGTGACGGCCGCGGTCAGGACCGCGCGCGGCGCGGCCACCCGGGATCCGACCAGTCGCAGCGGCCCCACGCGGTCGTCGTCGGTGCCGCGCACACCGTCGGAGTAGTCGTTGGCGTAGTTGACGCCGACGATCAGGGCCAGTGCGACCGTCAATGCGAGCAGCGCCTTCCACCACACCGCCGAACCCAGCCACGCCGCGGCCCCGGTGCCCGCGATGACGGGGGCTACGGCATTGGGCAGGGTGCGCGGTCGGGCGCCTTCGATCCACTGTGCGACGGTCGCCATGCCCCGATCGTCCCACGGCCGAGGTCCGCCCCACCCGGTGCACGTTGTTGACACCTGTCAAGGTCATACTGGCCGAATGAAGACACCGATCTGTGAACAGTTCGACATCGAGTTTCCGCTGTTCGCCTTCAGCCACTGCCGCGACGTGGTCGCCGCGGTCACCAACGCCGGCGGCCTCGGCGTGCTGGGCGGTACGGCCTTCACCCCCGAGCAACTGGAACACGAGCTCGCCTGGATCGACGAACAGGTCCGGGGCAAGCCGTACGGCGTCGACATCATCGTTCCGGCCAAGTACGAGGGCAAGGGCGAGAACGTCTCCGGCGCCCAGTTGGCCGAGCGCATTCCGGACTCCTACAAGTCTTATGTCGCCGAACTGCTGGCCAGCCATGGCATTCCGGCCGAGGAGCGGCCCCGCCTGGCCGGCAGCGGTCTGTCCGGCGACACCGGCGAAGCGTTGCTGGACGTCGCGCTGCGCCACCCGATCAAGTTGATGGTCAACGCGCTCGGGGTGCCCCCGGCCTACATGATCGAGGCCGGTCGCAGCTCCGGCGTGCCGGTCGGTGCGCTGGTGGGCGCCAAGGAGCATGCCGTCAAGCAGGTCCGGGCCGGCGTCGACGTCATCGTCGCCCAGGGCACCGAGGCCGGTGGACACTGCGGTGAGGTGTCCACGCTGTGCCTGGTGCCCGAAGTGCTCGACGCGCTGGCCGGTCTCGGCAGCAACGTGCCGGTGCTGGCCGCGGGCGGAATCGTGACGGGACGGCAGATGGCCGCGTGCGTGGCGATGGGCGCCGCCGGCGCCTGGACCGGTTCGGTGTGGCTGACCACCGAAGAGGCCGAGACCGCGCCGTACACCGTGCAGAAGTTCCTCGCTGCCGGCTCCCGCGACACCATCCGATCGGCGGGCCGGACCGGAAAGCCGTCGCGCCAACTGGTTTCGGACTGGACCGACGCCTGGGCGCCCAACGAGGGCGGCCAGAAGCCGTTGCCGCTGCCGTTGCAGTCGATGCTCGTGGAGCCGGTGCTGCGCCGGGTCGACAAGCTGGCGGGCACCGGGCACGAGGGCGCCCAGGCCCTGGCGACCTACTTCGTCGGACAGGGGGTGGGCCTGATGAACAAGGTGAAGCCGGCCCGTGAAGTGGTGCTCGAGTTCATCGAGGACTACGTCAGCGCGGCCGAACGACTCGCCGGTTCGCTCGAG
>Ga0116193_1004187_pt1 | contig 10090 bp, 7 predicted proteins | sample AD_UKC115_MetaG_FD_89892 | JGI IMG/M metagenome (GOLD analysis project Ga0116193, IMG submission 89892) | Active sludge microbial communities of municipal wastewater-treating anaerobic digesters from Hong Kong - AD_UKC115_MetaG | ecosystem: Engineered > Bioreactor > Anaerobic > Digestate | place...
CCAGAACTATTAGCCACTGAGGTCAGCCGATTGGCAGCTTCCACTAAAAAACCGGCCTTTTCCTGAATGCCCAGGCTAAGCTTGCCCATTTGCTGGTTGAGCTGTCGTGCCTCTTGTTCTTTTTGCAGAGAATCGCGTAGGAGCCTCCCCGCAATCACCGCCGTAAGTCCAGCCGCTACTCCCAGCAAGACCAGGTTCAAATAGCGTTCTACCACCAGTGAAGATACTGTAGGCGCATAGACCCCAGGCAAAACCCCGGACAGAATAATATGCAGACCCAAAACCAGTAAGCAGGAGTATATGGTCACCTTGAAATCAAGATAGACCAGGCTGAGGATCATTACCATGTAGAGGCCGGGAAAGGACTCAGAAGTCCCCCCCACATTACAGTCATAGAGGAATTTGGCCAGGGCGACAACGGTAACCATTACATAGCGGGTAAACTCCGCCCCGGGGTACTTCCGGGCAATTTGCCAGGCAACACCCACCAGAACGACAATTATGAGTGTAGTGCTTACTATAGCTCTCAGAGTCAGGTGCCCGCTGCCTTTACCGGAGAAAAGCAGCCCTAGAGCGGTCAGACTGGCCAGGGCAGTAACAACTATGGCGGCAAGAATAATCAGATGGTGAGCTCTAACAGTGTGTTCCAAAAGATAGTTTTTTTCTTCCATTATTGCTTCCAACCTTTCTCCAACTAATCTTATATTTATGCTGCGATCTGTCTATCTCTCTGATTCTCTCTACTTCGACATAGTTTGCCAAAACCCTCCTTGAAAGGGGTCCCAAAACAAAGGGGCAGCCCTGGTCTTCATTAATTAATAAAACACCAGGACCGCCCCCTGTTTTCTAACCTTGTTTTTTACCCCTGTTCCAGTTGCATTTCGCCTCCAATGGTAGAAAAGACCCTGGACCCGGCCGGGGTTTCCGCTCCATTGGCCAGAAAACACCCGCTGGCTAATACGGTTCCCCGGTTCACGTTTACCGAGCCGCCCAGACGGCAAGACGAACCCAGAATGGCTTCACATATCCGGGAATGGGGGCCAACCAGGCACTGGTCCCAGAGAACTGCATCACGCAGGCGAGTGCCGCTTTCAATTTGGCAGCCAGACCCTACTACCACATTACCTTCCATGATTACGTCATCAGCAACGCTGCTCCCTGCGGCGAGCAGGACCCTATTACCCTCACATTCCCGCAGTTCACCGCCGGGGGTAAGCTGCAATTCGCCCCGCAGAAAATCTCTATGCGCCTGACGATAGGTATTGAGGTTGCCAACATCGCACCAGTAGTCATCAATGGGAACGCCATAAAATGGTGCACCAATGCGCACCAGGTGAGGAAATACTTGTTTGCCAAAATCGTAGAATTGCCCGGTGGGAATATAGCGGAAGATTTCCGGTTCAAAAATATAAATACCTGTGTTGGCATGATGGCTAAGTGCTTCGGCCGGACGCGGTTTCTCCTGAAACTGGTTTATGCGGCCATCCTCCCCGGTCACCACTATGCCAAACTGCTCCACGTCCTCAACGTCCTTGAGGGCAATCGTCGCCAGGGCTCCTTTTTTACGGTGCTCCTCCAGTAAGCGGGTTAGATCAATATCAGTCAGGGCGTCTCCACTGACCACTGCAAAGGTTTCGTCCAAAAACCACTGGCAATTCTTAACTCCCCCCGCAGTCCCTAACAGCTCCTCTTCCCGGGAATATTGCAACCATACCCCAAAACGGGAGCCATCGCCAAAATGCCCACTGATCACTGGCGCATGGTAATGGAGGTTGGCGATTAGCCCGGTAAATCCATGTCGGGCCAAAATTTCCAGAATATATTCCATTAAGGGACGGTTGGCCATGGGAACCATCGGCTTGGGGATCTTCATGGTAAGCGGCATAAGCCTGGAACCTACTCCCGCCGCCATGATCATTGCCTTCATAGACTTCGCCCCCTGGTATGTAATAGTTCTTCAAGTCTTACTATACCATCGGGTTAAGTGTAATCGCAATGGATTCCAAACTGCGTTGACAGCCCCACCTGTTGCTATATCGGCAAACCAGCCTAATCTCTAACCGATTTGGCAAACATTCTTTTTAGGCGGATTAAACATAATATGATTGATTTGGGAGGTTGATTCCGATTATTGAATATCGCTTGAAGCTGGAACGGGAGAAGAAAGGCTGGTCCCAAAAGTACATTGCCGAAAATACTGGTATACCCAGCAGCAACATCAGTCGCTATGAAACCGGCGAACGCAAGCCGGATATCGACACTTTGCTGGCCATGGCCGACTTTCTAGGCTGTTCGGTCGACTACCTGTTGGGGCGAACCGATGATCCGTCTCCTTCCACGCACCAAGAAGCAGAGGATCTAAAGGAACTCCTGCTCCGCTATCAACCCAAACTATGCTTCCGAGGAAGACCGCTGAGCGAGGATGATGTAAGTGACCTTATCCGGATCGCCGAAGTAGTATTTAAAAAGAGACCGAAAACCCTATAATATTTTCCACCCTTGCATGATTATCTTTCGGTAATTCACGGCTTACTCTGCGAAAATTGGATAATAAGAAAGTCAAGGTGGGTGCGGATTTCGCTAACATAGGTCAGCGGTGTTCTACCATAATGAGCTTCCCTGATGATCTCCTCCAGCTCTGTCAGACTGGCCTTGACCTGATTGATTCCTTTAATAATGCGGTTTCTATCATCCTCCAGAAGATAGAAAGCCAGCTCGGTCAGTTCCTCGTACAATCCCTTCATTCCCGGATTGAAATGAAGCATGCTGTCGAGTTGGTTTACCTGCGCCAGGATGGCCCGGTAGCAGTTATTAACCAGGCTATAATCTGTCATGCCCCTGTTCCTCTCCCAATTTAGACATACATGGAAATTTTATTTGTTTTTACTCTATATTTCCATATTCTTCGTAATATTGTAGTTGACCAATTAGCATTCGTCAACCAATTATTTCCCAACCGGCATTAAAAGATGCGCCGTTTCGTTCTGCAAATTTGGCCCCAGGCAAGTCCTGGCGACGGGATATTTATTCATCCAAACCAGGGCATTATTACGTACTTTCCGAACCTGACTTAAACACAAACCTCCTGCCGCCCAGTTGCCAGCAGGAGGTTTACTAATACCCGACCCGATAGTTGTTTTTTATTCGGATTCTTTCCCGTTCTGTTGCCTGCGCTTAAACAGCAGGTAATTGATACTGTCTACAAGTGCCTGCCAGGATGCCTCAATGATGTTTTCCGAAACCCCTACCGTACTCCATTTTTCGCTGGGGTCGGCCGAATCAATCAGTACCCGTACCTTGGCAGCGGTCCCGTCATTTCCGTTCAGGACGCGCACCTTGTAATCACTCAGGTGCATATCGTCAATTTCCGGGTAAACCTCACTTAAGGCCTTGCGCAACGAATTATCCAGGGCATTGACCGGACCATCACCTTCAGCGGCAGTATGGAAGGTCTGGTCCCCAACGGTGACCTTGATCACGGCCTCAGCCATGATTTCCTCTTCCTCTTGCTTTTCCAGAATGATTTTCAGATTCTTAAGCTGGAAAAAATCCTGGTACTGACCAAAGGCGCGTCGCAAAAATAACTCCAGGGAAGCATCGGCCCCCTCGAATTGAAAGCCTTCACTCTCCAACTCTTTAATTTCTTTGATGACCCGCCGGGTTTCAGCGTCATAGGCGTTTACATCGATACCCAGTTCTTTGGCCTTGTAAAGCAGGTTGGACAGCCCGGATAGCTCGGAAACCAGTACCCGACGGTGATTCCCAACCGCTTCCGGATTAATGTGCTCGTAAGTTAAAGAGTCCTTGAGCAAAGCAGACACATGAATCCCACCCTTGTGGGCAAATGCACCATAACCGACGAAAGGCTGATTGTTGTGGTGAGGCATATTGGCGATTTCACCGACATAATGGGATACTTCGGTCAGATATTTCAGATGGCCGGGCGGTAAAGCTTGCCATCCCATCTTTAGTTCCAGGTTGGGAATGATAGAGCATAGATCGGCGTTTCCACAGCGCTCCCCATAACCATTAATGGTTCCCTGCACCTGCCGGCAGCCCTGCTGCACCGCCAGCAGGGAATTGCCCACTGCACAGCCGGCATCATTATGGGCGTGAATACCCAGCGGGGCTTGAACCTGTTCCTGCACCTGCCGAATGATGCGTTCCAGTTCCCAGGGCATGGTTCCTCCATTAGTATCGCACAGAATCAGCCAGTCAGCCCCGGCAGCGGCAGCGGCCTGCAACACCTGTAAGGCATAACCCTTATTATGCTTGAAACCATCAAAAAAGTGTTCAGCATCGAAAATCACTTCCAGACCGAGATCCTTCAAATATGCCACCGTTTCCGTAACCATAGCCAGGTTCTCCTCCAGGCTGGTTTCCAGGGCGCGCCGTACATGAAAATCCCATGCCTTGCCAACAATGGTAGCTACCTTTACACCAGATTCCAACAGAGCAGCTATATTACTATCCTGCTTCACTGTGATGCCCGGTTTGCGCGTGGAGCTGAAGGCAGCAATGCGGGCATGACGCCATTCCATTTCCCTGGCTCGACGGAAAAATTCAAGGTCCTTGGGATTGCTCCCCGGCCAACCACCTTCAATGTAGGATACCCCCAGGTAATCCAACCGGGCGGCAATCTTCAGCTTATCATCCAGGGAAAGGGAAATACCCTCCGCCTGGGAACCATCGCGTAAAGTTGTATCGTAGACAAAAACCTTTAGCTCTTTATCCCCAATACTGTAACCTCCTGTCAATGCAAATCGGTTCCAAAGCTCCTCAGGGTCCATAGGGATTTTAGCGAGTTGACGCTGCCAGTATTTTTCCAGCCACCATGTCCCCCATCTGTTCTGTATTGAGCAGCTGGCATCCCTCTTCCATTAGATCAGGGGTGCGGTAACCCTCCTCCAGGGTCTCGCGTACACACTCCTCTATAACCCGAGCCTCTTCCTCCAGGTCGAAGGAGTATCTTAGCAGCATGGCTGCGGACAGGATAGTAGCCAGAGGGTTGGCCTTTTTTTGTCCGGCAATGTCTGGCGCGCTGCCATGGGACGGTTCATAAAGGGCTACATTTCCACCTATAGAAGCACTGGGCAGCATGCCAATGGAACCCGTTAGCATGGATGCTTCATCAGTGAGAATATCCCCAAACATATTTTCAGTTACAATCACGTCAAACTGCCGTGGATTGCGGATAAGCTGCATAGCACAGTTGTCCACGTACATATGGGTCAGCTCTACATCCGGGTAGTCCGCAGCCAGAGCGGTAACCGTTTCCCTCCAGAGGCGGGAAGTTTCAATGACATTGGCCTTGTCAACCGAACAAACCTTTCTGCGGCGTTTGCGAGCGGTCTGAAATGCAAAACGGGCAATTCGCTCTATTTCATAAGAGGTATAACTAAGCAGGTCAGTAGCCTTTTGGCCCCCATCAGCAGTTTTTTCCCGGGTCTTCTCCCCGAAATAGAGGCCTCCGGTAAGTTCGCGAATGACCAGCAGGTCCACCCCTTTTATGGTTTCTTCTTTGAGAGTGGAGGCGCTTAAGAGTCCGGGAAACAGGAAACAAGGGCGCAGGTTGGCAAAAAGCTGCAGCTCTTTTCTTAAGGGAAGCAGAGCACCTACTTCGGGACGAAGATGAACCGGGAGCTCTTCCCACCTGGGACCACCAATGGCCCCCAGCAGGACGGCATCGGATTCTTGGCAAAGCTTAAGGGTTTCCGCTGGCAGGGGATGCCCCACCGCATCATAAGCGGCCCCTCCTATCAGGGCTTCGGTGAATTGGAAACTGTGGCCGAAGCGTTCACCAATTGCTTGCAGAGCCTTGACGGCCTCGGGAACTATTTCTACCCCGATACCATCACCGGGCAGAACTGCAATCCTGTGCATGAGCTTCATCCTTTCCTAAAGGCCTGGTGAGAAACCCAGGAAAACCATGTGACGCTGATTGAGGCTGCATATTACTCCGAAAAATATATTTATTGCCGTCTAAACCGGCATAATAACCGGCTTGCTTTGACTTTTGTCGAGATCCTCGGTTAGTCATAGTGCAATTCAGCTTACTACTCCTGCCATTGGACTTCATCACACGACCTTAAAATTTTTTATACAAGTGCCTGAACAAGGGGTTACCTCGCAGACCGCTGGGCCTGGATATAGTTTATCAGCCCACCCTGGTTCATAATCCCCTGCATAAATTCCGGAAAAGGAACTGCCTGAAATTCCTTCCCACTGCGAAGATTACGGATTGAACCGGTGTCCAGGTTAACCTCGACATCATCCCCCGCTTCAATAGCAGCAACGGCCTCATCACATTCGAGGATGGGCAGGCCGATGTTAATGGCATTACGGTAGAATATACGGGCAAAAGAGCTGGCTATTACGCAGGATACTCCTGCTGCTTTAATAGCTATAGGGGCATGCTCACGGGAACTGCCACAACCAAAATTTTTCCCAGCCACAATGATATCCCCGGTTTCCACGCGGGAGGGAAAACTGGCATCAGCATCTTCCATGCAATGGCGGGCCAGTTCGGCCGGGTCGGAAGTATTTAAATAGCGGGCCGGAATGATGGCGTCGGTGTCAATATCCGCCCCAAATTTGTGCACCTTGCCGCTGAATTTCATAACTAACCTCCTCGTAAGGTACGGGGACTCACCTTCCCCCGATAGTTCTACCTTGGAAATGAAGGCTTTATCTCGGGCTCCTCTTTTTCAATTTAAAGCTTATGCCTGTTTGTAAGGTATGTCCCCGGATATAGTACGGGAACTCACCTTCCCCCGAAAGTTTCACTTTGGAAATGAAGGCTTTTGCCCGGGCTTCTTCCTTCAATTTAAAGCTTATTTCTGTTTAGGGCATATCGCCGGGAATAATCTCTTCGGGGGAGGTAATGCGGCCCTTGATGGCGCTGGCGGCGGCTACGGCCGGACTGGAGAGATAAACTTCACTCTCCGGGTGGCCCATTCTGCCAACAAAATTACGGTTGGTAGTAGCCAGGGCCTTTTCCCCACGGGCCAGGATCCCCATGTGCCCTCCCAGGCAGGGACCACAGGTGGGGGTACTGACTATGGCCCCGGCTTCAATGAAAGTCTCAATGAATCCACGCCGCAGGGCCTCCAGGTAAATATTCTGGGTCCCCGGTATAATAATCACCCTGATTTCCGGATGTACCTTGCGGCCTTTCAGCAGGGAAGCAGCGATCTCCAGGTCCTCCATACGTCCATTGGTACAGGAACCGATGACAACCTGATCCACCGTTACCCCAGCCGCCTCACTCACCGGTCGCACATTTTCCGGCAAGTGCGGAAAAGCCACCAGAGGTTCCATCTGGCTGACGTCGTATTCCCGAATCTTATAATAATCCGCATCCGGGTCGGACTGGTAAATGGTGTAATCCCGCCTGGCCCGATGGCGGACATATTCCCGGGTAATATCGTCGGCGGCGATGATACCATTTTTCCCACCTGCTTCGATGGCCATGTTGCACATGGTAAAGCGGTTATCCATGGAAAGGTTCTCGATGGTCTCTCCGGTAAATTCCATGGACATATAGCGGGCACCATCCACACCGATATCGCCAATGGCCTTCAGGATAAGATCCTTGCCACTCACCCAGGGAGGTAACTGCCCAAAAAAGATAAATTTGATGCTTTCCGGTATCTTAAACCAAACCTCACCGGTAGCCATTCCCGCTGCCATGTCGGTAGACCCCACCCCGGTGGCAAAAGCCCCCAGGGCACCGTAGGTACAGGTGTGGGAATCCGCACCAATAATCAAATCGCCCGGTAGAACCAGGCCCTGCTCGGGCAGTAGACAGTGTTCAATCCCCATTTGGCCGATTTCAAAATAATTGCTTATATCCATGCGGCGTGCAAAGTCACGCAGGACTTTGGCCTGTTCTGCCGATTTAATATCCTTGTTGGGAGTGAAATGATCTGGAACCAGAACTACCCGCTCCCGGTCAAAAACCTTGTTAAGGCCCAGTTTTTCAAATTCGGCAATGGCTACCGGAGCGGTAATATCATTTCCCAGCACTACATCCAGGCGGCAATTCACCAGCTCACCCGGGGCGACAAATTCCTTACCCGCATGTGCCGCCAGGATTTTCTGACTGATCGTCATACCCACAATAACTACCTCCTTAATCGGGGAACAGGGATTAGAACGAAGCGATGACAAAAGACACTTCCTATTACCTCCCGGGACCGCGGGGTTTCTTACATCGCCTCGGATTTAAGCGCAGGCAGATTTATATACCCTCTGCATGTTCCTGCTGGCGCTGCCCGGCATAGTAAAACTTGTTAATCGCATTAATATATGATTTTACACTGGCTTCGATCACATCGGTGCTAAGCCCACGGCCAGTGTATGGTTTCCCTTCTATCTGAATCAGTGACACAACTTCCCCGAGAGCATCTTTGCCGCCAGTGACTGCATTAAGTTTATAGTCGAGCATCTTGCCGTAAATATCCGTTATCCGATCCACCGCCCGGCAGGCGGCCTCCACCGGGCCATCTCCAGTGGCAGCGGCTTCAAATTCCTTATCCTCTATAGCCAGTTTTACCGTAGCCGTTGGCACCAGGGTAGTGCCGCTGCAGGTCTGCAGGTAAACCAGGCGATAACGCTCGGGAATAGCACGAACCTGATCTTTGACCAGGGCTTCCAGGTCTTCATTGGTAACCTCTTTTTTCTTGTCAGCAATATCCTTGAATTTAATAAAGGCGCGTTCCAGTTCATCGTCACCAAGCTCATAGCCCAGCTCCTGCATGCGTTGCTTAAAAGCATGCCGGCCCGAATGTTTTCCCAGGACCAGCGAATTGCTAACCACTCCTACCAGTTCCGGGCTCATAATCTCATAAGTAGAGCGCTCCTTCAATACCCCATCCTGATGTATACCGGATTCATGCGCAAAGGCATTTTTGCCGACAATTGCTTTATTGGGCTGCACTTGCATACCGGTAAGCTCACTCACCAGCCGGCTGGTCCGGTAAATCTCCCCGTAATTGATATTGATCTCTTTTTCAAAAAAGGACTTACGAGTGTACAGGGCCATAATGATTTCTTCCAGGGAAGCATTGCCGGCCCGTTCTCCGATTCCGTTTACTGCGCACTCCACCTGGCGGGCCCCATTGGCCACCCCCGCCAGGGAATTGGCTACCGCCATACCCAGGTCATCATGACAGTGAATGCTGATAATAGCCCGGTCAATATTGGAGACCCGGGACTGAATATCACGAATGAAGCGTCCAAACTCCTCGGGTACCGCATAGCCGACTGTGTCTGGCAAATTTACTACTATGGCCCCGGCGTCAATGACCGCCTCCACTACCCGGGCCAGGTATTCCGGGTCACTACGGGAAGCATCTTCCGCAGAAAACTCCACATTACTGCATAAGCTGCGCGCAAATCTCACTGCATCAACTGCCATTTCCAGAGCTTCTTCCCGGGTCTTTTGTAATTTATAGCGCAAGTGGATATCCGAGGTAGCCAGGAAGGTATGAATCCGGGGCGTTTCCGCTCCCTTTAAAGCCTCCCAGGTGCGCTCAATATCCCGCCGGCTGGCCCGGGTCAGACCGGCGATTACCGGTCCCCGTACCTTTTCCGCGATGGTCTTGACCGCTGTGAAATCGCCGGGGGATGCTACCGGGAAACCGGCCTCTATAATATCCACACCCAGACGAGCCAGTTGTACGGCAATCTCCAGTTTTTCCTCTACATTCAAACTAACTCCCGGGGATTGCTCACCGTCCCTTAAGGTAGTATCGAACAGGAAGATCCGATTGTCAGGCATGATTCACCTCCACAAACATTCCCGGTCCGGCGTTTGGATTACCACTCCGAGGTGGGTAATTCGAGCAGGACCTACGGTCCTGCTCACCCCGTTCCGAAATATTTTCCCTATTTTGTATCCTTGAGCCAGGGCATCATGGCTCTGAGCTGTGCCCCTACTTTTTCAATAAGGTGTTCCCGATTTTGGCGTTTCAGCGCATTGAACTGGGGCCGACCTACTTGGTTTTCCAGCAGCCAATCCTTGGCAAAACGACCCTCCTGGATGTCTTTCAGGGCTTCCTGCATGGCCCAGCGGGCCTCTTCGCCA
>Ga0116193_1004189_pt1 | contig 10088 bp, 2 predicted proteins | sample AD_UKC115_MetaG_FD_89892 | JGI IMG/M metagenome (GOLD analysis project Ga0116193, IMG submission 89892) | Active sludge microbial communities of municipal wastewater-treating anaerobic digesters from Hong Kong - AD_UKC115_MetaG | ecosystem: Engineered > Bioreactor > Anaerobic > Digestate | place...
GCTGATTGCCAGCTTTCAAAGTACTAGGGTCGACACCTTCAATTATCTTTTTACCACCTGAATAATAACTACGATCGCCATAAATAGAAGTTCCTTTAATAGGATCTCTTCCACCAACTCCCGTTGTATATAAAATAGATGTAGCACCTGTTGCTTCATATAGTGGGGGTATGGTTTTTGTTGAGAATGCAATAAAGAAGGTAGGCGTATACAATAACGGAATAGCAATAATGGACAAGGGATTGAAAATAAATGAAATTGAAAGTGTATATAAAATAAAGAACGGTGAGAGAACAAACATTTACTTAAGTAAAGTAACTGTTAACGCTGAAGGTACGGCATTTACTGTTGAAGGTGCTGCTTGGGGTGAAATGTATGAGTATGTGTATAAATATGACTCAAGTTTAAGTACAGTTCCAACAATTAAGTATTCAGTACCTATGAATCTTGAGGCACAAGTTGAAGTTAATGCAAATACCATAAAACAGCATTCAGATTTGTTAACAAGCCTTGTGGATCAGATTAACAGTCTTAAGGAACAAATCGACAATCCGAAAAGAATTGTTGCAGGACCTTTTGATATATCCTGTACTCCGGGAACAGCATTTAGTGTTGTCCTTACAGCAGCAAATACAAAGGACTTCAGCAGCAGAAAATTTACTGTTATATATAATACAAGTGAAGTAACTGTAAAAGACTTATGTGCTGCAACATCAACCCTTGAAACAACTGTTTGCAACCCAACAGGAACCAATATTTCTATTATTAAAAATGAACCGGGTATAATTGAATTTATTGTCTATAATCCTGTTGAAGTAGGAATGTCATGGTCTGGTGCTGTAAATACCATAGTGTTTACGCCTAAGTCAGGTGTTACAAAGGCCAGAATCACATATATAGCTGAGTGATTAGGGGAGAAAACAGTTGATTAATAAAGGAGTTGGAAAAATGAAGAGAAGGATACTGGTTACGTTATGCGTAGCTATAGCTACGGTGTTGGTTATAAATGGTATCGGTATGTTTGATTTGGGTGGAAAGGTAAATGCGTATCAAAATGTGGTAGGCGGAATTTATGGTAATGCTAATGGCATAATTGGTCCCGATGGTAAAGCATATAGATTTACTGCTTATAGTGAAGTAGATGTAAAGGACTTAGATACCAAAAAAACTGAAAAATATTCAACCGGACATACACTTCCATCTGATGCTTCTGGAAACTATGGAAGTAGCTTTATGAAAGTATTGGAGAATGGAGATGTTTATGTTGTTGAAAAATTCAGTGCAAGATCAGGTTCAGGATATGTTTGGTATGCGACAAATTATGTATGGAGTGAGACGGAGAAAAAATATGTTGCCAAGTCAATGACTTTATTGAGGAGTAGTAGTGATGGTGATTTTTGGATATCGAACTATGGTTTTGTTATTAAGAGTGGTGTTTTCTATGTTTACAAATTCACAAGCACAGGTGCACAACTTTTGACAGGCACGTTTTCAGCAGAACTAGGAGGTTATTACTCTGGAATATATGATGACCGCCATGATCTATTTTTGGGAAAAGATAATTTTCTATATTGTGTTGAGATTGAATCGGGTAGTGTATATAAAAGCAATAACAGTAAATGGGATAATACAGGCTATACGAAAAGCACTTATCCCGACTGGAAAGAACTTATCGGCGTAAATAATATTACGCCGAGCACAGGGTCTGTTTTAGTGTGGAATTATTCATACACTCTTAATGGAAAGACTTATTATGCAGAGCTTTTAAACAATAAAGTATACTTTTTAAAAAACAGTACACCGGAAATTAAGGAAGTTTCTCCGGAGTATAAAATTATTACTCCAGATGACAGTACGATTATACCAACGGTATATGTGACTGATCAAGATAATGAAAATCTGACCTGTAAATACTATGTTGATGGAAGTTCTACAGCAAAAGAGACAAAGATCGTAAAGGGCACATCAACAAAACAGGCAGTTGCATTTAGTGCTTTATCGGTGGCAGGATGGAAAGAAGGAGCCCACACTCTGAAATTTGAAGTGAGTGACACGGAAAAAACTGTTGCAAAGGAAATAATAATTAATAAGGTTTCTTTAGGAGCAAAAGCTGATAGTATAACTGTATCAGGCTTTGGAACAGACAGTGCGGTTAAATGGAAACAGTATACCTACAAATATACCATAGGCTCTAATGTGAGTGACTGGGTTCCGCAAAAAACATACACGCAGTATTCGTTAACACCTGACACAGCGTATTCAGTAAAACTGGAAGCAAAGGATCAATTCGGTACAACATATTCATTGACCAAAAGTGTAAGAACACTGGCTCAAAGACCGAAAGTCAAGTTAAGTAATCCTTCACAAAATACATTGACACTGTCTATTGTTGATTCCAACCCTAATACAACGCAGTACCAAATTGTTGTAGGAGACAAATACGTAAATTCCACAGGAAATTTGACTGCCACTGCTACTTGGATAACGCTCTCAAACAAGACTATAACTTTAAAGGGATTGACAGCTGATTCGACTTATCAGGTAAAGGCGAAGGCAAAGAATTCTGCAGGGGTTGAAACTCCTTTGAGCAACAGGGTTAGCGGTTCTACACTATCAAATTGAGGGGGAGTAGAGGGATGTATAAAAAGAGAAATTCTCTGATTAAAGTTATACTGATTGTGTTTATGATAACAACAATCTTTCCATATTTTACATATGCAGCTCCATCGGATAATAAAACAAAAAGTGCTGTGAGAGATGAGAGCTCAAACAAAACTGAAGAAACAATTACCGAGGAAGCAATTTCAGAAGAGATTGAAGCTACTGTTGGTAACTCTGTTGATAAAGATAAAGTGTTGGAAAGTGATGAGGCTCTCCTTGACAAAATAAGCGACAAGAAACTCAAGCAGGAGATTATAGTTAAATATAAAGACGGAAGCATTAGTAGTACACAAAAGTCTAAGCAGTTTGACAAAGTAAAAAATAAGCTTAAGTTAAAAAAGCTTAAGAGTAAGAATAATATCGAAAAGTCCAATGTTGATCTTTTAGAGATAGACGAAAGTGATAATATACTTGATGCTATAAAAGAACTAAAAGAAGATCCGAACATTCTTTATGTGCAACCTAATTATCCTGTTAAAATATTGGGGACACCGGAAGATGAGTATTTCAATCAGCAATGGTCACTAATGAATATGGGACAGGAAATTCGAGGCAGCAAGGGTATAGAAGGTTTTGATATCAATGCTGTTTCCGCATGGGATAAGACCATAGGTTCTGAAAGTATTATCGTTGGTGTTTTAGATACGGGAATAGATATCTCCCATGTGGACCTGAAAGAAAGTATATATCTTAATGAGAAAGAAATACCGGGAAACGGGATAGATGACGACCACAATTCATATATTGACGATGTAAATGGATGGAATTTTTATGACGATAGCAATGTAGTGCATGACCCTGGAAATGATGCACATGGAACGGCAATAGCAGGGATTATAGCCGCACAGGCCAATAAAACCGGTATACAGGGCGTTGCTCCAAATGTAAAAATTTTACCTTTGAGTTTTATAAGGGAAGGCAAAGGTTATACTTTTGATATAATTGAGGCAATCGATTATGCAAAAAAGTTAAACGTTAGTATAATCAACTGTTCGTGGGGTTCTGATAATTATAACATTGCACTCAGAAATGCTATGGTGGAATCTGAAATTCTATTTTTATGTGCTGCAGGAAACGATGGCGAAGAGAGAGCGGTTTATCCTGCTGCATATAACCTCACCAATACGGTTTCTGTAGGTTCTATAGACAATAAGGGTAATATTTCATCTATATCAAATTGTGGCGGTTTGGTGGATGTTTATGCTCCGGGAGTTGATTTGATCAGCACCAAGACACAGGATGATTATGCCTTTTTTACAGGGACATCATTCTCTACTGCACTTGTTACAGGAATATCTTCTTTGTTGAAAAGCTATAAGCCGGATTTGACCTCAAAAGATATTGCGTACACAATAAAGAAAAACGTTAAGAGGCAGGGAACTTCCGGTTATGGTTTGGTTGATGCAGCTTTGGCTTTAGACAATATAATGATATATGAGGGCGAAGATGATCAGATTCTTACTGATGAAGATGCTATTAATGATGAAGTTGAGAGCATGGGTGCAGAGATAGATAAGTCTCTTTTAGAACAACTGCACTTTGGAGTTGATGGTGTTAGTCCTGCCACAGGAAACTTCTCAAGAAGCTATGTGGATATGAGGATGACAACTGTTGGTCCTGATATAAATATAACAAGGACTTATAATTCAAAGAGTCAAACGAGTAATAGACATTTTGGGACAGGTTGGACTTTTGGCTATGAAGGAAGTGTTGAAACTGATTCCAGCAATTCATTAAGACAAATTGTAACTTTGCCCGGAGGTCAAGTTGAAACTTTCATATCCAATGGAGAGTATGGCGTATATATATCAGATTATTCATCTGGTTCGCGAAACACACTGTCGAAATCTGATGGGATTTTCAAGCTTACTACAAAGGACCAGACAGTATATGAATTTAATTCCAAAGGATGGTTAGCTTCCATTAAGGATAGAAATGGAAATTATATTACTATTGTAACAGATGATCTCGGAAAAGTTCAAACTATAACCGATCAAACAGGGAGAAAATTTACTGTAACCTATGGAACTAAATATATTGAGAAAATTACTGACAATACCAGTGGAAGAGTTGTGACCTATCAGTACAATTCATCCAATCTTTTATACAAAGTTATAGACCCTATGAGCAATACTGTGTATACATATGAGTATGATGCAAATGGATTTTTGACAAGTATTAAGGATGCAGACTTGAAAGAAATTGAAAAATTGGTATATGATCATACAGCAGGTGATAAGAAGGATAAGGTAACTAAACACACTATATATACTACTGATACGGTATATAATACTTATACCTATGACTATTATGTAAATGGTAGGTTTACATACATAACTGACCTTGAAGGAAAGAAAACAGCAAAATGGTATGACGAACAGTATAATATAGTTTCATCTGTTGATCCCGAAGGCAAGACAACATCAGCTGAATACCATGTCAGTGAAGGAAATGTTGAGTGGAGTTTGAAAGATAAAACTGGCTATGGCAGAACTGAATTTTCAACAATTAGAGTTGAAGACAAAATATATGTGTTTGGTGGATTTAGGTATACGTATGATTATGTTCAGATAAGTGATACTAAATATACTAGTTTTAGAGCTCCTGAAACACTTATAAAAGCTGAAGTTTATGATACAACTAGAAATGTATGGTATGAATTAAATGATTTACCTGTTGAAGGCAATGAACATGGAAGGAAAAATGCGGCTGTTGCATTTCTAGATGGTGAAATATATTTAGCAGGAGGATCGACTGATCTGGAAACAGAAGGTAAGTATAATAGTAATGGTTATTACATACCAAGTTATACAAATTACCGTTTGAACTCTGTTGTTAAATATAATATAAATACAAAAATGTGGTATAAAGTAGCAAGCCTAAATTATGCACGCACAGATTTTTCCTTAGTTGAGCTCGGTGGAGTTATTTACGCTATTGATGAGGATGGAATTGAAAAGTATGATTCATTAAATAATAAGTGGATCTACATACCAGTTGGAGAGTATGGGTGTAAAAAAGCTATTGCACACAATGGAAAGATATATGGTATTGACAGTCAATGCAGGTTATTGGAATTTAATACTACCAGCAATAAGTGGAGTTTAGTCGCATCTAATACACCTAAAGGTTGGCTTGCAGTTCGAGAAAATAAGTTAATTGTAGTAGGTGATGAGACGGGCATTATTTTTGAATTTGATTTTGAAAAGAAGTGCTGGGTTCTGGTTGATTCACCGGTATTACCTGGTAACGGAGGTCACTCATACTATAAAGGCAGTGTTTGTGGTAATAATATTTATGTGTTTTTATGCGATTATAGTTATTATAGTTACGACACAAGTTATGTTTGTAAGAATTATATTATTGAAGGCAAATGGGACGATACTAAAAAAATTAACCGCTACGGAGAAATAAAAAGTATTACTGACCGAGCTGGGAATGAATATGAGTATGATATTGACGGAAGAGGTAATATAATTAAAATAACAAACCCTGACTATAGCACCCGTGTATATACTTATGACGAAAAAAACAATTTACTTAGTGAAAAAGACGAGGAAAACAAATATACCTTCTATATTTATGATGCTGACAAAATAAACCTTGTTAAGAAGGTACAACCATTGACAGCCGATTTAAACTATGTGGAGGGTGCAAATGATAGTTCTTTTGCCATAACAAAGTACCAGTACTATGCTCCCGAAAACTGTCATGGGTTTAAAGGAATGTTATACAAGACAATAGATCCTGAGGGTTATGAAACTACCTATACGTACAATACAAAAGGTGATGTTGCAACTGTAACAGATGGTGAAGGAAGAATAATAACCTATGGCTATAGCAATATTGGATTGCTGACCAGTGAAAAAACATACAAGGGATATACTACCCAATATGAATATGACCTGAATGGAAGGGTTGTAAGAATAAAGCTTCATGGCCAGGAAACTACAAGAATTGTATATGACAGCATGGGCAGAAAAGTAAAGGAAGTGTCACCCAAACTTTACAATTCTACATTGGATGGTCTTAATAGCAATCCTAAGACTTTTACGTATACTGGAAATCATGGCGAGAGAACAGCATATTATCGAAGTGGGCTTGTTTCGCAGCAAACAGATTCTGAAGGTAATATTACCAAGTATAACTATGACAGATATGGAAATCTTTCTGTGGAACAAAAGCCAGATCCAAATGGTGTAATTACCAATCCGAGCGGAGCTGTGTATGAATACAAATACGATGGCATCAACAGATTAAAGGAATTGCGTTATAAAGAAACTGTGTCAGCCACGGATTATAAGACGCTGGTAAAGTATGATTATCTGACCCTTGAGGATGGAAACACTCAAAAGATTCAGACTATGTATTTAAATGACACACAATCTGCGGTGGAGAAGACCACCTATGACTTCAGAAACAATGTCATTGAAGTTGTTAACCCGGATCTGACAAGCGTTGGAATGACTTATTACAAAAATGGTACGTTAAAGACCCGGAGGGATCAAAACGGATATATAACCTACTACAATTATGACACTCTGAACAGATTGGCAGAAGTTTGGACGCCGATTGAAGTGAGCAGTGGAAAGGTTAAGTACTCATACACAAAAAATACTTACTATAAAAACAACCTGAGCCATGAAAAGCTGGTTGCAAAGGAAAAGGTTGAATACCCGAATAAAGGAACCAGCTATTTGGGAAGTAAGTATGAATATTACAAGAATGGAAAAGTTAAAAAAGTATTTCAGGACAACAAAACAAAGACATATTATTTGTATGATAACGACAATAATGTATCGAGTGAATATGTGTACACTGACGGCACCAATTATACATTGACCAAGTATGAAAACAATTATTTTGGAAAACCGACAAAAAGTACACTGAGTGCCAAAAAAGGAGATATCTCCGGAAATACTTATACCGATGCTACCTTGATTGATTTGGTTACCAATTATACTTTTGACCCAAATGGCAATGTAGCTACAATGACAACTCCTGAGGGAATTGTCACCACCTTTGGCTATGACAATCTGAACCGCCAGACAAGTGCAAAATATGATGACAGTTATGTTGATGCTTCAGGAACTACTGCCACAGGTACAATAACATCCTCAAGGTCATATAATTTTGAGGGAAAAACCGTTAAAGAGACTGATGCCAACGGCAATGTAACAGAATACTTCTACAATAAGCGGGGAATGCTTGAAAAGACTACCAGAAAGAATGTGACGATTGATGGAGTTAAAACTGACCTTGTTGAAGCAGCAGTCTACGACCTTGGAGGAAGGGTAATTGCAAGGATATCTCCAAAGGACTATGATAGCACTAAGGCATATACAGCACTAAACAGGACAGAGTATGACTACGACCTGATGGGGAGAGTTGTTGCAGAAAAACAGGTCTATTATGACACGGTAACTTCCGCATGGGTAAATTATGTTTCAAAGGCCTATAAATACGATGCGGCAGGAAATGTAATAAAAGAACTTGATGCTCTTGGGTATCAAGCAGGAACTGGAACAACAGTTGATGAAAAGATCAACACAGGTTATGGAAAAGAGTATACTTACACTCCTAACAACAGGGTTGAAACCGTTTCAGATCCTGTAACCAGTGAGAATTATATGTCTTATACTTTGAAGTATACTTATGATACTGTAGGTAACTTAATATCAGAAACTGATGCCAGAGGAGTAATAAAGAATTACTATTATGATGGTTCGGGAAACCTCACAGACACTAAGGTTAAGGTCAATGCTTCGGCAGCAGAAAAGACTATTTCTCATAATGCATATGATTATGCCGGAAATCTTATTACACAAACCGACGGCAATGGAAATGTTATAACCTATTCATATAATGCTTTTGGCAAGATAAAACTGATTACATATCCTACGGATGAGACAATAGGCAAGAATACAGTGATTCACCAATATGACAAGGATGGTAATCTAAAATACAAGAGCGACAGCTTTGGGACAGTTGAGCAATACGAATATAACAAATCCGGAAAGGTGAAGAACTATACCAGAAAACCGTTAACAGGAACAGATTCTTCAATTACAACAAAGCAGGAATATGATAAAAACGGAAACGTGAGAAAAAGCGTTGACGGCAGAGAAATAACGACAACCTACACCTACAACGAGGTAAACAAGCTGATTACACAGTCGGTTACCGTAAATGGAATTGTACAGACTACCACCTACAAATATGATAAAAATGGCAATAGCACCCAGACAACCGATTGGAGAGGTAATTCCAGCAAAAATGAGTATGACCCGTTAAACAGGATTACACGTACAGTTGACCCTTTTGATAAAACCATTCAGAAATATGAGTACAATAGAAATAACGTTCAGATAAAGGCTTATGACGCTTTAAACAATATGACTGAATACAAATATGATAAAAATAACAGGCTTATTGAGACTATCGACCCTGAACGTCATTCGACAATCCAGGAGTACGATGAAGTTGGAAATATTACAGCTAAAACCGATGGAAACGGTTATACCACAACATATGAATATGATGAATTCAACCGGCTGGTAGCTGTGATTAATCCACTGTTTGAGACCACAAGCTATATATACGACCTGAATGGTAACATGCTTGAACAGACAGATGCAGAGGGCAATAAAACCTATTTCAGGTACAATGTGATTAATAAGCTAAAGCAGGTATGGAATGACGGTAGTGACAGAATCGAGTCCTATACATTTTATACCAATGGTCTTACTCATACAAAGAAGGATAAAAACGGCGTTACAACCACATATGAATATGATTGCCATGGCAGACAGAAAAAGGTAACGGCAGGAAGCTTGTCGGTATCTTATACGTATGATGGAAATGGAAATCAGCTGACAATGACTGACAGCACCGGGACTACGGTATGGACATACGATGATTTAAACAGGGTTCTTACAAAAAATGTACCCGAATTTGGTACAACCATTTATACCTATGACATAACCTCAGGGGTTGCAGCAGGCTTTACAGCAGAACAAGCAAAAGACCCTAAAGGCAATATCACCACAAAGGTATTTGATAAAGTCGGAAGAATCAAATATATATACGATGGAACTGTAACAAGCACCTCCAAAACCGAGTACAACTATTATGACAACGGCAACAGGCAGAATGTGATTTACCCGAACGGATACAAGGAAGACTACACATATTACAAAGACAACCTGTTATGGACGCTGATAAACTATAAGAAGTCGGGAAGTACCGATGTTGTAATGGACTCCTATACTTACACATATGATAAGTCCCACAACCAGAGCAGTAAGGTAGAGGTAATAAACAGCAAAAACAAAGGGAAGACAAGTTACACCTATGATGTGTTAAACAGGCTCAAAACTGTAGTTGAACCCAATGGAAGGACGACAGCTTACCGCTACGATAAAGCA
>Ga0116193_1004190_pt1 | contig 10088 bp, 11 predicted proteins | sample AD_UKC115_MetaG_FD_89892 | JGI IMG/M metagenome (GOLD analysis project Ga0116193, IMG submission 89892) | Active sludge microbial communities of municipal wastewater-treating anaerobic digesters from Hong Kong - AD_UKC115_MetaG | ecosystem: Engineered > Bioreactor > Anaerobic > Digestate...
ATTCTTCTTTTCCTTTTAATAGCGCTTCTATTTGTGAAGCACTTATTTTGGTGAGCTGTAGTTTTTGCATCTGCAATATTACAGCTATTTTGTAATATTATTTATTCGGTTTAATATATAATAGCACTGTCTAAAGAGTTATGGATATAATCATACTCAAAAGGCAATAAGATTTTTTTTGCTCTAAGGTTGACAATACCTTTTTTATTTTTCAAATAGCTTTCAATTATTTGGTATTTAGGATTTCACATAAGAGGCTTAGAGAAAAGCTTCCAAAAACCCATTTCTTTGTTACTTGAAAGATTTTATTCCTTTTGCTACTAAATAGTTATTTTCAGACGATTTTAATATTGTGTCAATTTGTTTAAAAACTTGAGATTTACTTTTTAAACAAAACAACATCAGCGCAATAATAGAAAAGTGTTTTATTCGTATTAATTTTTTCATCATGTTTTCGGGCTTTGCGTTCGGGCAGGTTTTGGAGTACAAAAGTTCAATAGAATCTCGGCCGTTGAATTTTGCACAAATGGTTTGAAAAAGCATTTGTGCCGCCATATTTACAAATTGATCTTGTATTTGCGGTAGTTTTTATGATATTTGTTCTTCTAATTCACTATTTCTACTAATCACATCATTTTTTTGATGGAGGCTGGGTGTGTAACAGCTCTCATTCTTTATAATTTCTTGCTACCGTTTGTATATCAAATTTTGACCGGCATTCTTAAATCAGGCGCTGAGAGGTAAATTTTTTCTGCAATGCTGAGATTATGAATGTACAAGAATCTGTCTTACGAAGCGAGATGCGTTCTTTTTACTTAACTACTATTTCTTTTTAGAAGCAGCCGGTGTGGAGGCTGCACTTGCTGCTGCAGGTGTTGCTGCAGCGGGAGTAGCTGTAGTAGCGGCTTCCTCTTGCTTTAATGCACGAGTCATACCTACAGATGCAATGGGAATACGTGGAGAATTTAATATTTCATAATTTTCTGCCTTTACATCTTCAACTCTTATATTTTCATTTAGTTTTAAGTCGGTAATGTCTAGTTCAATATTTTCTTTTAGATATTTAGGTAACGTCTTAACTTTTAGTGATTTCATTTTAACCGTTAACTTACCACCTTCTTTAACACCACTTGGAGTACCTATGAGTTTTAAAGGTAGATTGGCGATCACTTTTTTATGCTCTACCAATTCTAAAAGATCTATATGTATTAATGATTCTGTTACTTTATGAAATTGTAAATCTTTTAAAATGCACTTGTAGGATTTTCCATCTAGCTTAATATCTGCTAATTGAAAGTTAGGCGTATATACGAGTGGCTTAAAAGCTTTTTCTGATGCAGCAAAGCTTATTTCTTTTGTACCGCCGTAAATTACACCAGGTACGAGACCCCGAGAGCGAAGCTGGGAAGCGGCTTTCTTTCCCGTTTCGGTCCTCAGTTGTCCTTCGATTGTAATTGTTTTCATTGTGAGTGTGGTTTAATGTTTATTTACTACGCAATTGTGAATGAATGAACAAATTTGAAATACTTTTATTTTGAAATGCATTTCGAATAGCAGCTCCAAATAAATCTGCAACAGAAATAACCTTAACTTTTTTACTCTCTTGTTTTAAAGGTATTGTATCTGTAACAATTAATTCTTCTAACACGCTATTATCAATATTTTCATATGCTTTCCCGCTCAATACAGGGTGTGTACACAATGCTCGTACTGTTTTTGCACCTTTTTCTTTTAATAAACAAGCACTTTTTGCTAATGTACCTCCTGTATCGCAAATATCATCTATCAACATTACATCTTTATTTGCTACATCTCCTATTACAACCATGCTAGCTATTTCATTTGCTCGCTTGCGATGTTTATCGCAAATAACCATGTCTGCTTCAAAATAACTAGCTATTTCCCTAATACGATGCGCACTTCCCACATCAGGGGCTGCGAAGGTAAGGTTTTTAACATTAAGTTGTTCTATATAAGGAATAAAAATGGCGCTGCTGTCCAAATGATCTACCGGAATATCAAAAAAAGCTTGTATTTGTGGGGCATGTAAATCCATGGTGATGATTCTATCAGCTCCTGCGGCTACTAGCATTTGGGCTACTAATTTAGATCCAATAGATACTCTAGGTTTATCTTTTCTATCTTGCCTAGCATATCCAAAATAAGGTATTACAGCAATGACTTTGTAAGCAGAAGCTCGTTTTGCTGCATCAATCATTAATAACAATTCCATCAAGTTATCAGCTGGTGCAAAAGTACTTTGTATTAAAAAAACGCAGTGTCCACGAATGCTTTCGTCAAATACGGGTTGTATTTCTCCATCTAAAAAATGATCAATCGTTATTTTACCTAAACTAGAACCAAAGCTTTTAGCTACATTTTCGGCCAAGTTTTTGGAAGCAGTGCCGGCAAAAATCTTTGCATCGTGCGACATAAAATGAGATGTTATATGTGGCGAAGATAACTTATGATTGAATAGGTTTTTAACTAAGCCGACTAATTTTTCTGATTTTATTGATTTAAAACAATAGAAGATATTATTTTGATGGATTATAATTTTAAACAATGTCTCATGCTATTAAACAATGGGCTAAGGATGATAGACCAAGAGAAAAACTATTATTAAAAGGTTCTGCGGCATTAAGTGATGCAGAATTAATAGCGATTCTTATACATCATGGTACTAGAGAAAAAAGTGCAGTACAGTTGGGAAGAGAAATTCTGCAATTGGCTCAAAATAATATAGTAAAATTAAGTAAGCTTTCTATAAATGAAATTATGAAAATAAAGGGAATAGGCGAAGCCAAAGCTATTGCTATTATTGCTGCGTTAGAACTAGGAACTCGAAGAGATATGTTATCTGAAAAACGATTGATTATACAATCAAGTAAGGATATTGCTGAATTACTCCGTCATCAATTTAGATTTAAAAAGCAAGAAATGTTTGCGGTGGTATTTCTGAATAGAAGTAATCGTGTCAATCATATAGAAATAATAAGCGAGGGTGGGATTACAGGAACTATTGCAGATCCACGTGTTATTCTTAAAAAAGCATTGGATTATGAAGCGGTTAACATCATCTTATGTCATAATCATCCATCAGGGAGCTTGAATCCAAGTAAAGCTGATGAGGCATTAACTCAAAAAGTGAAACTGGCTGCACAATATTTCGATATAAAAGTGTTGGACCACATTATAGTAAGTGAAGAAGGATATTACAGTTTTGCAGATACTGGTTTACTATAGTCTATCCATCTTCACTGATTTAACAGTTTGAATTTTACTTTTTCTTCAACTTATCTATTTTCTTTTGCAGATCATTTGTTTCTATGCGCATATTATTTTGTGCAGCAAATTGTTGCTGAGCTGTTTTAAAAGCTGCATCAAGCTTAGTTTCTTTTGCATTAACGCTTACAGATATTTGTTGTGCCTCTTTTTGCTCTTCTTTTGTTACTACGCCATCTTTTTGTATATCAATAATTCTTTTATAACTCCCAGAAAAGGTTTCTTTATAAAACTCAAAAAGATTAACAGAACTTGTTTTTAAAGCTGTATTGCCTTTAAAAGCTGGCATGGCTTTTATATCATTTAAGTGTTTTATTACTTTTGGTATATACGTATCTATAATTTGTTCTTTTTTGAGTAGTTCTTTAGTGGCTGAAAATGCTAAAATGGTTTGAACTACTTCTTGCTGTTTGTCAACAATATAATTATTATACTCTACTGCTGAAGAAAATGTTATTCCTTTATTTTGAGCAAAGGAAAAAGTAGTTGTGCATAGTGCAATAAAAAGTAGCTGTACGTGTTTCATGATAAATTGAATTAAAGATTAAAAAACGAATTGATTATGCTTGTGCCGGAGGTATTCCAAAATTCATAGGAATCTCTACAGCTTCAAGGTCTTGAATATGGCCATGTGTGGCCTCGAAATTTTGTACATTTTCTACCAAAGCTTTCATAAAACGCTTAGCATGTTGTGGTGTAAAAATAATGCGCGATTTGACTTTGCTTTTAGGCGTGCCTGGCATCACATTTACAAAATCAATAACAAACTCCGCATGGGAATGTGTTATAACGGCTAAATTAGCATAGGTTCCCTCTGCTAATTCTTCTGATATTTCTATATTGATCGGATTGTTTTCTTGTTTGCTCATATATTTATGTTGTAACGGATTTAGTTCAATTGATTGTATTTATTTTAATAATGCGTTTTTGTAACTTTAAAACATTTTTCAACACTCGAAAAATGGAAAAACTTGCAAGACGTTTAAGTTTTTATCAAAAGTAAAGGAATAATAATAATCCCGCTCGATACACCTACCATACGGTAAGGTATGGCAATAGGTATTCTTTTTATTTCTAATTTATTTTCTTCATCTTTATAACTCACATAGCTCAAATTTTTTGATACCTTTGCAATATATAAAACGGTTGCTGCACCTATTCTCCTCGGTACATTTTGTACTACTTTATTTCATTTCAAATGTTTCCAAGAATTTAGTATTAAAGTTTCCTTTAATAAAATCTTCATTTTGCATGAGTTGAAGATGAAAAGGTATAGTTGTTTTTACACCTTCAATTACATATTCGCTTAATGCACGATACATTGTTTTAATGGCTTCATCTCTAGTACGTGCTATGGCAATAATTTTAGCAATCATAGAATCATAATATGGAGGAATAGTATAACCAGCATACACATGAGAATCTACCCGAACACCATGCCCACCAGGTTGGTGTAGTACTGTTATTTTACCTGGTGATGGACGAAAGTCATTGTAAGGATCTTCTGCATTAATGCGACATTCAATTGCATGCATTTGTGGTTCATAGTTCTTGCCACTTATTTTTTCTCCATTGGCTATTTTAATTTGTTCTTTAATTAAATCAAAATTGATTACTTCTTCTGTTACACAATGTTCTACCTGAATACGAGTATTCATTTCCATGAAATAGAAATTGCGATGCTTGTCTACCAAAAACTCAATTGTACCCACACTTTCGTAATGAATAGCTGATGCTGCTTTAATAGCCGCATCGCCCATTTTTTTGCGCAATTCAGGTGTCATAAAAGGAGAGGGGGATTCTTCCACTAGCTTTTGATGACGACGTTGTATAGAGCAGTCCCTTTCACTCAAATGACAAACCGTTCCATATTGGTCTCCAGCTACTTGTATTTCAATATGCCTGGGTTCCTCTACAAATTTTTCCATGTAAATACCATCATTTTTAAATGATGCTTGTGCTTCTGCTTTTGCAGTATTATATGCTTTTTCTATTTCTGCTTCTTCCCAAACCACTCGCATTCCTTTACCACCCCCGCCAGCAGTGGCTTTTAAAATAACAGGGAATCCTATTTGTTTAGCTAGCTTTTTCGCTTCTTCTATATTTTGTAAAAGTCCTTCGCTACCGGGTATTACTGGTACTCCCGCTTTTATCATGGTTTCTTTGGCTGTTATTTTATCGCCCATAGCATTAATCATGTCTGGCGTAGGCCCTATAAATTTTATACCATGATCCATGCATATTTGCGCAAACTTTGCATTTTCTGCTAAGAAACCATATCCTGGATGTATTGCATCTGCATTTGTAATTTCGGCTGCAGCCATTATATGAGGGATGTTTAGGTACGAATCACCGCTTTGCGGTTTACCGATACAAACAGCTTCGTCTGCAAATTTTACATGTAAGCTTTCTTTATCTGCGGTAGAGTATACTGCTATTGTTTTTATACCCATTTCTCTACACGTTCGAATCACTCTTAATGCAATCTCACCGCGATTGGCTATCAATATTTTTTTGAACATTTTATACGAATTTGATAATTTGAGGGTGGTTCAATTGTTCAATATGTTTTATTTAGTACATAAGTTACTATAACAAATACAAAACTCTTCTTTGCTTCTGCAAAACAGTATTGTGATTAAAATACTTATTATTGTGTCATTTTGTAATTGAGCAATGAGTCATTTTAAAAATGAGCTGCTACGCAGGTTCTACCAAAAATAATGGTTGGTCATATTCTACAGGAGAACTATCATCAACCAACACTTTTACTATCTTACCATTTACTTCACTTTCTATCTCATTAAACAATTTCATAGCCTCAATGATGCAAACAACTTTTCCTTTAGAAACGTCATCTCCTACTTCTACAAATACGGGTTTGTCTGGAGAGGATTTTCTATAAAATGTTCCTATCATAGGGCTTTTGATAGTAATAAGATTAGATGTGTCTGCTGTAGAAGCTTTGACTGGTTCTTTTTCTTTTATTACAGGCGTTGTACTTGTCGCAGTAGATACGGTAGATGCAGGAACTGAAACATGCGTAGGTGTTGTTACGAACTGTTGAACGGTATCTTCTTTTTGTTTGATGGTTATTTTAAATTCTTTTTCTTCTATGGTTAATTCACCAATATTTGATTTGTTAATAATTTTAATTAATTCTTGAACTTGTTTAAAATCCATTGTACATAATTTTTGGGTTATCAGATACAAACAGGTGCTAAGATAGGCAGGAATTAGAATATGTTATACATTAAGTTGTGTTCTTTATATATTTTTTTAACCTCAAGTTATTCATATAATTGTATAATGCCCAAATAACCATCATAATAGTTATACTAACGGCCGTGTAATATAAAATATCCCCGTATTGAGTATAAAATGTTTTTATTTTTCTAGTAGGTACGCTCATTTTTATTGCTACAGCGGTATTCCATGGTTGAGGTTGTTTAATATCTCCTAGTGGGTCAATAAAACAAGAAATTCCAGTGTTGGCACTTCTTGCTACCCAACAGCGATTTTCAATAGCTCTTAATCGAGCATACAACATGTGTTGTTGATATCCTTCTGTATTGCCCCACCATCCATCATTTGTAATGATAGCTAATATATTTGCTCCCTTGCGTACATATCTAGAAACATATTCGCCATAAATACTTTCATAACAAATAATGGGTGCTACAATATAGTGTTGTTGAAAATCTGGAAACACACTAGGTTCTAATTGCGTACCATACGTTCCACTCATGCCACCAAAACCTTCGAACCATTTGCTTAAAAAATATAACCAACGGGGCAGCGATTCTACACCAGGAACCAGTTTTGATTTATGATATACAGGTAGTGTAAAATTATTATCCACCGCCAATGCGGTATTAAACGCATCATAATAATTTCCAAATTTATCTTTTTGGGCCGATGTTGGAATAGTATCTTGGTCTGTATACTTTTTATAACTATCAATGCCTGTTACAAGTGTAAGCGTTGGATGTGTATGTATCAATTCAAATACAGGTTGATAATATTCATTGGTTTTAATTTCATCTTCCAAAACTTTAGTAGGAATGGCTGTTTCAGGCCAAATAACCAATCTTGTATTACTGTCTATTTGTGTTAATGAAAGCTGAATCAATTTTTGAATTTGATCTTTTTGTGTGCCATCTGCAAATTTTTCAGTGTAAGGATCAATATTAGGTTGAACGATGACTACATTTTTTTTATTTGAATAATTATCCGTAACTAATTTTTGTCGTTGAATGAGTATAAACATGGACATGCCAAAAGGAATGAATATTGATCCAATAGTCCAATAAACATATTTATTACATAATAGATGTTTATATTTCTTTCTGGTTTTCCAAACTTGCCATAATAAAATATTTATTGACAATATCCACAGTGTTCCGCCACTAGTACCTGTATATTCGTACCATTGTATCCAAGTAGGTTGTGTAGCAAATATATTACCTAATGTAAGCCAAGGCCAGCTTAAGTCCCAGTTAAAATGGATATATTCGAAACACATCCAATAGGCTATGAGTGCTACATAGGCAAGTTGTTTATTTCCTTTTTTATATACCCGATGAAAACCTATCCAAGGAATGCACATAAATATACTATTCAACATAATAGCTCCTATTGCTCCGGGAGGTGACGCATTCCATATCCACCAGGTAGTACATACATTCCATATAAGTGTGGCCATCAACACATAAAAGGTAAAACGACGAGTATGCGTAACATTTGTAGCGAGCCATAGTAAAGGAATCCAAGCAAAAAAAATGGGATAAGCAATTTCGAACGGAGGCCAAGAAAGCCAAAGGAACACCCCACTACAAATAGCTGCCCCCATTCGCAATACAAAGCGATGGCGTAACGTAAGATTGTTCATACTACAATAAATATATAGCAAGCTATTTTAATTTTCTATTTTTACACAAAATAATATTGATATGATAGCATGTATAAAAGGAGAATTTATTTATAAGACACCTACGGGTGTTATTATAGATGTAAGTGGTGTGGGGTATGAACTACATATTTCTTTATATACGTATACTGCCATCAAAGACATGCAAAGTGGTAAACTTTTAACCTATTTGCATATTAAAGAAGATGCCCATTTACTATATGGATTTTATGAACAAGTCGAAAAAGAATTATTTATAAAACTAATTAGTATATCAGGTGTGGGGGCTTCTACAGCTCGTATGATGTTATCAGGATTAAAACCCAATGAAATTATAAATGCCATTACAAATCAAGATAGCGCTACGTTGGAAAAAATAAAAGGCATTGGTAAAAAAACAGCAGAACGTATTGTGCTAGAATTAAAAGACAAATTAAATAAAGATATAGCGGCAGAAACAGTCTCTGTAAAGGGAAAAAACAGGTTAGAAACGGATGCTTTTACAGCACTTACTGCATTGGGGGTAAATAAGCTTATGGCAGAAAATGCTTTACAAAAAGCTATCAAAAATAACCCTACCAATACTTCTGTAGAGGATTTAATTAAGCTGGCCTTGAAGATGTTGTAACAACTGTATTTCTGCAATATTTTATAAATTAAATAAGATACCTTTAATGTATAAAAAATAGTTGAAATGCCCATCCATAACTGGCTTGTTTCTGGTCAATCATTTACGTGGATTGATATTGTTAATCCAACCGAAGCTGAGTTAAAAGAAATAAGTGAAAAATATAATATTCATCATTATGCTTTAAAAGATTGTTTACAACCCGATCATTTGCCCAAGTATGAAGATTTGAGCAATATGAATTTTATTATTACTCGTATTTTAATTCAATCTGCGTTAGAAAACCTTCACACTATACAACAAATAAGTAGCAAAGTGGCTATTTTTTATAATCATGATTTTATTGTTACAGTACATCGGTTGCCACAAGCTTTTTTAGAAAATATAAAAACGAAATATATAGATACAGAAAGGTGTAAAACCACTAATGAGTTGGTTACTAAAATTATATGGTTCGTTTTGCATTCCTATGATAGCCAAGCTATTCAACTTTCTAACGACGTTGATACCTACGAGGCCAAAATATTTTTGAAGCCACTAACACCAGCTATGATGGAGGATCTGTATTTTATTAAGCGAAAGGCAAGTACTTGCTATAAGCTATTGATGCTTACTAGAGAAGTGATTAACACCATTAGAACCACAGAGAATGACTTAGTGGCATTACAAGATGTGAAAGATTTACATATAAAATTGAGTACAATGTATGACCAGACACGTGAGGACATAACTAACCTGCTCAATTTTTATTTATCCATATCCTCTCAAAAAACAAATGCCGTAATGAAAATACTAACTGTATTTTCTGTTTTTTTTATGCCGCTTACGTTTATTGTGGGTATTTATGGGATGAATTTTGAATTTATGCCAGAATTAAAATCAAAATGGGGATACCCTATAGTTCTTTCATCTATGGGAGCTCTTACTGGTATTATTTTTTGGTGGTTTAAAAAAAGAAAGTGGCTATAAAAATTTTTTGCAACATTGTTGCAAAAAATAATCAGAACTTCGGTTATTTCTTTAATTCATTTTTATAAACTACACCATCTTTCATTACAAACTTAACATGTTCTAGAATAGTGATGTTATTTAACGGATCTCCTTCTACAGCGATAATATCCGCCCATTTTCCTTTTGTTATAGAACCTGTTTCAGTTTATACTGCTTCACAATCAAGAAAGATGGCAAATATAAAAAAACAAAAAAGGTTCTAAATGTACGGTTACATGGAATTTATCATCAATATACAACATGCATAAAAAGGAA
>Ga0116193_1004191_pt1 | contig 10086 bp, 7 predicted proteins | sample AD_UKC115_MetaG_FD_89892 | JGI IMG/M metagenome (GOLD analysis project Ga0116193, IMG submission 89892) | Active sludge microbial communities of municipal wastewater-treating anaerobic digesters from Hong Kong - AD_UKC115_MetaG | ecosystem: Engineered > Bioreactor > Anaerobic > Digestate | place...
TAGAGACGGGTACGAGCCTCTCTACGGTTGCAGAGATCCGCAAAGCCTCACTCAAAGAAGTGGGGCTTTGTCTTTTATGTCCTATTATGTTTACATTATTCAAAGCCAAATATATGGCACCTTTTACAAAGGTTCTACTGAAAATCCTTTGAACAGGTTGGAACAGCATAACCTCGGACACACGCTTTCTACAAGGTTGAAACGTCCATGGAAACTTGTTTACATTGAACAACTTCCTACCAAAACTGAGATGCTTATCAGGGAGAAAAAACTCAAAAGAGGGAACAAAGAATATTTTGAGAAACTCATGAAAGGAGACAAAAATATTCTTGATAGTTTCATTAAAAAGTAATTGAATGCCGCCCAGTTATCTCTACGTCCGTAGAGATCCAAAAAGTTCCACATAGTGAGATTTTTATGTCATACATCTTATTCATTCAAATTGAAAAGAAAAGATGCCATGCTACTTCCGGTTTTAAAAATAAAAGCCGGTCACAAAACCCGGCTTCAATTAACTATTCAAAATTCCCCATTAACCATTAACAATTAAACATTATTCCTTCACCTTCTTCATGCTAAAATCATTTTCCGGGTGTATGGTTTTTTTCAACCGTTTGTATCTTTCTAACCTGTATTACTGAGATTTATTATTCCAACAAAAAATGAGTATAAAAAATAATAAGCTCGATCAGAGTTTACATTTTCTGTTTTTTACTCAAATAAACCCCATGAATTTCCAAATTAATGATATGCAGGGTCTTGATTTTTTTTCAAGGTTATAATTATTTATGTTTGTTTATGAATAACATGATCTTTTTTTGAAATGCCAAAACTTACATCTGTATGAGGAAGCTCGTTTATATGATGCTATGTTGTTTTTTGAGTTTATATTCAATTGCTCAAACCGTGAATGCAGAAATGGAAGAGCGTTATATTTTTAATTTTAAAATGAATCCGGAAGTTTTAGCAAAGCATTTACCCGGCTCATTTCTTAAACCACAAATCATCAATAATTATTCTGTTGTGTCTTTTTGTATTTTGAAATTAAAACATGTGGTTGTTGCACCATTGCCTGCATTTATGGGATACAACACCATATCATGTGCATACCGAATTGGCGTTGTTGATTTATCCATGAAACCTGAGTCTAATGCAGTTTATATTGTTGAAAGATTTACTGATCGAAAAACGATTGCATCTCTTGCGCCTACTTTACTTTCTGATGAAATTCCGATTGCGCACACAAGCATTGAAGAAAATAATGGATATGTTTTTATCACCACGACGGATAAAAATGGAAATATTGTATTTAAGGCAAGAGTCCAAAAAAGCCCGATCTTTAAATCAGCCTTTTTTGCAGATACCCACGATTTTGAAAAGTTTATCAAAGCAGGTATTTCCAGCTATACTCCTTCATCCCGGGAAGATCAAATTACTAGGTTGGATTTGATAAAGAAAGATAATATCTATACACCACTTGAGGCAGAAATACTGGTACAAAATTTTGGTGATTTTTGGAGTGATGCACTTCTTGAATTTGATAGCGCCTTACATACCGAAGGTGGAAAATATACCTGGAAAAATAAAGGACGGATGAAAGAAAATGCAGACCCGGACCAACAAGAAATCGTTTTCGGAAAACATTAACCGGTTGTTGCATTTAGTGCAAATTCCATCGAATGGTCTTTTTGTAGTTTCAGTCTGTTTTAAGCTTGACTTTCAATACAAAGAATCTATTGATAAATTCATTTCACAATCATTTCGGATAACTGTCCAAAAAGCAAAATGATGTTTAAAAAGAAGTCAATAGAAATTAAAGTATCAAAAGAAACGGAATGCCTTTCTATAGAGAAAATCAGACAAGCTTTTAACAATATACAGGAGTACTCGAATTGGTGGCCAGTACCGGTACGCGTAGTTGATCCTGAGAAAAACTACATTCAATTTGCACCTGTATTTTTTATAAAAATTGGTTGGGAGGTTACTTATGAAAGTTCAGTAAATGCTGTTCATTGTGAATATATCAACGGGCCTTTAAGAGGATATGGGAATTGGACCTTTGAGCAGAAAGAAAATAAAGTGATTATTTCGTATCGTATAAAAGTTTTGGGGAACAACTTATTTTATCATTTCCTTGCATCCACATTTATTTTTAAAATAAAGCATATACACGATATCAAAAAAATTATCAGGTCAATTCCGCAATTATAGAAACTTTGAAGTGCCATCCAATTTTTATCCTTTATTAGAAACAAATTATAACATGTTGTTTTTAGATGTTTGACGCCTCCATTACAAAAGCAATCATTGCAAATGGAAAAATGGGCAGAGAAAAATTTTTTATCACTAAAATAATTAGTATATTGCGGCTAAATACATTAGTGATGAGTCAAGCAGGAAAAAATCTTCGTTACCTGAGAAAACTCAGGGGATGGACACAGGAGGAATTTGCGCAAAAATTAAAAATCAAAAGATCCTTAATTGGAGCTTATGAAGAAGAAAGAGCGGAGCCTCGACTGGAAGTTCTGGAACAGCTTAGCAGTATTTTTAAGCTTAGCCTGGATGATCTTTTATTAAAAGATATTACAGCTAAACCGGGGGGCAGTTCTTACTTAGATAAGCGCCGGGAAATGAAGTTAAAAGGCGCTAACCAGGAAATACAATTTGTACCGGTGAAGGCAGCGGCCGGTTACCTGGCTGGTTATGCCGATCCGGAATTTGTAGATGAATTGAACACATTCACTTTGCCTATGCTGGGGCCTGGTAATTACAGGGCTTTTGAGATTATTGGCGATAGTATGCTTCCCACACCCAGCGGAAGCGTAATCGTCGGGGAACGATTGGAGAATATGGATGAGGTAAAACAAAATAATACCTATATCATCATTTCCAAAAAGGAAGGGATTGTTTATAAAAGAATCATGAAAAGTAACCGCGCAAAAAATAAACTAACTCTCATTAGTGACAATCCTGTATTTGACCCTTACCAGGTAAATTTACAGGATATCATGGAAGTGTGGAAAGCCCGTTTGGTGATAACAAAAGCGAATACACAACAGCGCTGGGATGTAGATCAGTTGGCCGGCATGGTAAATAGTTTACAAGGCCAGGTCTCTTATTTGAAGCGAAAAATGAATTGATTTTAGCAAAAAATTAGCCACTATTTATTTGCTTCGAAATAGTCCCACATGATCCTAAAAACCTTTTCTTTTAGTTCATTAAAGGTTACATCATCCGTATTTACCGGTGGTAAAATCTCCATGCGTATCTCATGAGGCATTACATAAAAGTTCTTATTTTGCGGAAGTATTTTTTTGGTATTGAATAATAATACCGGGATTATTTTTTTGCCTGTATCATGCGCCAGTTTGAATGCACCATCGTAAAAGGGCCTCAATGGATTTTCCGTTTTATTCCGGGATCCTTCCGGGAAAATGAGCATATCAACCTTTTGTTTAAGTACTTTTTTCATCGCTTCGTAACTCTTTTTCCTGCTCTCCACATTTTTTCGGTCAACGAGAACGCTGCCCCAGGAATAGATCCAGCCGAATATGGGTACTTTGGAAAAACTTTTCTTTGCAATGGTTTTATTGGCCTGTGGTAAAAAAGGCGTTGTAATTGGAATATCCATCAAACTATTATGGTTACAAACAATAATATAATTTTCATTTACCTTAAAATGTTCTTTCCCTTTAATACGAATAGGGCAACCAATAAGATTAAGATAAACGAACATCCAGATTTTTGAAACCATCCGATGCCATTGAGCAGCTTTTTTAAAAGGCATGAGCATGAGTGGTAAATAAAAAATGACGGCGATAAACATGGTACTGATAAATAGTACCAAACTCCAAAGCGCCCAGATCCTTGCAAAAATTTCTTTAAATATTTTCATGATTGTTCATTCATTTTTTTTAAATCCCAATCAATAGGCGTTTTACCTTGACGGGTTAAAATATGATTTACCTGGCTGAAGTGTTTGCAACCTATAAATCCATTGGAAGCACTTAATGGCGAGGGGTGTGCCGCTTTTAAAATAAAATGTTTTTTTGCATCAATAAGGCTTTCTTTTGATTGGGCAAATTTTCCCCATAATAAAAAAACAATTCCTTTTTTCTCTGTTGAAATTTTCTGAATAACCGCATCGGTAAAGTTCATCCAGCCCAGGTTTGCATGACTGGCAGCTTCATGGGTACGAACGGTTAAAACGGCATTCAATAATAAAATGCCCTGTTTGGCCCAGGCGGTGAGATTCCCAGATAATGGCGGCTCAATACCCAAATCACGCTTTATTTCTTTAAAAATATTGATGAGTGAAGGCGGAATAGGAATGCCTTCCTGAACAGAAAAGCAAAGCCCGTGTGCCTGGCCAAACCGGTGATAAGGGTCCTGCCCGAGGATGACTACTTTAATGGCATCAAATGGAGTAGTATTAAAAGCATTAAAAATCAGTGACCCCGGTGGAAATATAGTTATTCCAGCTTTCTTTTCGGATTTTAAGGATGATGTAAGATGATGGAAATACGGTTTTTCAAATTCTTCACCTAAAACTTTTTTCCAGCCATCTTCTATTTGTACATTCATTCCATTCCTTGTTTGGCTGCAAACTAATTAAAAATTACTTTTGCTCCTTTGTAAAAACAGGTCCGGTAGCTCAGTTGGATAGAGCAACTGCCTTCTAAGCAGTAGGTCATTGGTTCGAATCCAATCCGGATCACACTTTTTAAAGTAAAAACTCACCCATAATTTTTAAGATTCTAAATGTTCTTTCATGGAAAACAAATTTTCAATTGATGAAAGCTGGCTGGATTTTGAACAGGTAAAACAATTTATTGATTCGACCATTTCGCTTTCTGTTTCTACAAATTCCATCGAAAAAATCAATCATTGCCGTAAATATTTAGATGAAAAGATTCAAGAAACCGGCGCCTTGTTTTATGGCATCAATACAGGATTTGGTTATTTACAAAATGTAGAAATAGACAAAGACCAGATAGAATCTTTGCAATACAATCTATTGAAATCGCATGCTTGCGGTATGGGTGATCCGGTGCCTGATGAAATTGTCCGGCTCATGATTTTCTTTAAAATCAAATCACTTTGTTATGGACATAGTGGTGTACAACTTAGTACGGTTGAAAGACTGGTGGACATGTATAATGAAAATGTATTACCTGTAATTTATACCCAGGGCTCTTTGGGTGCTTCTGGTGATTTAGCCCCACTTAGTCATTTGAGCCTGCCATTGATTGGTTTGGGTAAAGTAAAATACAAGGATAAGACGGATGAGGCCGCTCATGTTCTGAAACAATTAAACTGGGAGCCGGTTATATTAAAAAGTAAAGAAGGCCTTGCCTTGATCAATGGCACTCAATTTATGAGCGCTTATGGTTTATATTGCCTTGCCAGGGCAGAGCAAATTCTTAAAATGGCCGATTTAATTGCAGCGCTTTCTTTTGATGCATTTGATTGTGTTCCCCAGCCTTTGCATGAATCCATTCATAAAATTCGCCCGCACCAGGGGCAGCTCATTACGGCGCGTAATTTGAGAAATTATTTATCAGGAAGTGAAATTATGAAGCAGGAAAAAGAGCAGGTGCAGGACCCTTATTCTTTTCGCTGTGTACCTCAAGTGCATGGCGCTTCAAAGGATGTTTTTGAAAATATTTTAAAAGTCTTTCTCACGGAAATAAATTCTGTGACAGATAATCCCAATATATTTCCTGATGAGGACATGATTGTCAGTGGAGGAAATTTTCATGGTCAGCCATTGGCTTTAAATATTGATTTCTTATCAATAGCCATGAGTGAAATAGGAAGTATTTCTGAACGTAGGACTTATCAGTTGATTAGTGGCCAACGTGCTTTGCCGGCATTTCTTGTAAAAAATCCGGGCCTTCACAGTGGGTTTATGATACCTCAATATACAGCCGCAGGTATGGCCAGTGAAAACAAACAGTTATGCACGCCGGCTTGCGTGGACACAATACCCTCATCAAATAACCAGGAAGACCATGTAAGTATGGGAGCCAATGCAGCCACCAAATGTTTTCGCTTGATACAAAATGTGGAAAAAATATTAGGAATAGAATTGCTCACAGCAGCCCAGGCGCTAGACTTCAGGCGCCCTTTAAAAAGTTCCGATATTTTGGAAAAATTAAATGCTGATTTTCGCCGGCAGGTTTCCTTTAATACAGAAGATCGCGTGCTTCATGATGATATGATAAAAGCAGTTGAGTTTGTACGAAATTATACGATTGAATAATTGTACAGGGTGTATTCCTTTTAAAAGAATAAAACATACTTTCAACATATCGCTATGCGGGGAAGTATGTTTTTATACCTTGATGTAAATCTTTTTCTTATCCATAAAATATACGATCAGCCAAAAAAACAGGATCATGCAAAGAGCATAAAACTCTGACCCGATCCGCAGATCCGATGCGATATTTTTACATACATGCTCATAAAACCATCCGAAAGGTGTAATGAAATCACTAACCCCATTTTCACCCACATGAGGGATGCGTACAATGCCGAGTAAGCGGGGCAAAAAACCACTTAAGACAAAAATAAATAAGGGGTTTTTTCCAAATACATCAAAGAATTTACTCCAGGCGCCTTTCGCGTTTTTAAACTCCAGTAAAAAAATAAATACAGATAGAGTGAGTAAAGCCAATCCGGAAGTATAGGCCACATAGCTACTCGTCCATATTTTTTTAGCAATGGGAAATTCCAATCCCCATAAATAACCCAAGCAGGCTAAGCCTACTCCCCAGGCAAATAAAGTGGAAACCATTTCGTAAGTCTTGCCTTTTTTCAAGATAAAATTTCCCACCAGAAAACCGATCAATACTTGTACTATGGCCGGCAAAGTACTCATCAAGCCTTCAGGATCAAATACGACTCCTTCGCCATGATACATGTGAATGTCGCCGAGGATGGTCTTATCAATGGCAGTGCCAAAATAACCACTAAGGCTATAGGGATCGCCGGGTGTACCCAGGAAATGACATAACCCCCAATACAGAAGTAAAATGAGGATGCAGATATAAATGACTGTTTTTTGTTTAAAATAATAAGCAATAAGCGATGCAAAAAAATAACATAAAGCGATCCGTTGTAAAACACCTAATGTGCGGATACCATGTAACAGGCCGTCATCACCGGTCCATTCCCAGGGTTTAAAAACGATTTTATTTTGAGACCACATAAGAAAAGGGCTCCAGTTTAAGAATAAGCCTATAAAAAAAATCAGTAATGTCCTTTTAATAACTTTTTTAAAAAAGGTTTTGTTCCCACCTTCCCGCAGCCGGGGCATAACAAAGGCCATGGCATTTCCCACGGCAAAAAGAAAAAATGGAAAGACCAGATCAGTTGGGGTACAGCCTTCCCAGGGGGCATGGTCTAAAGGTGCAAAAATATGTTCCCAGGATCCCGGGTTATTCACCAGAATCATGAGGGCAACGGTAGCGCCACGGAAAACATCAAGCGAATAATAACGTTGTTTCATACAGAGGACATTAATAGAACCCTAAAGTTAATCATACATTCTAAAAATCAATTTTATTTATCCACGGGCTTATGAAAGTAGGGGTATTAAAATTTATCCATTTTATCACTTTGCAAAATCATTATATTTGCTCCTTTAATAACACAGTTATTTTTAGATAAAATAAACCCGGCAATTTGAATAAAATGGTTGCCGGTTTTTTTTAATATATGTGACTGAGATGGCGAAGCTTTGTTTTTAATGTATTTAAGTGGAATTTATCATACAAAATTTTTCCAACTCGTCATTATTGATTTTATTTGTTCACTCCTGGTTTTAAATTTACGTTTAGTAGTATGAAAAAAATACTTTTTCTTGTTTTCCTTTTCCTGGCGGCAAATATTTCTCTAAGCGCTCAAACACTTATGACGCAAGACCTCCGGGATATAAAAGTGGATCAGTTAAGCGATGCAGATATATTATACTATTATAATAAAATGCAAGCAGCCAATGTGACCATGGATCAGGCGGCGCAAATTGCTGCTTCAAAAGGCATGCCTGCTGATGAAATAGCAAAGTTGCAACAGAGGGTGAATAAACTATTAGCTACTCAAAACGGTGCTACATTATACCGGGCCCCTTTGACCAATGATACTATGGCGAGGTCACAAAATAAGGTGACCTTATTAACCCAGGAAAATAAAATTGACAAACGGATTTTTGGCTCAGATTTATTCACGAACTCTTCTATGGGTTTTGAACCAAATCTGCGAATAGCTACTCCATTGAATTATTTATTAGGTCCGGATGATGAATTGAATGTAGATATTTATGGTGTTTCGGAAACGCATTATAAATTAAAAATTACGCCGGAAGGATCCGTATATATTCCGAATGTTGGACCGGTGTATGTTGCCGGACTGACTGTTGATCAGGCTAGTTCTAAAATCACCAACAAATTATCATCTACTATTTATAAGGCCATTATTTCCGGAAGTACAAAAGTGCAAGTGAGTCTTGGAAATATACGCAGTATACAGGTTACAATTATTGGCGAAGCAAAGCAACCCGGCACTTATACGGTATCTTCTCTTGCTACGGTATTTAATGCTTTGTATTTATGTGGTGGCCCTTCCCGCAATGGTTCTTATAGAAAAATAGAATTGATCCGAAACAACCAGGTTTTCCAGGTGATAGACTTATATGACTTTTTATTGAAGGGAAGTATGGAAGATAATGTCCGGCTCATGGATCAGGATGTGATTCGCATTCCATATTATGAGAGTCGGGTAGTTATTGGTGGCCAGGTAAAACGGGAAGGCATATTTGAAATAAAACCATCCGATAATTTGCAGGATTTGTTAAATGCCGCTGGTGGATTTACGGATTCTGCATATAGGTCTTCTGTTAAAATCACCAGGCTGACCGATAAGGAAATGGCTGCTGTAGATGTTTCTCGTGACAACTATTCAAACTATATTTTAAAAGGAGGAGATTCAATTTCTGTAAATAAAATTTTGGACAGATATGCAAACAGAGTACAAATAGCCGGTGCTGTAATGCGGCCAGGCCAATTTGAACTATCCCAAAATTTAACACTGAGTGAATTAATACAAAAAGCGGATGGTCTAAAAGAAGATGCATTTTTAAGCAGAGGAATTATACGCAGGTTGAAACCGGATTTAACTTTGGAAATGTTGTCATTTGATGTGAATGGCATTGTAAATAAGACTCAACCGGATATTCTTCTGCAAAGGGAAGATTCCGTAGTCATTTCATCATTATTTGATATGCGGGATGTCTATACGATTAGTTTACAAGGGCAGATTAGAAACCCGGGAATTTATTTATTTAAAGATAGTATGTCTTTGAAAGATGCCATATTCGAAGCTGGGGGTTTTACAGAATCCACTAATGGAAAAAGAATCGAAGTGGCAAGGCGTGTAACAAATGCAGACCCTAATTCAACAGAAATTGCCAAAACTTTTGAAATAGATGCTAACAAAGATTTGGATTTCCAGGGGAATAGTTTTTATCTCAAGCCCTATGATGTTGTTATCATCAGAAATAACCCGGGTTATTTTGTTCAGAAATCTGTGACGGTTAGTGGAGAAGTCTTGTATCCGGGTGTTTATGTCATTAATTCCAATGATGAAAAATTAAGCGATGTGGTGAAACGTGCAGGAGGACTAAAATATTCAGCCGACCCAATAGCCACTTCATTAAAGCGGATGAATAAAATAGATACCCTAACGGCTTTGAAAACCCGGAATGTGGAGAAATTGGCTCTTTTGGGTTTAAGCGATACAACCCTTACAGACTCCATCCATCAGGAAGTTTTAAAGCCCTATGATTTAATAGGTATTAACATGGAAGAGGTATTGCAAAATCCCGGCATCAGCAATGACCTTATTTTGGAAGATGGGGATGTGATTTTTGTACCAAAGAAAAATCAGGCAGTAAAAGTGCGTGGTGAAGTTTTATTTCCAACACAATTTGCTTTCCAGGAAGGGAAAAACATGAAATTTTATATCAATAAGGCGGGAGGTTTTTCAGGGAATGCGGTGCGACGAAGAGCTTTTGTATTGGCTGCA
>Ga0116193_1004193_pt1 | contig 10083 bp, 5 predicted proteins | sample AD_UKC115_MetaG_FD_89892 | JGI IMG/M metagenome (GOLD analysis project Ga0116193, IMG submission 89892) | Active sludge microbial communities of municipal wastewater-treating anaerobic digesters from Hong Kong - AD_UKC115_MetaG | ecosystem: Engineered > Bioreactor > Anaerobic > Digestate | place...
CAGCAAACCGATCAATCCCAAAAAAGAATGCCCGGCATTGAGCAGCCTGATTTTCATCTTCTCAAAAGGGTCTATATGGGTCGTGAATTGTACACCCACCTTTTCCCAAGCTGGCCGACCGTCAGAGAATTTATCTTCAAGTACCCATTGAATGTAAGGTTCACAGGTAACTGGCCAGACATCTTCAATCCCTGTTTCGCTATGTAAAAGTTCTATATCTTTCGGGGTTGTAACGGGAGTAATCCGGTCAACCATCCAGTTCGGGAAGCAAACGTTAACCTGTATCCATTCCGATAACGATTTATCGACTGTGCCGGTGTAACTCAGCAGCATCTTTCTGGCCACATCGCCATTGTGCTGAATATTGTCACAGGAAAGGACAGTGAATGCAGGAATATTTTTCCCCATTCTGATTTTAAGCGCGGCAGCAATCAATCCAAATACGGTTTTGGGCACTCCGGGATTCTTGATATCCCATTGAATATCAGGATTATTTATGATAAATTCTCCGTTCTGATCAAAGTTATAACCGCCCTCAGTGATGGTAAGTGTAACTATTTTCGTTTGTGGATCCGAGAGCTTTTCTATGGCCGCGGTGGGGTCTTCAGGAACGAAAATAAAATCCGTAATGGATCCGATCACACGGGACTGAATTTCACCGCCGGTATGCTTCACTATAAGTGTATACAGACAGTCTTGTTCTTTCAGCGTCTTATAAATCCGCTCGTCCGTCTGTTTAATGCCCATTCCGCAAATAGCCCAGTCGGTATCCCCCTTATTCAGCAATTCATCCAGATAAAAAGCCTGATGCGCCCTGTGAAAGCCGCCTACGCCGATATGGACGATTGACTGTTTCAATGCAGCGCGTTCATATATAGGCTTCTGTACTCCCGACGGCAATAACGTCATGTTTTTTTGATTCAGCTTCATTTGTATATTTTTTTCAAGTCATTAACGCCTCCATCCTTCTGCCCACAATACAGCAACAGGTTGTTTCCGTAGAAATCCAGGTCTTCAGGCTCTCCTCCCACTATATTCTGGAAATCAATGGTTTTTGCAACTTTTCTGGTCTTCAGATTTACGGCGATGATATTTCTGGGACCATCTTTCCGTTTTTCCATACCGGGATAGGTATTCCTGCCCACAGGCAAATAAAGATAATTTTTATGAATCGAAGCTCCTTGTGATAAATTCGGGAATGCAATTTCAAATTGCTCAATGATATCTTCTTTTGTGAAGACCACCTCCTTCTTTTCGAGCGAAGGTAAAGACAGCTTGGTTATCAGGTATTTCTTTGTCCCGATGGAATCGATTTCTTCATCCGAAGGTCTGGATATGGCATACAGGCATTTTTGTTTCCTGTCCACTACCCAACCGTAACTTTTGCTTTCCGCTCCTCCGGTTTTAATTCTTAATACCTGTATCAGTTTTGCACCGTTTGACGTGATGCTTTCCACAAAGCAACGCCGCTCTCCGTAACATTCCGCCACATAGAAAGCCGGCAATTCTATATTATTCTCCGGAAAATCCACTCCAAAAGTAGCTATTACAATGATTATCCTTACCGGCAGATGCCAGCTGAAAATCGGCCACCCACTTTTGGCTTTTCAGATCGTAAATCCGGCAATGTCCGCCATTGTTCAACAAAAATAATGAGTTTTCATAATCAGCTATCCCTAGTGTTGATTTTTCAATTTATGTTACGGGAAAAGGATTCTTATAAACTTTCTGTACCGATACTACCAGGCATCTATAAAAAAAGATGACATGCAATTAAACACAAAATGCATCTCATCGCGGGGATCAAACAATATTTAAGAGCGAGCAGAATTTTAGAAGGACATACTTAAATGTAAAGAAAATCAGCTTGTTTATTTCTGAATTTATTTCCTGGGTGAATTCTTTCCAGGCAGTCATCCTGTCGAAAATATTCCCTGTATTAAAACTCTCTCTACGTGCAGCCGCATATCCGGCAGTGCGGGAATCAGAAAAAAGGGTCCTGCCTTTCCGAAAAGACAGGACCCTTCCTTGTCATGCGCAGCGTGAACCCGCGCCGCGGCTGACGGCAAAAACCGCAGTGTTTATTTTACAATCGGCGTTAAAACGATGTTCCGGTACGAAACTTTTCCGTGGTCGCCCTGCAGGTATATGGGACCGGGTTTAAACACATCGGCAATCATGGCGCCGCCGGTAGGTCCGTAAACCGGCTGGTTATCGATGATTTTCACCCCGTTAAGAATCACGGTAATATGGCGATCGCACAGGGTAATGTCGAAGCTCTGCCACTCACCTGCCGGCTTTTCGGCAGACACCGTGGGGGTAATCCGGCTGTAAACGGCGCCCATGTTGTGCGGATCCAGTTGCTTCCCGTAGGAATCGAGTACCTGGATTTCATACATTCCCCGAAGGTAAATCCCGCTGTTGCTGTGTTCGGGGACATTCACTTCCAGCTTCAGGTTGAAATCCTCAAATTCCTTCTCTGTGCGGATATTCCCGTAACTGATGCGTTTCCCTTCGACCGTCTCAGGGTTATTGACCAAAATCCCATCCATTACTTTAAAACCGTTGACCTGGTTAGGATTTATGAGCTTCCACCCGGAAAGGTCCTTCCCCTTAAAAAGGTCAATAGGTTTCCCGTATTTTACTTTTGACAAGTCGGGCGCTGCCGGAGGATCGGGTAAACGCCACCCCTTGAATCTGGTGGTGCTTTCACTCATTCCGTCGCGAGCCGGTGAGACCAGGACCCCTTCCAGATTATCGCCATTACGGGTGAATCGATAAGTTCGGGTAACTACATGTTTCCTTTCTGGGGCGTCTTTCTTCGAAACGCGGACCTCGTTTGTCTGGGTAACCACCAGGATGTTGTCTGCGGTAAAATAAACATCGGCCACAGGCTCTACGCTGCCACCGCCCCACAACAGTTCAGCATCGAGGTATCCCTTGTCTTCGTTCACATTGAGCCACCCCACCGCGGTTCCCTCTTCTATGTCGATGGTCCACATTCCGTAGAAGGCTTTTTTTTCATCCTGCCCTTTTGAAATAAAGGCAGAGAGCACTAAAACTGCCATTAAAAGAAACGTAATCTTTTTCATCTGTAAATGGGTTACTGGTTTTTAATTTGTTTCAATTTAATTTCTATTTGAAAAATTTATACCAAATATAGTTCTCTAACAGCGCAAGACCAATTCTATTACGGTCAATTTAGTGTTATATTTTGGAAGATGGATTTAATCTTACTGAAAGAAAAATATCAGACAGCGTTTAATCAACACTTCGGTTTAGTCCATTCATCAGACCCTCAGAAAAATTTTCTTTTTGTACATGTAATAAAGCAACATCCATACCATTATAATCCTTCCTGATACCCTGATAATTGGCCCAAAATCTCCCAGCAGAACGGTCCATCCCAAAAACTTTCCGGTAATAGCGCCCACATTTGCAACCCCGTGCAACATATAAATAAAAATAGAATTCATCCCGATAACCCGAAAGAAAAATGACCATTTTTTCCATCCTTTCACATCAATGATCCAATAGAAAACAGCCATTAAAACAAAACTAATTCCACCTGCCAGCAGATTGAAGGTTGAGGTCCAGCATTGTTTTATAATCGGATAAAATGGGTTCAGAATTAAAGAAACAACAATCGAAGAGGTTCCCGCAATCAGGAGTTTTTTTAACTTTTGGCTGTCGGGTGTCTTTGTATCACGCAAAATAGTTCCGGCGACTGTCCCCATCAGGGTAATTCCAATTGCGGATACGACACAAAGAATTCCTTCAGGATCGTAAATTTCCGCAAAGAAATGACCAGGTAAAAACATCTGATCCATATAGGTGTTTATGCTACCCTCGGGAGTCAGTACGCCTGCCCCGACACCCGGAACCGGCACCCATAACTGGATCAATCCGTATCCGACCAAGATGCCGCCCAACCATACCAGCCAGCTTTTAAACGATTTGCTGTAAATAACGATCAGAGATGCAAACAAATACGCTAACCCGATTTGTCCGAGCACACTGGCAAACCGGGGATTATTAAATCCACCACTAAAAACCCCATTGTATATAAATCCAAGTAAGACTAAAGTTAATCCCCGTTTTACAGCCTTTTTTGCCAATTCAGCCTTTGGAAAGTTCTTCTCCATTTTCGAGACCAGGGCAAAAGGAATAGCTACACCGCTGATAAACATGAACAGCGGGAAAATAAGGTCCTGGAAATTAAATCCAGCCCAGGGGACATGTTCCATTTGATCAGCAATGGACTGAAGCCATCCGGCTTCAGCGTATTTTGCAAGCGCCACGATCAGAGAACCGCCACCGGTGATCCAGAACATATCAAATCCGCGCAAAGTATCCAGTGAAAAAAGGCGTTCCCGGGGAGTAGCCTGTATTGTTTCAGTTTTCATATTTTATAAGGTTTTACAGAGGATCAATTTTATAGCTGCATTTATCAGCCCACCGATTATGGAAGCATCCCATTTCTTTAATCGGAATTCTTTGAATATTGTATGAATGAAGAATTTCCGGAGAACAAAAATGAATAAGTGATTTCCCTCCTGAATCTATTTTCGGATTATTTGAGTCAAGCAGTTTTATGCCAGCGGTGCTAAGCACTTTAAGGGGAGTATCAACCAACAGATTATTTCTGAAAACATTCAGGTCAATATCTTCACCAAGCCGTTTCAATTCCGGATATTTTTCCTGAAAAAGCGGAGAAGTTACATCCACTTTTTGGAAGATGGCTTTTTGCATGTCGCCGGAATGGAAATTTTTCACCCATTCTCCTTCTTCGGAAGGAGTCAGAGAAAGAGCATGGGGGCAATGATAAAAGAGATTATCTTCTATCACATTCTCATTTCCTGCATGAATCTGAACCGCCCCAAACATTTTACTTCCGCACCGGTCGAAAACATTCCCGTAAATTTTGAATCCGCTCACCATATCATCCAGACGAATTGCCGCCGTCCCGCAATGGGTCCCCCCCTGAATTTTTGCCCATCGGTTGTATCGGAAGACATTTCCACGGGAGGACAAATCAAAATAGGTATCAACGGCCCCCTGGTCATCGGATTCCTGAACCACATTTTCAATCCAGTTGTATTCATAAATCAGATCATTTCCATCGACTCCAATAGCTGATGAAGGAGCACAGGTAATCTGGTTGTGTGTCGCTATAATCCCGCAGCCCTCCAGGCTTATCGCCCCACAATAGGTTCGCTGAAAAATGGAAAAATTATTGATGATATTTCCTTCGACACGGTGATTGGCCGGAGTCAGCGTTTTTCGTTCCCCACCACTGCATTCGATACCTCCCCTTCCGAGTTGCTGTAATAAATTGCCTCTAATTGTGTGGTTTCTGCCATTAAGTACAATTATACCGTTACCGCTGATTCTTTCCACCCGGCAATTTTCAATTGTACAATTCCGCCCATTTTTTACGTTTATACAATTACCCCGGGTTTCATAAAAAGTCAACCCATCAATTGTGACATATTCACAATCGTTGACAGAAAGCATAAATTCGGAAGTAAGATTTGAGCAGATGAGCTCGTTTCCCGTGCTGTTTGGATTCACATTCGAAGGGGCATACCAGTATAACCGCCCCAGATCCCTGTCAATGTAATATTCGCCGATGGTATCCAGTTCACATAAAAGGTTGGTTCCGTAAAAACTGAAACCATGTTTGTATCCAAACCCGCAGTATGGTTTCAGCAAATACATTGTACTGGAATCCACATCTATTTTTTCAATCTTTGAATATCCGTTATCCCAATCCCAAAACCAATATCCAAATAATCGGGGATCTTTTTCTTTCGCCCACTTATCGATTCGTTTGTCTGTATACTTAAAAATACCCTCTTCAGTACCGGAGGCTCCGTTCCATCTGGGGGGTATTATGGTCTTCCCGGTTGCTTTCCCACTTTTTGCAAAACCTTTGTTTGGCCATCGGGCAATCGTTTGAACTACATGATTGAAATACAGGTCAGGACGCTGATATTCTTTCAGCAGATCGCCAAAGTTGGTGATTCCATTTGCTTTTAAGTCTGCCACATAGATGTGAGGGTATGAATCTTCGGGAACAATCTTCTTTACGCCCTTGTCATGCACTTTCTCCCATTGGGTCAGCCGGATTCCTCCTGTAAACACCGGTTCTTCCTTTCCATAAGCCCTGAAAACAACAGGTGCTTTTTCCGTTCCGCCACACGTGGAAGGGATCACAATTGTTTCTTTTATGGCATATCTCCCTTCACGGAAATAAACAACAACCGGGCTGGCCGGAGTTACAATCCGTGCAAGAGACACCATTATTATGCTTTTTTCAAAAGTCTGAACAGGGGCATTTATCGTTCCCGCATAATGGTCATTACCATTCGGGGAAACATAAATAAAGAGCGTATCATTTTCAATACTCCATACTGAAAATGAAGATATCAGAAATATAAATAAGATTATGGTTTTAAAGATTCTATCCAAGGTCATTTTTGTTTTGATTGTTATTTTATTGAATCCTGCAAAGCAACTGATGAAGTAAAGAAATACTCACCGGAACCAATCTTCAGCACGGTCTTTCCGTCCTTTTTCCCGACTCTTGTAATCAGTTTATTCCCTTCTACCGGTCTGGAACCTTCATAAATGACTCCGTCTCCTGCGTTGGGCAAATAAACTTCAGCAAACGTATTGGGCGGAACAGTAACTGAATGTGTGTACTTGTTCCCTTCGATTTTCCAATGCGAATAAATTGTACCATAAACCGAATCAAATGAACTTTGCGCTTCGTATATCCTCGATGAAAGGACTGGGTTTATAATAATATGTTTGTATCCGGCACTTTCAGGGGCATTCTGAATGCCACCGATATTCCGGTATATCCAGTGTCCGATAGAGCCTAAGGCGGTATGGTTGAAAGAATTCATCGATGAATCCTGAAAAGTACGGTCAGGCTTCAACCCGTCCCATCTTTCCCACATGGTTGTCGCTCCCGATTTGACCTGATACAGCCAGGAAGGATATTTCTCATTAAACAGCAATTTGAATGCAACATCTACCCGGTTATATTGGGTCAACACATCATTGATCAGCGGAGCGCCGAGGAACCCGCAGGTGATAAACCCGAACGAATGAATGTCATCGACCAGACGGTTGACTGCCTGATCCACCAAATGATCGGGGAATAAACCGGCATAGAGTGCCAGCACATATGCGGTTTGTGTGTTGGAAGCAAGGCGTCCGTTTTCAGTAATATATTCTTTTATAAAAGCATCCTTCCTTTTCCGATATAGATCCTTGTAAAACTGTGAGTCTTCTGGCTTATCCAATACCTGGGCAATCTGAGATAACAACCGGGTCGAGATTGCCGTGTATGCATCCGCGATAAGGTATTTATCCGTATAAGCTCCCTGGTATTGGGCTTCTTTACTTGCATAAGCCAACCAGTCACTTCCCCAATAAGAAGCGGTCCAAAGTTCATTTGTCGAACTGTTTTCACAAAACACCGACCATGCCTTCATGTTATCATAGAGTTCATTCAGGATGCTCTTGTTGCCATACGCTTTGTACAATTCCCAGGGAACAATAATACCGGCATCCCCCCAACCCGGATCACCCGGAGAATCGCCCCACATATCGGGTGCAATCATCGGGAAACTTCCGTTTTTGAACTGCCCGGCTTGAAGTTCCCGCACCCATCTTTCAAGGATCATATTGACATCAGCCAGGTAACAGGCAGTGGAAGCAAAAAGCTGAACATCGCATGACCACCCGTAACGCTCGTCCCGCTGTGGACAGTCGATCGGAAGATCCATATAATTTCCCCGGAAAGACCACACTATGTTATTATGGAGTTTGTTGATCAATGTGTCGGAGCAGGAGAATGTTCCGGTTTGCTCTTTGGCCGATGTTCTCACAACAGCCTTGAACCAAGCGGGTGAAACATCCTTGAGTCCCTCTACTTTTGCATACCGGAATCCGCAAAACATCAGCCGGGGCTCATATTCTTCAGTCCCTTCCCCTTTAAAAACATAGGTAGAAGCACCACGGGCCTGCCTGTAATTGTCGTTATAGAAGTTCCCCTCTTTATCAAGCATCTCGCCAAAAATAAGTTTCATTTTTGTACCTCTTGGAGCCTGTAATCTGGAACGGACCACTCCCACCAGGTTTTGACCGAAGTCAATTACGGTTTCGCCTTTGGGAGTTTTGAGCAGGGCAACAGGGTCGACTTCCATCACGTTGCTCATAAAAGGAGCTTCGTTGCCTTGGAGTAATGACTTTTTAAAAGTTGATTCCGGTTTGACCCCCTTCCAATTTTTATCATCATAGCCTGGCTGGTACCATTTGCCAAGTTCTTTGGTCGCATCATAATCCTGGCCATCGTAATAGTTCGCAAGGAGTACCGGACCTATATTGGCTTTCCAGCTTTCATCGGTAACTACTTTTTGGGTGTGTCCGTCTTTATATGTGATTTCCAATTGAGCAAATGCTCCCAAAATGTAATAGACTTCCCGATCTTTCTTCTGAAAGAAAGTGGAATACCCATCACCGATAACGATTCCTATCACATTTTCACCTTTATTCAGGAGACCGGTTACATCGTAGGTTTGATAAAGCCAGCGTTTCCGGAAAGTGGTCCACCCCGGGGCGAACAGATTATCAGTCACCTTTTCCCCATTCAGCGAAAGATCGTAAATGCCATTGGTTGTAATGTACAACCGGGCCTTTTCAACTGGTTTTTCAATCTTAAAACTTTTCCGCAAATAGGGTGACGGATCGGCTCTTTCAATTAATGTTTCCAACTGAGGGATTATCATCTCTGCCTGCCAGTCACCAGGGCTTAAAAGTCCCATCTCAAAAAACACGGGCATGCTCCATGCCGACTTTTCATCTTTCGTATTCCATACCCTGACCTGCCAATAAACCCGCTGACGGGACATGAGGGAATCTCCGTCGTAATAAACTTCAATGGAATTGTCACTGGTAATTTTCCCGCTATCCCATAATAACTTTCTGCCATTCGATAATTCAGCAACAGATTCTGCCGCTCGCACCTGATAAGCGGATTGAAAGAATCCCTTTTCATCAGTTTTGATTTTCCAGCTCAACCGGGGATTTTTGGAATCTATACCCAGTGGATTTTTCTGATAATTTGTTTTCAGTTCAACTGGAGTGTGTACCGCCTTAACAGTAAACACAAACAAACACACACAGATTAGCAGACAAAAAGCCGATCGCATACAGATTTCTTTTCTTAAATGGATGAAATACATTGTGTGTAAAACTGTTACAATCTATTCTTATACCCTTTCTGCGAAAAGCAAGAAAAAATGTATCTTCCCGCAGCTTCTGCATATCATGACTCCAGGGAACGGAATAACAGGCACATTGGATTTCGATTCAATCATTTTCTACCCAGGGGTATTAATTAAAATCCCTGATCCAGATATTCCGGAAACTAACTTTGCATCCATGATCCTGAATTGTAATTCCGCCCCTTTCCTTTGGGGTAATTGTATCGTTATAAGTTGTTCCATAGATGATTGCATCATTCTGAATTAGAATGCCATTCAGCATGATGGTAATCCGGGGATTCATCCGAAACGTACCATCAGGATTGAAGGTCGGAGCAGTAAAAATGATATCATAGGCATTCCACTCTCCCGGTTTCCGGAGAGGATTCACCAGCGGAGGATGTTGTTTATAAATTGCACCAGCCTGTCCATTAACATAGGTTTTATTATTGTTATTGAAAGTTTCCAATATCTGTATTTCGTAAAGACCATGTAGAAAAATTCCACTGTTTCCGCGCATTTGTCCTTCTCCGCTTATATCAGCAGGATGCATCCATTCGATATGAAGTTGAAAACTGCCAAAATCTTTTTTTGTAAAAATATCACCTGTACCTTCTTCGACCGTAACCATACCCTCATGTACATCCCATTCAGGATACCCTTTTTCACAAGCCCATTCCGACAAATTTTCCCCATTGAACAAGGAAATTGCATCAGATGGCGCTGCAACCCCACCGTCAGCAGATATTACACCAGGAGTTACCACTTTGGGCAATGGATTTTCATAACCTTTATAGACAGG
>Ga0116193_1004194_pt1 | contig 10083 bp, 6 predicted proteins | sample AD_UKC115_MetaG_FD_89892 | JGI IMG/M metagenome (GOLD analysis project Ga0116193, IMG submission 89892) | Active sludge microbial communities of municipal wastewater-treating anaerobic digesters from Hong Kong - AD_UKC115_MetaG | ecosystem: Engineered > Bioreactor > Anaerobic > Digestate | place...
AGAAAACGACCTTTGGCGTCGACCGTTGCTTCATATTCACCCAGAAAACCAGTCATTTACAATGATTTAATTAATTTTCCCATTTATAAACACAAAATAACACTTTTTCCCACTAAGATGGCAAAATTTTTATTTTGTAATTTTTCCCCATTAAAAAACAAGCCGAAACCCTTTGCAGTAAAGAGTTTCAGCTATATAGGGCTGGCGTCGGATGTGTATGTAAGCCCAGGCACTGTGGATAAGCTGTGAATACGATGTGAATTATTTAAATCAATTGTATGGCTGGATATTCTCTCACTCCGCTAAAAAAGAAACTGGGCATCAGCGATGCGTTGAAAGTGCTCGTGGTAAATATCCCCGCCGACTACATGTCTCTCCTTGATGCAGACATTTCAAAACAACTGGTAAAAAATGGGCGCGAAGCAGACTTGATCCATATTTTTGCCGGCTCCCAAAAAGAACTGGAAGACCATTTTTTACGAGCCATCGCCCTGGCAAAAGAAGGATTGATTATTTGGATCTCGTGGTATAAGAAAGCGTCGGGGATAAAGACAGATATTACTGAAGACAAGATCAGGAGCATCGTCTTACCAAAAGGTTGGGTCGACGTAAAAGTATGCGCAGTTTCCGATATCTGGAGCGGGCTAAAAATTGTAAAAAGAAAAACAGGAACCAGAAACATCTGAGCGCTAAAATCTATGCATCCAAAAAAACTACTCATCAGCAATTTTACATATCAACTCCCACAGGAAAAAATTGCCGTATACCCGCTTGCAGAACGCGATGCGGGCAAACTGCTGGTATACCATGATAAAACAATAGAAGAAACAGTCTACAAAAACATCAGCCATTATTTTAAGCCGGGATCGTTACTGATCTTTAACGACAGTAAAGTAGTTGAAGCGAGACTAATCTTTAAAAAACCAACCGGGAGCACGATAGAATTGTTTTGCCTCGAACCAGCTGACAACTATGCAGACATTTCCACCGCGATGCAGCAAAAAAATTGCGTTGAATGGAAATGCCTGGTCGGTGCTGCAAAAAAATGGAAAGAAGAAATATTGGTCTGCATATTTTTTTTCGCAGGAACAGAAGTGCAGTTACAGGCAAAAAAGCTTAAGCAAGAGCAAAGCTATTTTTTGATCGAATTCAGCTGGAACAGCGAACGACTTAGTTTTGCGGAGGTATTACACGCAGTTGGCGCTGTGCCGCTGCCGCCTTACCTGAACCGCAGTGCAGATGAAAAAGACAAAGAAAGATACCAGACAATCTATGCCCTGCAGGATGGTTCGGTGGCTGCACCAACAGCAGGCTTACATTTCACCGGGCATATTTTCAGCACCCTCACCGCAAAGAATATTCAACACGACTTTGTTACGTTGCACGTAGGCGCCGGAACATTCAAACCCGTAAAGACGGAAATCATTGAACACCATGAAATGCATGCTGAATTCATTGACGTGAAAAGAACAGTGGTCGAAAATATTGCCGCTAACCTCGGCAACGATATTGTAGCGGTCGGCACCACTTCCTTAAGAACAATCGAGAGCCTGTACTGGCTGGGCGTAAAAATCATTTTACAACCCGAAATAACCAGCAACGATCTGCAATTGCAGCAATGGGAACCTTATGAACTTAATGATGCGGCAATAACAGTTGAACAGGCGCTGCACGCATTGACCTGCTGGATGGAACATCATGGACTTGAAAGGCTCATTACAAAAACGCAGGTGATCATTGCACCGGGTTATACGTTAAGGATTGCCAGGGCATTGGTAACAAACTTTCATCAACCCAATTCAACTTTACTGCTGCTTGTTGCGGCTATTGCCGGCAATGACTGGAGAAAAATATATGATTATGCCTTAGAGCACAATTTTCGTTTCCTGAGCTATGGTGATGGGTGTTTGCTCTTCCCGGCTAAAGTGTAAACTGCTGCACAAAGAATTCCATGTACAAGAGTGCGACGCAAGTAAAGCTTCATCATTGAAACGGAAGCCGGGTCAGCAATTCATATAAGTGCTTATGATTTATTTTCGAGGGGAAGTTCAATAGTAAAAATGCTGCCCTTACCGAGAGTACTTTCAACCCTTATACGGCCTTTGTGCGCATCTACAATGGCTTTTACATAACTCATTCCGAGTCCGAAGCCCTTTACATTGTGGATATTTCCCGTATGCGCCCTGTAAAATTTTTCGAAGATGCGCTTCACCGTTTCCTTATTCATGCCAATGCCGTTGTCTTCAAACTGCATAACAAAAAACTTTTGGGTAGAATGCGTGGTGACCTTTAGTTGCAGCGGCTCTTTTTCTTTAGAGTATTTAATGCTGTTATCAAAAAGGTTCGAGATAAGATTGGTGATGTGCGATTCATCTGCTTCTACCAGGTCGGTCTTTGCATTCAGCATTAGCGTTGCCGTGGCTTCTTTTTCTTGCAGCTGCAGGTTGAAATTCGCTTGCACCTTACGCAGGAGCTCATGCATTTGAATAGCCTTCATGGTCATGCGAATATCCTGCCTGTCCATAAGCCCGGCCTGCAGGATCGTTTCCACGTGTTTGCTCATGCGCTTGTTCTCCTCTTTAATGATGCCGCTGAAATACTGCAGCTTTTCGCGGTCGGCCAACACCTTTTCATTTTTAAGCGCGTCTGTTGCAAGCGATATGGTGGCAAGCGGAGTCTTCAACTCATGCGTCATGTTATTGATGAAGTCGCTTTTGATCGCATTCAGTTTTCGCTGGTTTACGATAGTCTTGACGGCAAGATAAAACGCAGCGATAACGATAAGGTTAAAGATAACAGCCCCGACAATTATCCAGGTGATGGATTCCCATATCTGCGTTTTAAAATCAGGAACAATTACAATAAGATGTTCATAAGCAAGGAGGCCTTCATAATCAGAGCCCGTCTCAGGGGTAATGGGTATATAAACCCGCTTGTTGTGTACTGTATCAAGCGACTCGGTAAAAAAACCGGGCGACTTCAATTCAATCGTGCTATAGTCAGATTCATTGGCGGTAATGGCATATTCGAAATGAAAACCGGTTAAGTCTTCCCTGTCGAAAGACCCGCGCAGCTTGTCGTAGATTTCCTGCCCACTGAAACGTTCGGCGATCGTAGGCATTTTGGTAATGCCGAAAAACAGGTTGTCGGGGGCAAGATTAAGGTCGCGCTTTTTAGGCATATGAAAAATTCTGCCGGGGCCAGACTGTTTCGAAAGATCTTCCGAGACTGAAAGGCTGGCTTTCTCAACCTTGTACAAAAACCGCTCACCCTGCACCACCAAAAGGTTAGACACCCACTGGAACTGGATAACAAAAATGCCAATAATGGAAAGGGCAATTAAAATAACGATGAGGGAAAAAATCTTTCTCATTTATACAAAATTAAACAGGCGATTCACCCACCCAAACCTATGCGTAATCTTTACCAGCTTTTTAACGAGGCACTAAATATCAGTTTAATTTTCTATTTCTATAAAAATACTAAATTGTATCATGGAAGAAATTTTAAACGGAACCATTCTGATTGCAGATCCCTTTTTAAAAGATCCCAATTTCAAAAGATCAACTGTTTTTATATGCGATTATGAAACTGCAGGCACATTCGGATTTGTGCTTAACCGCAAAGAGAACCTGCAGCTCGGCGATTTACTTACCGGTCTCGAAGGGTGCGATTTCCCTGTATATTATGGCGGCCCTGTTCAAATGGATTCAATGCACTTTCTTCATCAATGTCCGAAACTAATCAGTGGCGGTGTGGAAATAACCGATGGTATTTTCTGGGGTGGCAATTTCGAAGAAGTGGTTAGCCTTTTACAAAAAGGAAAGTTAAAGCAGCAACAGATAAGGTTTTTCCTTGGCTATAGCGGCTGGGGTGAAGGCCAGCTCGAAACGGAATTAAAAGACGGAAGCTGGCTTGCCACCAGTGGAAACAAAGGCCTGGTATTTCACCTTAACACCGACCTTATCTGGCGCGATGCCATTAAACAACTCGGCGGCGAATACGAGCAAATCATCAACTACCCTAGCGATCCGCAACTCAACTGATTTTTGAATTTTATTATAGCCCGGCCACAACAAAATGGCGCGTTCCTTGCGCCTGTCCAGAGAGGATCAATTTGCCTTTGCACACTTGTACATATGAAACAATATCTGCAGACCTACGCCGAAAGATATTCCTGACGTTGAAGTGAGTGACACAACAGAAGCTCAGTAGCATAGCTGCAGCCAGTTCCGACATATTTCATTGCGTCATTTACACACTTCTATCAAAATCTTACGCCGGTTTCCACCAATAAACTTATTTTTATTTTCTTTTAACCAACTCATTTATCAGCCAGATGAAAAATTTGTTCGCAATCGTTGCCTTGGCAGTTGCCGTTAGCTTTTTTATTTCTTGCGGAGGCGGGCGCAGTGGCAACCCGCGTGTGCTCGTGTTCTCAAAAACAGCCGACTTTCATCACGAAAGTATCCCAACCGGTGTGGAAGCAATACAGCAACTCGGAAAAGAAAATGGTTTTGATGTTGATACCACCACCGATGCCGCAATGTTTAATGAAGACAGCCTGAAAAATTATGCAGCTGTGGTTTTCCTGAGCACTACAGGCGATGTGCTCAACTACAGGCAGGAAGAGGCTTTCGAAAGATTTATACAGGCAGGCGGCGGCTATGTTGGCGTGCACGCGGCAACAGATACAGAATATGATTGGGGCTGGTACGGCAGGTTGGTTGGTGGCTATTTTAACGGACATCCAAAACCACAGGAAGCAAAATTTGTGATAAAGGACAAAGATTTTCCGGCAACAAAATTTTTCACCGATACCATATGGAAACGTACAGATGAGTTGTACAATTTCAAAAAATTGAATCCTGATGTGCATGTGCTGCTAACCATCGATGAAACGTCGTATGAAGGCGGAACAAACGGTGCATTTCACCCGATGAGCTGGTACCATGATTATGATGGCGGCCGCGCATTTTATACTGAACTTGGCCACACAAAAGAGTCTTACTCCGAACCAAATTACCTGAAACATTTACTTGGCGGCATCCAGTACGCGATTGGCGATAACAAGGCGTTGGATTACAGCAAAGCAAAAACACAATACTCACCGGAAGAAGAGCGGTTTACTAAAACGCAATTGGTACAAGGCGAGTTTTTTGAACCGACAGAGATGACCATCCTTCCCAACCTTGATATACTCATTATCCAACGCCGGGGCGAAGTGCTTTTATACAAGCAGGATACAAAAAAAGTAAAGCAGGTTGGTTATTTAAATGTTTACTGGAAAACTGACAAGCCCGGCGTAAATGCCGAAGAAGGTCTGCTTGGTTTATGCAAAGATCCAAATTATGCAAAGAACAATTGGGTTTACATGTATTATAGTCCGAAAGACAGTGCAGTAAATCGCTTGTCGAGATTTACTTTCAAAAATGATACGCTCGATCTTTCAACGGAGAAAGCCATTCTTGAAGTAAAATCGCAAAGGGATATTTGTTGCCATACAGGCGGCTCTGTTGCATTTGGTCCCGATGGCCTATTGTATTTTTCTGCAGGCGATAACTCCACACCATTTGATGAACCTGGAGCCAGGTATGTGAATCATGGCTTTAGCCCCATGAACGACTTGCCGGGTCGTGAACAATACGATGCAAGACGTTCTTCAGGAAACACCAATGACCTGCGCGGAAAAATTATTCGCATAAAAGTCAATGATGATGGCACCTATAGCATTCCCGATGGAAATCTCTTTCCTAAGGGAACACCGAAAACCAGGCCTGAAATTTTTGTAATGGGCGATCGCAATCCTTACCGAATTTCAGTTGACCAAAAAACAGGATATCTGTATTGGGGCGAAGTTGGACCCGATGCAGGGGAAGATAGTCTTGATACCCGTGGTCCACGCGGATACGATGAAGTAAACCAGGCCCGCAAAGCAGGCTTTTTTGGATGGCCGTTATTCGTTGGTAATAACTACGCGTATCATGAATATGACTATGCAACCGGCACAAGCGGGCCTGCATTTGATCCTGCAAAACCAGTCAACAACTCGCGAAACAATACAGGCTTAACCGATCTACCGCCCGCACAGCCTGCATTTATCTGGTATCCATATGGAGCTTCTCATGATTTTCCCCAAGTGGGTACCGGCGGACGTAACGCGATGGCCGGCCCGGTCTATTATACCGACATGTTCCCGAAAGAAACAAGATTGCCCGATTACTACAATGGTAAATTGTTTATCTACGACTGGATACGCGGCTGGATGAAAACAGTCACCATGTTACCAAACGGCGACTTCGACAAGATGGAGCCCTTTATGGAGCACACCAAACTATATAACTGTATCGATATGGAGGTTGGCCCCGATGGCAAAATATACCTGCTTGAATATGGCACCGGGTGGTTCGCTAAAAACCCCGATGCTGGTTTGTCCAGGATAGATTATACCAGTGGCAACCTTTCACCAAAAGTGACAGCGGTCAATATCGACAAAACCACTGGTGCTTTACCATTTTCAATAAAAGCAAATGTTGAGGCCGGCGATCCCGATCATGGCAAACTCACTTACACATGGGATTTTGGCAATGGCACCAAAAAAGAAACAACAGAACCGCATATTGACTACACCTACACCGCCGCAGGCGACTATAAAATAACGGTTGATGTAAAAGACAATGACGGGGCAGTAACAAAGAGTGATGCGATTGACGTATATGCGGGCAACGAAACACCCGAAGTTGACATACAACTTACAGGTGGCAATAAATCTTTCTACCTGCCAGGCATACCGGTGCAATACACCGTAAACGTTAAGGACAAAGACGATCCTACACCAGTCGATCCGGCTAGCCTGTATGTATCGGTCGATTACGTAGAAGGTTTTGATAAGGCTGCAACCCCTATGGGCCACCAGCAGGGCGCAGCTGCCGTTACAGGCAAAACACTGGCATTCTCCATGGATTGTAAAAGCTGCCACAAAGAAGCAGAAAAATCTGTAGGGCCTGCATTCCTCGAAGTGTCGAAGAAGTATGCAAAAGATCCAAATGCGGTTAGCTACTTAAGCAACAAGATCAGGAAAGGAGGAAGCGGCGTCTGGGGTGATGTTGCAATGGCGGCCCATCCAACCATTTCACAGGGCGACCTGGACCAGATTATATCATGGATACTCTCTTTGTCAAACCCTGCCACCGTGAAAAAATCTTTGCCGCAAACAGGCACCATTACGGCGCCTGCAGGCACAAAACCAACAAGCACGATGGTTATTTCTGCCAGCTATACTGATAAGGGCGGCAACAATGTAAAGCCACTTACAGGTAAAACCACCCTGGCACTTCGCAGCAGCAATGTAACCTTCACAGGCAAAGAGCAAAACAAGGGGTACACGCCATACAATATGAATGGAAGCTACATCATGGTTGTTCCGGTTACCGAAGGCTGGTTCGCGCTGGAGAATATCGATCTTTCAGGCGTTGCTTCAGCTACCATTAACGTGGGCTGGCAGGATGCACCGAAATACGGTTTCGACTTCGAAATAAAACTGGATGCCGCCGATGGTAAAACAATTGGTAAGGGAAGCATTTTACCGCCATCAACAAAAGCGCCAATGGGTTCAACACACTTTGCACTTGAAGGAATTACAGATGGAAAAATGCACACACTATATATCGTATCAAAACCAAAAGACGCAAAAGAAACGGCGCAAATGGGAGTGATGAGTATCTTGTTCAGCGCAAAATAGAAAAGATGATTTTATGATGCCGGCTGCAGTTCAAATTTGATGCTCCTGTTGCGTCGCACTCTTGTACATTCTTATCATTTCCGGGCAAAAGACCTGCAGACAAAAAAGTGTGCAGGTCTTTTGTTTTTGCAACGCAGCGCCATGCAATGCAGTACAAGTGAGTGACACAACGATGATGAGCAGCGTTATGCTGCTGGTCACCTTGCAATAGTCCTTTTCTTCGTACATTTCCACCTCAAACCTCCACAGTCATGAGAAAAAATTACCTGCTTTTGCTTTGCTGTCTTTTCATTGTTACAACATCATGGTGTCAGAAAAAAAACAAGGCCACCGCGCAGCCCGGTACTTTGGAAGGCAACATAGACTCCAGCTTGTTCAGCAAGCTGCAATACAGGCTGGTTGGACCTTTCCGCGGTGGCAGAAGCGGCGCCGTTTGCGGAAGTTATAAAGACAAAAACACGTTCTTTTTTGGAGCGACCGGTGGCGGTGTTTGGAAAACAACAGATGGCGGCAGCAACTGGAAAAACCTGACAGACAAATTTTTCGGCGGCACAATCGGTGCAGTTGCCGTCGCGCCGGGCAAAGAAAACATAATATATGTTGGCGAAGGGGAGAATACCCTGCGCGGCAATGTTAGCGAGGGCCTCGAAGGCATGTGGCGAAGCAGCGACGGGGGAAGAACATGGGCAAACATCGGCTTGCAAAACACAAGGCATATCACCAACATTATTATTCATCCTGATAACCCTGATATTGTTTGGGTTTCCGTCTCAGGGCATTTATTTGGCCCCGATGAAAACCGCGGCGTTTACAAAACCATTGATGGCGGTAAAACATGGAAAAAGGTCTTATACTCTGGCAACCCACAAGCTGGTGCGATTGACCTTGTGATGGAACCAGGCAACCCGCAAACTTTGTACGCCACAACATGGCATGTGATACGCACTCCCTATAGCATGGAGAGCGGTGGCGAAGGAAGCGCGTTATGGAAAAGCACCGACGGTGGCGAGACATGGACAAACCTGATGGTAAAAAAAGGTATGCCTAAAAATGAAACGATTGGTATTATCGGTGTTACGGTGAGCGCAACAAATCCTGATAAAGTTTACGCGATCATAGAATGCAAAAGCAAAGGGCTTTATATGAGCAGTGATGGTGGCGAAACATGGACAAAACAAACCGACAACGCCGATGTTTGCCAACGTAGTTGGTATTTTTACAAAGTTTTCTGCGATCCAAAAAATGAGAACAGGGTTTACGTACTTAACGTAAGCATGCTGCGCAGTAATGATGGAGGCAAAACTTTTGAAGAGATCAACACACCGCATGGCGATCACCATGACCTGTGGATTGATCCCGAAGATCCCAACCGTATGATCGTTGCAGATGATGGCGGCGCACAGGTAAGCTTTGATGCGGGCGCCAACTGGAGTACCTACTACAACCAACCTACATCACAGATATACCGCGTTACCACAGACAATAGTTTCCCCTACCGCATACTCGGCGCACAGCAGGATAATTCAACCGTACGGATTAAAAGTGCGACTTATAACGGCAGCATTACCGACCAGGACTGGAGCCCGACTGCTGGTTTTGAAAGTGGTTATGTAACACCCGATCCAACCAACCCCGATATTGTTTATGGCGGGAATTATCTCGGCTACATCTCCCGGTACGATCACAAAACCGGTGAAAACCGCGCCATCAGCGTTTGGCCTGATAATACATTGGGTGCTGGTGTAATAACCGCTAAATATCGTTTCCAGTGGAATTTTCCTATCTTCTTCTCACCTCATAATCCAAAGAAATTATATGCCGCCGGCAACGTACTCTTTTCCACCGAAAATGAAGGCCAAAGCTGGCAGGCCCTCAGCCCCGATCTTACTACAAACGATACAAGCAAACAGCAATCAAGCGGTGGCCCTATTACACAGGACAATACATCTGTTGAATACTACTGTACCATCTTTACCGCGGCAGAAAGTGTAACAGAAGAATCTGTATTATGGACCGGCAGCGATGATGGTCTTATTAACGTCAGCCGCGATGGAGGCAAAAACTGGGAGAACGTGACCCCAAAAGACGCACCTAAATGGATGATGTGGAATTGTGTTGAAACAGACCCCTTCAAAAAAGGAAAGGCATATTTCGTGGGAACAAAATACAAACTCGATGACTTTACACCCTATATCTACAAAACAGAAGATTATGGTAAAACGTGGCAGCGTATCACAAACGGTATTCCTTCCAATTATTTTGCACGCTGCATCCGCGCCGATCAGAAACGGCCTGGCCTTTTATACTGTGGAACAGAATATGGCATGTACATCAGTTATGAT
>Ga0116193_1004197_pt1 | contig 10081 bp, 7 predicted proteins | sample AD_UKC115_MetaG_FD_89892 | JGI IMG/M metagenome (GOLD analysis project Ga0116193, IMG submission 89892) | Active sludge microbial communities of municipal wastewater-treating anaerobic digesters from Hong Kong - AD_UKC115_MetaG | ecosystem: Engineered > Bioreactor > Anaerobic > Digestate | place...
CTTTAAGAATATCGCTTCCCGCCACTGCAGATAACGCCGGTATCGCGTCTACCTGTTTTCCCAGAACATCGGCATCAGAAAGGCCGAACATGTCATGAAATCCATGATTTACTTCAAGAATTTTCCCGGAACTGTCTATGATAAGGATGGGGTCAGGAGTCTGGTTAAATATTGAGATGAACTTTATCTCATTGTCCCGTAACGTCTCTTCTGCCTCTCTTCGTTTCGTGATATCCCTGCTGACTCCGATAAACCCGATGGGATCGCCCCATTTGTCATAGAGTGGTCTTGCAATTACCTCGGTCCACACGCTGGATCCGTCTTTACAGGGCTGTTCGACCTCAAAGGTTTGTTGGGGTACAGCCATTCCCTGTTTTATCAGCATCTGTGCATCCTCTAGTATTTTCTTTACCATGTCAATGGATGATGGGCTTATGGTCTCTTCCAGAGTACTTTTCATCACTTCCTGTGGTGTATATCCCCGGAGATGCCAGACAGAGGGGCTGATATAGGTGAACCGGCCTGAAAGGTCCATGGTCCAGATGACATCGATGGAATTCTCGGTTATAAATCGATACTGTTCTTCACGCTTTTTGAGTTCATCCTCTGCACGTTTCCGGTCAGTGATATCGTGGTGAGCTGACAATATGCACATCTCACCTTCATAGGTGATAAAAATCCCAAATCCAATCGCCCAGAATTTCTTTCCTGACGGGGTCTTCAGATCCATCTCAAAGTTTGTGACAATGCCATTCTTCTGAAGGGTTTCAAGCCAGAGCTGACGCCGCCCCGGGTCAGCCCAGACATCAGGAGCCTTGGTATTGTACAGTTCATCCATGCTGGAAAATTCAAAAAGAGTCATTGCCTGGGGGTTTGCATACCGGATGGTGCCATCAGGAGTGACTATGCTTATGGATATGGGAAGGTTGTCAATAATATGTCTGAACTGGTTCTCCTGCTCTTTAAGAGCGAATGATGTCTTTTTCAGTTCGGTAATATCCTGATTGACACCAAATACCCTGACAGGCCTGCCCTCTTCATCGGTTTCAGCCTCTCCAAATGAGTAGAGATAGCGTTGCTCTCCAGTTTTCGGGAGAATGATCCTCATCTCGGTATTGTAGGACTTCCCGGTTGAGAGGGCACTTTCGAATACATCCCGTATCCGTATCCGGTCTTCGGGATGGATCATGTGGACAATTTCATCTAATGAAGGGGTGGAATCGGGTGGATATCCAAACAAGGCCAGGGCTTCTTCAGATGCAGAGAACCGTTGGGTGGCAATATCAAGCGTCCAGTTGCCCACATGTGCTATGCTCTGGCTTCTCTGCAGATTTAAGAGATTTCTTTCGGCCTGTTCCTCAGTGATTTTTTGTCTGGTTATATCCTCTATGATGATTCCAAACCTGTACCCCTTACTGGTCGGGATAGGAAAGGTGACTTTTCGAATATATCTGGTTAAGCCGTCCGGGCCGATGATCTCGGAAATGAGTGGTTGTTGTGATGCCGGTATTCCGGTTTTCAGGGATTCTTTTATCCGTGCCTCCATCTCTTCCAGATGTTGCCTGGTTTTTCTTTCTGGGAGCATCATCCGGGGCATAATGTCCCATACCTTCATCCCCCGTGTTTCATCTTTTAAAATGCCTGAAATTCTTTCAGCAGCAGGATTCCATTCGATAATCTCCCCTTCCTCGTCGATCAGAATGACTGCATCTGCTGTATTTTCAATAAAGGAACGAAGCCGGTATTCACTCTCACGGAGCGCTTCTTCACTGGTTATCCGGTCGGTAATATCTACCGCCTGGACAAGCAGGAGTTTATCCTCACCGGAGAGGATGATATCGCCTGATACGAGGACATGGAGAATTTCTCCTGTATGTGTCCTGATTTCGGTCTCGTAATTGTGAAGATGCCCCTTGGTTTCCAGTTCATGGATAAGTTCTTTTTGTTTCTCTGGTGTCAGGACATCGAGTTCCAGAGACGTTTTTCCAATGATCTCATCCCGTGTATACGATAGCCGCTCGAGAAATGCATCATTCACATCAATATATCTGCCGGTTGTGAGATCAGACAGCCCTGCAATTGCAGGATTTGCATGGAACGCCTTTGAAAACCGCTGCTCTGATTCAAGGAGTTCTTTTTCAGCCTGTCTTCGCTTAACAGCCTGCATAACCTTATGGCTCAGTTCGGCAAACTGTGCCTTCGGTTCTCCTCCCTTCTGCAGATAAAAATCAGCCCCGTTATTAATGGCTTCAATCACTACCTCTTCTCTCCCCCGGCCTGTGAAGAGGATGAAGGGCATTTCCGGATATTTCTCCCTGATTTTTTTTAAAAATTCGATACCATCCATATCAGGCATCAGGTAATCTGATATGATAGCGTCATAGGATCTGATTGATGGTGATTCTGCAAGACCCACAGCAGTTATTGAGGTGTCAACGACAAATTCTCCGCTCCTCTCAAGAAATAGTTTTGCAAGGTCCAAAAGGAGTTCTTCATCATCTACATAGAGGATATGGATCATGGTTTTTTGGGGGGATGAATTCTGTCAGCGTATTTTTTATATGGTTTGATTTTTGCATCTAATGATGCAGATAACCGGAAAACCATTACGGATAGTACTGATTAACCATTTATCACTATAAAACACTTCGCCTCTGTACTGATAGCTTGTTCCGATAGTATTCGTATAATTCGTGTATATGGGAATATATGCTATGCAGAAAAAGGTTATGCCGGGAGGGAACAGGAGAGTCTGATTGAGTTTATAAGTACCACTATGGTCGCCAGCTGATGACCGATTGCCCCCATGACCGGGGTTATAGCCCCGCCGGCAGCGATACTAATAAGGAAGAGATTCAGGAACAGGGCAAGACCGATATTTTGTGCTATCGTCTGGCTGGTTTTTCTGCCTAACCGGATAAATAACGGAAGGGCTGAAAGACCCTTTTCCATGAGAATGACTCCTGAGCTCTCCAGGGCAAGGGTATTTGCACGACTTCCGATTCCAACCCCAAGGTCAGCCCTGACTAGTGCAGGACCGTCATTTGTTCCATCTCCAATAAAACATACAACCTCCCCCTGTTCCTGAAGTCTTGCGATATATGTCTCTTTATCCTGTGGAAGAAGTCCGGAAAAAGTCATGTCATCAGGGATATGGAGTTCTGCTGCAATAGATCGGGCTACGTTTGTATGGTCTCCGGTAACCAATGCATATTTATATACTCCGATCTGCTTCAGAGATGTAACGGCCTCTCTGGTATCGGTGTGCAGCGTATCGGAGATGTATAGTGTACCAATATATTCATTGTTTTGAGCAACGAGAACCTCGGTCTCATTGGCATGGGTCGGCTCCTGATTTGAATGAGGCTTCTTGGGAAGAGGTACAGAGCGTTCCTCTAAAAATTCTCTGCTTCCGACGAGAATTGGCATCCCGTTCCATATATCCTCTACTCCTTTACCGGGAATGTGCCGTGCTGTGCCCACCTGAGGGATCTGAATACCCCGTTTTCGGGCTTCTTCTCTGATGGATTTCGCAATAGGGTGGGGGGAAGAACGCTCAGCAGAGGCGGCTATGGTAAGAATTTCCTCTTCTGTATGTCCCTTTTCAGGGATGACTGATGTTACTTTCATCTCACCTGATGTCAGGGTTCCGGTTTTATCAAAAACAAATATGGTAATCTGCTTGCATACCTCCAGGAATTTTCCGCTTTTTATAAGAATCCCCCGCTTCGCTGCAGGGCCGATTGCGGCAAGGACAGCAGACGGGGTGGCAAGGAGGAGTGCACAGGGACAGGAGACAATAAGCACGGTGATCCCCCTGGTTATGTCACCGGTTGCAAGGGCAATCATACCGGCAATGATGAGAATGACCGGAGTGTAATAACCCGCAAACCGATCTATCATCGGGTGGGACGGAGGCCTTCGAAGTCCTGCCTCTCTTACCAGTTCCACCACTTTTGCATAGGATGACTGAGTGGCAGGGTTTGATGCGGAAATGACCAGTGCCCCGTCAAGATTCATACTTCCCGAGTATACAGCATCTCCGGGTTTTTTGTTGATTGGGAGACTTTCTCCGGTGCGGAAGGATTCGTCCACGTCCGAATGCCCGGTGACGATATACCCATCCACAGGAATTCTCTCACCCGGATGGATCATGAGCTGGTCACCGGCTCTGATATCCTCAACTGGTATTTCGTGAATCTTTTCATTCAAAATGAGACTGGCTGTCGTGGGGGCTGCCTGCACCATCATATTCAGGTCTTTTTTCGTCCTGGTAAAGAGGTAGTCTTCCACCAGTTCTCCTATTGTGAGAATGAGTGCAATTTCAGCAGCAGCAGTAAATTCTCCAATAACCACCGCTGCAACAAGAGCAAAGGCAGCAAGTTCACAGACATTCCATTCTCTTCTGCTAATTCCCAGGATTGCTTCCTTAATGATTGGGTAGGCAGTGAGGGCAAGGGCTGCAAGAGCTGCCGGAATCTGGACGTCTGCAACCGGGATGATAGTATATTCAGTCAGAACGGCGATGAAGACGAAAACCCCGGCCATGAGCACTCGTATGATGGTCTTTTTCAGGTCCTCTTCCGCATGGTCATGGGTGCACCCACAATCATGAGAGCAGCAGGTCTTCCTATCACAGGTACTCGTTCCAGAAGTCATGGTTGAATCCTGCTTTAAATGTGCTCATTTATCTTCTGCAAAATCTCAATAAAGGCCCGTGTTTCATCTTCCCCGAGGATCGAGGCAATTTCTCCTGCCAGGTTCAGGTGATGGCGGTGATGCTCTTCATATGCCAGTGCACCATCCTCGGTTAGTTCAATGATATAGGATCGCCGGTCATGTTCTGCTCTCACCCGTCTGGCATATCCTCCCCTCTCCAGGCGATCAACAGCAATGGTGGTGGTACCGGTGGTGATACCAAGTCTGCCTGCCAGTTCCTTCATATTCATCCGGCCATGATGACCAAGAATCTCGATGGCATGGGCATCAGATATCTTCATGTTTCCAGATTCAATGACCGATGATTCCCATGAGGTGAACCGGTCAAAGAACTCAACGAGTTTTTCGTTTAACGCTTCTCTGAGCTGATCTTTTTCTGTCATGATCATTTCACTTCGAACATCATAATGTTTGAACATCAAACTATTTGATATGCAGATATTTAAACATATAGAATATATGTATTCCTAAACATCTGGTTTCCTTTTCCTGAAAAAAACCGGAGGATCTGTAATGATATGATGGTAGGAACCAAGTATGTGACAGGGAATCCGTTCACCATTACCTGCAGATACAGAGAACAAGAGATCTTTTTGTATACAATTTCATATCGGGATACTGAAGGGAGTGGTATGAAGGTTTTTACTGAGTTTCATGAGTGCATGACTATCTCTTTTAGAACCGGTTCCTGGACGGTAGCTGCTCCCATGATATCCCGGTATTCTGCATCTTCAGAAAGAGTTTTAGTGCAGAAATGGTCTGACATCCTGATGGAGTGCCCAAAAAATGTACCAGGTTTCCAATGGCAGAAGTAGTGGCGGGAGATAACTTATGTTCGATAATACATGCTTCCTTATTCGCAATATCCGGAGAAACTCCGATAAATTCAAAAAATTGTCGCAGTGTTTCATGACGGATGTGAATGACTTCTCCCCACAATCTTCCCTCAGGAGAGAGAAATATCCCTTCATAGCGTCTCCATAAAACCGAGCTTTGCTATCTTTCTGGCCATCTCAACCACGGAAGATGGTGAGACGCAAAGTGACCTGGCTATCTCCCCGGTCCGTGCATATCCTTTGTCTTTACTGAGCCATATATTGTCTCGAGGTAATCTTCCATTGCCTGATACATTTTCTTATCCGGTTTTTTCATCCCATTTCCTCCTGATTAGGGTCTGTCCCCGCTGCGTGAGTTCTACTCTGCTTTCACAAGAATTTTTCTTTTTTTCACAGGCACATTGGCAACAGACGCATTTCATACCTCTTTTCCTGCATGCACATCCTGGTGATTCTTCTTCGTCACGTTTCAGGTACCCGGTGCTGCACCACATGGATATCCAGGATTGCACTGATTTTACCGGGATATCAAGTTCAAGAGCAAGTTCGGAGAGGAGGCATCCCCCCCGTTTACTGATGAGCTGAAGAATTTCAAGACCTTCACTCACAGCAGTCACCTCCACATGAACACCCATACAGGAGTCTTGATACTCCGATGAGAAGGGGTATTGCGAGAATTGCTGCCCATATGAAAGATGAGCTGACGATAGTCAGGAGATGTGCTTCTTCACCTTCCATGATGAGGGTAAGGAAATGACCGGTTTCAACTAGGATTGCACATCCGGCAAATACTACCAGGAGCAGGGCCCCGATGTAGGAGAAGCTGATCCAGCCCGGACGGTCTGTTCTGCCTTTTATGACTGCAGTAGCGAAGAGTGCAGCGATAAGGAGAAGGATGCATCCACCGGGGATATCCGGGATGAAGAGGCCTGTCCCTATTCCGGCTCCTTCTAGTATTGATATGATACCGGCGATACAGGTGGTCAGTGTCACTATTCCTGTCCACCCATAGAGATACTGGTGAGGGTATGTTGTATTATTCATGTTTATGCTCCGATAACGAGTGAACCGACGTGTAATATGATGAACGCGAAGACGTATGCGACGAGTATTCCCCATCCGATTGCGATTCCGGTCCATTTCCAATTGCTCATCTCCTGTCTGATTACTCCAAGTGCAGCCACACAGGGAAGGTAGAGGAGGACAAAGACCATGTATGCCAGGGCAATTACCGGATGTAAGGTCGGGTCTGCAGCAAGGGATGATTCAAGCATCTCTTCTCCTCCATAGAGGGTTCCAAGAGATCCGACGACGACTTCTTTTGCGATGAATCCGAAGATGAGTCCGACGACCAGCTGCCAATTAAACCCAAGCGGGGCAAATACTGGCTGGAATACCTGTCCGATGATTCCTGCAAGGCTGTCTGCTGATCCATATTCAACTCCTGCCGGGAGGGTTGCTAATACCCAGACGACGATAACTCCTCCAAAGATGATAAGACCTGCACGTTTCAGGTATTCCCTGCCTTTGAACCACATGTGAACCGCTGCAGCAAATCCGCTGGGTTTCCGGTATGGGGGGAGTTCCATGATGAAGGGTGATGGTTCATCCCTGAATACCAGTCGCCTAAATATCAGGGCCGAAAGGATTGCAACCGCAATTCCAAGAACATACAGGAAGAATATTACATTTCCTGCTGCAGCTCCGAAGAATACGCCTGCAAAGAGTACATATACGGGAAGCCGTGCTGTACAGGACATGAACGGTATGGTGATGATGGTAATAATCCTATCCGCTCTGCTCTGCAGGGTTCTGGTTGCCATGATTGCCGGCACATTACATCCAAATCCGATAAGGAACGGAATGAATGAACGACCATGCAGACCGACCGAATGCATAAGCCGGTCCATGACAAATGCTGCCCTGGCCAGGTATCCCGTATCTTCAAGGATGGAGAGCAGCAGGAACAGGACAAATATGCTTGGAACAAAGACAAGGACCGATCCGACTCCGCCGATAACACCATCAGACAGAAATGATCTGACAAATGGATCCATATCTACGCCGTTCATTCGGTCGGTGAAATACCCGAATATGTATTCTATTCCAACAAGGAACGGATTGGAAGCACTAAAGGTGAGCTGGAACGCAAACCACATACATGAGAGGAAGATGGGTATCCCGAATAACCGATGTGTCAGGACCTGGTCGATAAGATCTCCGGGCATGACCCTGCCCATGGTACATTTGACAGAACAGGTCGTGATCTCCTCTGATGTTTTGTACCTGGCCAGTAGAATATCCTCTGCAATACCATCCCGCTCTGCCGAATCACTGGTATCGATGAATGGAATGGTAAGTCCTTTTTCATGCAGCATCTTTTCAAGGTGTTCGTCGCCTTCCATTAGCCGTATTGCTGCGTAGTAAGGAGAAAGACTTCCCAAAAGTGATGCGTGTGCACTGAGATAATTGCCGATTTCAGAGATGTGGGATGTAACCGAATGGGGGTATTCGATTGCTCTATGGACGGCGGGGGTTTTATGTGTGGAAACCTGGATGATGGTTTTGATTAATTCCTCTATTCCTTCTCCTTTCCGTGCAACAATTCTTACAACCGGAATCTTCAGATTCTTTTCAAGGCAATCGGCATCTATGGTAATTCCCTGTTCCTCTGCAAGGTCACACATATTCAGGGCGATGATCATCGGAAGTCCGATTTCCATTAGTTGTGTAGTTAAAAACAGGTTTCTCTCAATGTTTGTGGCATCAATGATCTGGACCACTGCATCTGGACCAGATGTCAGGAGTGCATCACGGGCAACCTGTTCATCCGGAGTAAATGCTGACAGACTATAGGTTCCGGGAAGGTCGGATACAATGATTGAGTGGTCATTCATCTGACGTTTTCCTGTCTTTATCTCAACTGTCACTCCAGGATAATTCCCGGTGTGCTGATGTACCCCGCATAGGCTGTTAAACAGGGTAGTTTTACCCACATTCGGGTTTCCTGCAAGTAATATATGAATTTCTTTCATAATGTCATCTTTAAAGTGGTTCAACGAGAACCATACTGGCCGCTCCGGCTCCAAGAGCGTATCTGCTCTCTCCTATCCGGACAATTACCGATTCTTTTGCTTTTTGAATGATCGTAAGTTCGATTCCGATAATGATTCCGAGTTGGCCCAACGTTTTTGCCAGGTGGCCGGTCCCACAGATTGACCTGACTACAACCTTTTCACCGCTCTTTGTAAGGCTAAGAGGAACCATTGCTCATTCACTTCCCCTTCTTTGGTTCAACGGTTATCAAGGCCGCTTCTGCCCTTCGGAGGGAGAGCTTGTACCCACGAATGCTGCATTCGGCAGGATCTCCAAGGGGTGCCCATTTTATAAGGGTAAGCTCAGAACCTGGCAGAACACCCATTTCCATTAATCTTCGGCGAATAGACGGCTCTCCCTGGATTGATGAAATAATTCCTGATGTGCCAGGGAGGAGTTGTTCAACAGTAATCGTGGACATGAGTCACCTATTTTTTAGTTTAATCTAACTTTTTATGTAAAACCATATAAAATTAGTGATACCAAGAAATAGGGGCATTCATCGATGAACCGTTTATTTGGAGATAAAAGACGAAATAAATCAAAATTCTGAATAATTTGGTAATAGGTATTGATTCTGAAGGTCAGAATTGACGGTGTTATCTTACATGGAGTTTTTTGGGGCTAAAAAATCTAATTTTCATGATAGGAGTTACGCAGTTAACTTTTATAATAGAAAGATCTATATATGTTGACAGCACCAATAATATACGTGCCAGTAACGAAACAGCCATCCGATGTTGATTATATCAATTACCTCATCGCAGCTCGATGTGACGTTTCTTGTGTAAAAGTTGCAGATTGTTATTCAACGGCTGATTTTTCGATATCACATGATACTTACAACCGATTTCTATCAAGACAGTCTCTAACTCCTGAGGCGTTGTGGAAAGAAGTTGAGCCTTATGTTGAACGAAAAAGCGGCTGGTTGGTTGTTGATGACACAATTCTCGATAAAATTCATTCAAAAAAAATTGAGGGCACTTATTATCAATGGAGTGGCAAGCATCACAAGGTTGTTAAAGGAATCGGACTAATAACACTGATTTGGACCGATGGAATCGTCTCATTTCCAATTGATTATCGAATTTATGATAAAAAAGTTGATGACAAAACCAAAAATGATCATCTCCAGGATATGGTCAATACAGCCTTCAAGAGAGGCTTTAATCCTTCATTTATCATGTTTGACAGTTGGTATTCTGGAATTGAGAATCTAAAGTTTATTAATCGCCTTGGATGGTTTTTTTTCACACGAGTTAAAAAGAATCGAGCAGTAAATCCTGACGGCCAAGGTAATGTCCAAGTTTCCGATTTGAAAATCCCTGAAGAAGGATTGGAAGTACATTTGAAAAAATTTGGATTTATTCGTCTTTTTCACTCGGTAAACAGAAAAGGTGAAAGTAGATATTGGATCTCTAATTTTATTC
>Ga0116193_1004201_pt1 | contig 10075 bp, 6 predicted proteins | sample AD_UKC115_MetaG_FD_89892 | JGI IMG/M metagenome (GOLD analysis project Ga0116193, IMG submission 89892) | Active sludge microbial communities of municipal wastewater-treating anaerobic digesters from Hong Kong - AD_UKC115_MetaG | ecosystem: Engineered > Bioreactor > Anaerobic > Digestate | place...
CCCGCATCCCAAATATAGTGATCGCTGAGGGCAACGACCATGTCGGGCACGTTGTTCGCCTGCCATTGCCAGGTGAGAGTATCGCGCTGGACTGTGACTAGCCCTTTTTGGAGTTCCTCCGGTTTCGCAATGTTGATGACCTTATCGCTGGTCAACGACTCCTGTAAGCGCTGGGCGTATGTGGGTTGGAGGACTTCCGCCGGGTTTTGGAGATCACCCGTCGCCCAGACGATGAAGTTTTTGGGGGCATTCACCGCGACGGTGAAATCAGCGAAATCGTTATACTGCTCGCGATTGCCGTAGGTAAATTGATTACCGTCAAAGCCGTAGGGGTTGACATCGTCAAAAACAGAAATGCGGGGGAAGAAGTAGGCGAGGAAGAAGGTGGTCTTATCCACTGCCCCTTCTTTTGTATTCTTCAAATGGTCGGCAAGGTCATAGTGCCAGCGGATCGTGAAGGTGATCGACGCCTTTGAGGCCAGGGTCGGGGAGATAGGCACCTTATGGGCACCGGGGAAGCCGCTATCCGGCCCCCAGGGCTGCTCCTGGCCATTGACGCGGAAATCGTCAATCTGTAGCCCCTCGGTTAAGAAACCATCGGGATAGACCTTCTCGCGCATCGCATCTGGGCGATGGACGTTCTGCAAGAGCTTGAAGACGATGTCCGATATAGGATTGGGGCTGTTGTTGACATAGGTGATCACTTGGGTGACCGAAATGGTGCGGTTCGGCGGCTCCACCGTAATCCGCATATTGTGGGTCGCATGATTCTGCCAATACTTCGGGCCAGGCTTGCCATCGAGGCTGCGCGTGCCCAGGGTATAGGCAAACTTCACATCGCGCGGCACCGCGAGGGTCGGCGCAGGCGGCGCTGCGCCCGCGGGGGTCTGTTGCGCCTGCGCCTGGAACGCGGTCCAGGCGAGTGCGCTCAACAAAAGAACGGTAACAAGCAGTAATTTTTTCATGGTTGAAGCTCCTGAAAGGATATGAATGTGGTTCAATTTAAACGCTCATGGTACGTAAGAATCGTGTAGGCTGGGTCAGCCGTGTCGGCGAGCTCACGTCGAGCCGCTTCGCCTAAGCGGTCAACCAGCGTTCAGGCTGCGACTGCCCCAGCCTACGCCACCCTGCGCACCATCAGTGAATCGATTACTTCGGCAGGACGAACTTCAGAGCATAGGCAGGCTTCTGGGCACAGCTTGTGTTGGGTTCCTGCGCTGGGTTGTCGAAGAAGGCCGCGGCGATGTCACCAGAGCAGCCGTGCGGGTCATGGCTGCTGGCGACATGGCCCATGTTACGCCATTCCACATAGTACGCATGGCTCAACCCGGCCTTCGCCGCCATCCCCCACGACAGCGGCGTCTGCACATCCAACGCTTCTTGGTAAATCAGCGTCGGGATGGCGCTCACGATCGGCTCGCTGAAGCGCTTGTCTAAGGGGGGCGGGAACGCAGTGCAACTTGAGAAGAAAGCTTCGTTGACCGCAAAGGGAATGGTGAGCAGTTGCGGATAGGGCGAACTATCCAGATAATCTTGCGAATCTTTGAGCGTGGAGAAAGCCAAGTCTTCGGCGCAATTGACCGCATTCTGCATCACCGAAGAGCTGGGGCGCGCCTCTGGTTTGCCTAATTTCATAGCGATGTCCTGAATCGTCCACATGGTTCTGCGCACATCGGCGTGCGTCATGCTGGCGACCAGGGTATTGGCCTTCTCCGCCGCCGTCTTGCTCAGCCGTTTGTTGGCAAAGTCAAGCAGCAATTGCGCATCTGTGCCGGTATTGGGTAAGACACTCAGGTGGATCAAATCTTCAATCAGGTCCGCCTGATTGCCACCGGCCAAGAGCCGCGCTTGAAAATCATCCAGCACAATGGAGACCCAGTGCGTGTCAATGTTGCTTTCCGCATCGGCCGCAAGAATATGAGCCAGCATCAACAACGTACTGATCGGGCCTTTGAACAACGGTTGTTCGATCGGGAGTTCCTGCTCAGGATTGGAGGCGACCGGCGGGGGAGCAGCCGTCTCCGCTTGCGGCGCTTTAGTCCCCATTATGGTGCGCAGGTAGGCGATATCGCCTTTTTCCAGGGCCAGAATCAGGCGGGGAACCAGGTTCGCCGTTCCGCCATTCACCAAGATGTTATTCACCCCCGCCAAGCCTACAAAGAAGCTAGGGTCGATTTGCGTCAAGACGGGTGGCAAATTGCCGCCATAGGCCCATTGCACGTCTAACACGATCGGTGGGTCAATGGTCACAGGCTGCTTCTCCAATGTCTTTAGCAGCGTCCCAAAGCGTTCCTTCAGGTTCGGATAGGCGGCATTGCAGGCCGCATCGGCAGCGCACTGGGCGAAAATATTCAGATAATGTTCGTAGCGTTTGGCAAAGGTCACCGCCGCATTGGGCCGGTTGACCAGGGTCGTGCCGTCCAGAATCACGCTGCGCACCTTGTCCGGCGTGGCGCGCATGGCATATTGGGCCAGCCGGGTGCCGTAGCTGGTGCCATAGAGATTGTACCCGGCGGTGTAGCCCAAGGCTTCGGTGAGATGCAGAATATCCTGGGCGCTGGCAACGCTGTTATATTGCCCCAGATCCACGTCGGTGAGCGCAGCGTACATCCCGGCGCACAAGCCGTTTTGCAGCGCGAAGTTCGTGATGGCATCGCTAGTCTCTTTTTTAACCTCGGCGATCACCGCCGGGTCTTTCGACCGCTCCAGCAAGACGCCAATCGCCGACGAGAAGGGCGCGCAGAGCAGGTAATTTGAATAGCCGGTGCCCCGTTGGTCATAGGCAATAATGTCGCGCCGTTCGCGAATCTGGTTGAGATTTGACAGCGAGATCGCATTGCCCGACACTTCATGGCTGCCCGAACTCCCTGGTCCACCAGCCAGATAGACCAACGGGTCCGGGGCCGGTGACTGGCTGGAACTACGCAGGCGCAAGTAGAAGAGTTCAAGCGTGCGCCCTTCTGGTTTGGCATAGTTTTCGGGGACAACCACGACGCCACAGTCAATGGTTTCGCCGTCCACTTCTGCCCCTAAATTGGTCAAGTGATAAAAGTTCACATATTCGCCGGGGTTAAACCCACCGCCCTTCAGAATGCTGTCGGGACAGGGAATCACCTCGTGGCTGTAGAGCGCCCCCGCTTTCTTGTCTTGGGCGGACGCGACCCCCAAATTGAAAATCAGGCTCACGAGAACTAATAGAATGATTTTTTTTGACATACATTTTTCCTTTACATAACATATTTGATTATCTATTTCTGCGCTTGCTTGGCCATCGCATAGCGCCAGTAGGGCACGGAACAAACAAGCACTTTGCCCACACCTTCATAGACGCGTGTCAACCCTTCCCCAGCGATAAAATTGCGGAAAAAGGAGCGCGTTACTCGGCTAAGCCGATAGGAAACACCCGGGGTGCGCGCGATCACATAGTTACCATCGGCCACCAACCGTTCGTGGTTGATGGTCATTTCTTCCACCGGGCCAGGGGCGGTCAAGACAACCTTGCCCGCACCAAAAACTTTGGTTTGAAAGTGCCAGAAACCATCGCCCGCGCGGAAGGAGAGCCAGGGGGAGACCTGGTGAACGGAGAGCTGCACCGTGCTGTCGGAGGCCCAATAGGCGCCGCTGTCCAAGATCCAAGGTTCATCTTGCAGGGTTAAGGTATGAAACCCCCCATACGACGATTCCAGGTATACCTCGCCTGTGCCGGTGTAGGTGGGGCGCACGACGGACTCACCGGCGAGCGCCGCCTTGATATATTGTCCAAGCGAAGGAATGCGGGCGTCCAGCTTGATGTCACCGCGCATGTAGCACAACGCCCCCGCCTCGGCCCGCACCGTTTCGTTTGCCAAAGTGATTTTGACGAAATTCATCCCTTCTTCTTGCAGAACATCGTATGTCGCCATAATGTGTCGCTTCCTACCTTATTTACCGTCTGCCGTTATATATTGCTGGACAACCACAAAAGGCTCGGGGGTGACGCCGATGTCACCGCTGAAAGGGTTATCCAATGCCACGAGCACCGCGATCATCGTCGCGATCAAGACGGCCAGTAATCCGCCAAGCACAAAGTGCAGCGTCACCCTTGCATCAAACAGCCAGACCAGCACCAGGCTTAAAAATCCCCCCACAAGCACGACATACCAGAGGATGCCGGGCAGGTGGGTCGTGGCGGCGCTCAGGCGGATGCGCCGGGCTTCAAACATCTGGTAAAACGTCTGTACGGCATGATCGAGGGCAACCTCTTCGCGCTTCGTCGCCGGTTCGAAAGAAAACAACGCTTGCTGGAGCGCAGTCACCATCGGGTTTTGACTATTCGGCGTGATGCCTGCTTGTTGTTGCGGCCATTCCTCATCGATAGTAATCTGGATATATTTCAACAAGCTGGCCTGAATTTTTTCATGGACTGGCGCGGGTAGCACCTGACTCACGCGGGAAAGGCTAGCGATCTCAGTTGCTTCCTGGACGACATCCGTCCGCACATCCACATAATTCTGATACCCGGCCACGATGAGCAAGCCAAGCAGCAACCCGTAGAAGACCGAGTAGAAGCCAAGCAGATAGCCGACCATCTCATTCAGGTTGCGCTGACCACGCACAAAGAAGAACAAAAACGGGCGCACCAAGATGAGCCCTAGCCACTCAAAGCCCACGAAGAGCAGAATACACAAGCCCATTAGGGTCGGGGCATGGATGTCGTATTGCCAATCAAACATAAGTCCACCTACCATTATGATTGCCCACAGTTTACTGGGCTGGTTGCCTGCTGAAGGCCACGAATGCACCAAGGCAACCAGTCCAGCACAGCTTGCTTGCGCGCTAGCGCCGACCCATGACCCAGTTGAGCAAGACAAGGACGACCACTGCGCCCACAAAGGCCACGAGCAAACTAGTGAGGTTGAAGCCGGTGAATGCTGCGCCCCCCACAAAACTCATGATCCAGCCGCCGACGAAGGCGCCGATCACGCCGGCGATGATGTTGGCCATGCAGCCCATTTGGTCGTTGCGACCGGTGACGAGGCTGGCGAGCCAGCCGGCGATTCCACCCAGAACGATCCAGGTCAAGAAATTTGACATAGTCAATGATCTCCTTCATGTGATGAATTTGGCTATAAAATCAGCTAGTCAGATGCACAACCAAGCCCGATTGTTGTGCGCCTTTAGGGTCGGCAATGGACAGCGAAGCACCATCCGACGCAAAGCCGTTACTTTGCGTCGGTAACGGTGACTGTCTTTAACAGGGCCGGCAAAACTTCCTGCCGGTAGGTTGCCAAAATCGCCGCGTCGCCCTGATACGCTTGGATGACAAAGGCGCCGGTCTTGTTCGCAAATGCAATAAAGTCGTAGTCAAAAGGTGCACCGCCCAGCGCCACCTTGCCGCGGTACACCTTGGTCGGTTGGCCGGCAACCGGCTCGCCGTCCATCACTTGCGCGGCGTCATACGGCATCTTCGAGCTTTCGACGGCTGTTTTCAGCGCGTCCAGGGCAGAGACGCCCGCTGGCCAGACTCTAAGAAAAATCAGGTTTCTCCCCGCTAGCCATTGCCCCGGCGCCGCTGGCTTGAAGCCTGCCGTTAGCGTCATTGTGATCGCTGTCGCCCCATCGGCGCTGGCCACGGTGGCGGACAATGGCGTTGCAAAGACCGCCTTCGGCGGAATGCAACTAGTGTCCACCTTGGCAGTCGGGTTCTGCGCAAAGGCCGCCATGATAGACACCGCACAGGGGTCCTGGGCCTGAACATGGCCGTGGCCAGGGAACAAAACATATTGGCTGTTGGGCAAACCCGGTTCGAGGAGATGCGCATTCGTCGCGGCGGTGGCCGGGTCCAACGCGCCATTGAACAAGAGCACCGGCAACTTTGACACCACCGGTTCGTCTGCGCTTTCCGGCAGATGCGGCACATTCAGGATCTTGCACGCGGCAATTTGCTGCATGGCGTCATCCGTGGCAAAGACAGCATAGAGGGGGGCCATGGTTTTGAAGTTGAACTCATCAATCGACATATTTAGATCATCCGCGCAATTGACCGCAAATTGCATGATCTTCGCCACAGCCCCCCCGGTGCTGGGAACAAACTGGGCCAGGGTCAGCGCGTCGTTTTGCTTGAGTTGATAGATCGTCGCCGGCACTTCTGCGCCACCGTTATACATTTGGGCAAACAAGCCGCCCATGACCGCAACGCCATCGATCTTGACGGTGAGCTTGGAGCCGTCGGCCTGCGTAACTTCAACGGGTTGCGGGTTGGCCTGCAACTTGGCCACAATGGCGGCCAAGGTCGTCTCCAAATTGGGATAATTGGCGTCGCAAGTGGCGTCCGCCTTGCAGGCGGCAAATAGGCGTTGGAAAGCGCCGGGAATATCAAACGCCTCGGCATAGGTCTTGAATTGGACGGGGGCGATGCCGTCCAAAATGACCGCTTCCAACAGGTCGGGATAATTTCGCATCAGAAATTGACCCAGAAGCGTACCGTACGATTGGCCGTAATAGATGATCTTGGTGTAGCCCAATGCCTGCGTGATGTCACGAATATCCGCCGCATTTTCATTGGTGTTATAGGCGGAGAGGTCAACCCCTTGCGCCACAAAGGCGTCGGCGCAGGCTTGTAAGGTGGCGGCGTATTGGGCATCGCGTTCTGGCTGCCCTCCGCCTTTGACGGCGACATTAAAACCAACCGCGTCAAAGGCTGGGCAATCCAGCTCTGGCTTGGCCCCTTTGGTGCCGCGCTGCGTAAAGTAGATCAAATCGCGGTCGGCCAGCACCGGCGCATATAAACTGGGTACATTGATGCCAGGCCCCAACTGAGTATTTAGGAACAAAAACTCATCGCCGCCGGGGCCGCCCGTGCCCACCAGCATGGGCGCGCCGGGCGTCTTGGCGGTGGATTTCAAACGCACGACGCCGAGTTGAAGCGTTTTGGCGCCGCCTTTGGCGCGGTTCTCCGGCACCGTGACATACCCACAATCCGCCACCGCGGCGACGATGGCGGCAATATTCAACGTCTCGCACGGGGTGGACTGCCACGCTTTGCCAAAGGCCGCGGCGGTTGGCGCCGCGGTGGTGGCGACTGCCGTAGCCGGCGCTTGGATCTGGAGGGTGCAAGCCGTCAACACCAGTAGACCAAGCAATAGGATGATAACAAATTGTCTCTTCATAAATGAAGCTTTCATCGATTTATAGAGCACGCAAATCAACAATGACTGTAGGCATCTAGAGGGTTTCCGTTGCTTGCTGCGCCTGGTGGTCAGCCACACGGGCGCAGCAAGCAAGCGCCCTACCTTTGTGAAACCTTTACCTAAAACCTATTTGGTCGCCACTGGGGGCAGGGTGGCGTCGGGCAGCACAAAGACCGGTCGGAACGCCTCTACACAGGTCGTTTGCAGCTTGCTTTCCGGGTTCAGGAAGAAACTGTGCGCAATGTCCTTGGCACACTTGGAATAGCGAGTGGAGCCGTGTTCGGTCATGGGCACGATCACCAGTTGGGCATTGGTCAATGTGCGAAACGCGATCTCGGCCCACTCGACCGCTGTAGCATGATCCAGACCGCCGTTCATAACCAGCATCGGCAGGTCGGTGGTCACCGCCGGCGGCAGGGCATACTTGCCAGTAGGAAGACCAAAGCGTTCACAGCGGACCTGATAGGCAGGCGAAACATCCAGGGTCGTGATGAGTTGCGGCGCCGCAAACGCCTTCAGATAGTCCCAGGCTTGGACGGCGTTGTAGGTCGCACCACGGTCATTGCACTTCACCACAAAGTTGGTGATATTATCGAAGAACTGCAACTGCTGGAGCGCTTGGTCATCGGTCAAGGTGGCCCAGATCTGGCTGACCTCCACATCACTCAGCAAGTTGGCAATCGCCGTCAGTTCACCGCCGACCGGTTCTGGGAACGAAGCCGCGAGGTCAAGCAAGCCTTGACGGGTTTGCTGTGCGGGCTGTAGCAAGTAGAGCTCCTGAATCCGACTGGCATAGGCGCCGCGTTCATTGGGATCGCTGTCGGCCAGGTAGCGATTCAGTAAATTGAGATAGAGTTCGCGCATGGTAGCAGCTCGGTCTATGGCCGCGGTCAGATTACCCGTTGTATCACCCAAGGCGGCAAGGCGGTCGGCGAGCGTGTGCAGCTCTTTGGCCAGACCGGCGGCTTCGACGGTGATCGGGTCGAGCAAATTTCCCGCCTTGCCGGTCGCAGCAACCGCCGTCGGATCGATGGCGCCGGCAATGATGGCCCGGGCCACGGTATAGGTTGCGGTCTCCCCGCGCGTCAGTTCGTCCACCAGGCGCGGCAGGTAGGTAATCAGCGGAAGATTACTCGTCTCGACGGCAATGTGCAATACCTTAACCAGATCGGCCAAGGTGACCTCAGCGCCGTCGGCGGTCACCAGCGGCTTGCCTTCCAGCGTCGCCAGGAGGTCAATCAAGCGTTGCCGAATTTGGGGATAGGCGGCGTCACACGCGGCATCGGCTTCACAATCGGCAAAGACACGCAGAATGTTATGGGGGGCCACCAACGAGTCCTCGGCGCCGGAGAGATTGACCGGGAAGATCCCGTCAATCACCGCGCTGCGGATCGGGGGCAGCGCGGCGTCCGGGTGGGTTTCATAGTAGTCGGCGATGGCAAGGGCTACTTGCGTCCCGTAGGAAATGCCGAAGAGGTTATAGGCCGGGTAGTCCAGATGATCCATCAAGGCAATCGCATCGCGCACGGTATTGGGGGTATTGTATTGGGTGATATCCTGCCCTTGCGCTTTGAAGTAGGCGGCACATTGATCCGTGGCTTCCCCCAACGGGACGGCCTGGCGAAGGAAGGCCAAGACCGCTTGCGGATCATCCTGCAGCGTAAAGTTGAAGCCGCCCAACGCATCGGCAGCGGCTTTCCCGGCCGCAATGGCCGCCTCCGTCACTTCCACGGGGCAGCGCAGGTCGGCACTGTAGCGGTTGCCGCGCTGATCCCAGATGATGACATCGCGGGTCTCGCGCAGGTAGGAAAAGTCAAACCCAGACGATCCCTGCGCGGCCAGCACCGAACCGCCTGGCCCGCCGGCAAAGAAGATGATCGGGTCGGCCAGCGGCGAGAGGCTCTTGGAGAGCTGGCGGGCGTAGGTGATCGTAATTAACCGACCCGTCGGCTTGTCCCAGTTTTCCGGCACTTCGATCTGCCCGCAGATGATGGTTTTGCCTTCAATTTCGGTCGCCGGCAGTGGCATGGGGCATTTCACAACCTTGCTGCTGACCGCTTGTGGGATACCCTTGGCCTGCGCCAGTACAGGCATTGCGCCGGTCAGCGCTGGGGTCAGCAGCGCCAATACCACGAAGAGGACAAGGAAATTCCGAATTTTGGTGTACATAGGATGCTCCTAAAAAGAAAGGTCTTATGAAAACGAATTACCCGTTGCAACTTGCAACGCGAACCTGCTTATCCCTCATTTCCCGCATTGCTCACGAGGACGTACTCGTGCTATTGGGCGTTTGCTTGGGCAATTTCGGGATCAACCAGGATAAGAAAGCGTCTTGGCTGCGACTCTGCATGGTCAAGCGGCCCGGCCCGGTCATTTCGGCCACCAGACCTTCGCCGCTGAACAGGGTGCTTTTCCAACCGGCCACCTTTTTGACCTGGTAGCTGATCTGCTCATCAAAGGTGACCAGATGGCCGGTGTCCACGATGTACTGCTCGCCGGCCGCCAGGTCGATGGCGCGAATCGCCCCATAGCTTGAGACCAGCAGGGTGCCGCTGCCGCTGGCGCGCAGCATGATCAGCCCTTCGCTGCCAAAGAACGTTTTGGCCCCGGTCCATTTGGTATCAATGGTAACGCCGTCCGAGGAGGCCAGATAAGCGCCCGACTGCACCAGGAGCGGCTCACCCTGCATCTCGATCACGGCAATATCACCCGGCAGCGCAGGGGCTAGGTCAATTCTTTGCCCCGCTGTGGTGGCGGTGAAGGTGTTCATAAAGAAACTCTCGCCGCCGAAGATGCTGCGCCCCAACGACTTCCAAAAACCACCGGTCGCCTCGGTTTTTAATTCCAAACCAACCGACATGCCGACCATCGCCCCACTTTCGGCTTGGATGGACTCGCCGGCCTCC
>Ga0116193_1004202_pt1 | contig 10074 bp, 15 predicted proteins | sample AD_UKC115_MetaG_FD_89892 | JGI IMG/M metagenome (GOLD analysis project Ga0116193, IMG submission 89892) | Active sludge microbial communities of municipal wastewater-treating anaerobic digesters from Hong Kong - AD_UKC115_MetaG | ecosystem: Engineered > Bioreactor > Anaerobic > Digestate...
GACTCTGCGTATCTTTGCCAGCTGGTTCATCAGGTTTGCCCGGTTATGGAACCGTCCGGCGGTATCTCCAAGGACCACATCAATCTTATGTGCCCGGGCATATTCCACCGTATCAAAGAGGACAGCGGTCGGGTCTGATCCCTCCTGGTGCTGAATGACCTTTACTCCAAGCCGCTCACCATGAACATCGATCTGTTCTATGGCACCGGCCCGGAAGGTATCTCCGGCACCAAGAACAACAGAAAATCCGTTTTTCTGTAAAAATCTGGTGACTTTTGCGATAGAGGTGGTCTTCCCTGTGCCATTTACCCCGGTGAAGAGAATCTTGACCGGACGTTCATGCTCTCTGATAAATGCACAGATATCAACCCCTTCACCAAGGACTCCAAGAAGGGCATCAGACAGTGCGTCCCGCACGATCGAGTCAACGGATGTCCCGATCTTTCTCTTTGATCCGGAGAGGTCTGCTTTTATTCTTGCAAGAATCGCTTCAGTCACAGAAAAGGCAACATCACTCTCAAGCAGTCCCATCTCAAGTTCATCAAGGATATCACTCACATCCTTTTCAGAGATTATGAACTCACGATCCCTGACAAAAGAGACTATCTTCTCAGTGATCTTCGGGGCAGCCTTCTTCACCTGTTCAGGAGCAGGGGTCTCTACTTCCTGCTGAGGGTGGATCTGCTCTGCTCTGGATATGTCCTGAGGTTTTTCATTCTGGGTCGGAGTGTTTACTTCGATAGAATGTTCCAGTTTTTTTCTGGCAGAAAAGAGTTTTTCTTTCAGTGCTTTGAACATGTTCCGTCACCTGCTGCCAAACAAAAGGCAGGAGTTCAGAGGGAACCTGCACCCTGTTGTTCAGCCTGGGCCTGTCGGTATAATTGTTCAAGACGTTTCTGAATGTCTTTTACCTGTGCATCAATCTTCTGCAGCACCTCAGTCAGATTCTTGGCTGTTGCCTCCATCTCCTTAATCCGGTCCTGCAGGTACGATATTGCACCTTCATTCGTCTTCTGAACAATGATATCCGAGCCAATACTGACAAAGACCTCATCTGGCTGAATGATGGTAGCCCTGATATTCAGTCCGCCACCTATCGGCATGAATACCGGTGCTTCCCCTGCCTCTGCAAGGGCCTTCAGCGTCTCAATTGAAGCGTTTGCCTCACGAATACCTTCTTCCATCATCCCAAGCTGCCTGGAGTATACCTCTGCCTGCTGGGTGTACTGGTTCAGATAGGTCTGAAGAGACTGAACTTCCCTGGGGTCAACGGGGGCAGCCACGGGTATCACTCTCCACTCAGTTCGGAGATAGATTCAACCTTGATGTAAGGACGTGCAAGGCGGTGTTTGCTTCCAATGATTGCAAAAATCCGCTCTTTTGCCTGGGTGGCATTTGGTGCAGAGAGAACTTTTGTATATGGTTTCCAGAAGTCACGCTTCTCCTGGTACGTTCCTTTTACTTCGAATTTCTTCTCATCCATCTTTATTCCTCCTCAAAACCTAAAATGTCTTCAATTCTGCCGAGTTCATATCCGCTTGTCCCGACTCCGGCCAGATACCCGTAACGGTTTGCAACAAGGCCTGTCCCAACCATTGCATTCCCCATGGTAACGGTCCCTTTCCCGACAGGCAGGGAACACACCTGTTCCAGTCTCTGTATTTCTCCAGGGGTAGTCCGGGGACTGACAACAACTCCTGAATTCGTTGCGACTGCCGCCATCCCGACTGTCTTGACATCACCAAGGGTCAGGGGAATGACCGGAACTTTCAGAAAGTCACTTAAGGCATCCATGAACTCCTCATCCATTTCAGGATGAACAGCCGCAAAGTGATCATTTGCTAGAATAATATTCCCGGCAGCATTCATACCCTCTTCCAGCAGCATCAGGTCACGATATTCTGAGAGGGTTGCTATTTCTTCTTCGGTTGCCATTCCCGTGATTACCAGTCCGTTATTGTTTCCGACCAGAAGTGAACCAATGATCGGACTTCTCTGGATGGTGGTCCTGACAATTTCAACCTTTAATGCCTCTTCGTACCTGGTGGTAACCTCATCAGGCACATCTGGTGGAACAACCGCGATATCATCAAATACGCGGGTGAAAACGCCTATATGGGGATCGCCGGCTATCGAGACAAAACGGTCCATCTACTCCTCAGCCAGCTCTGCCTGTACATGCCCGTCTTCGAGCTTCATAGCCCGGACGCGGACCCGTGCAGGAGGCTTTTCTGTACCCCTGGACCAGACTTTCTCATTGATATCCTGGCCAAGGCGGACATCATCACTCTTCATATGACGGCTTAAGAATGCACGGATATCCTTCATCGCCTTTGCACTCCGGCGCCATCTCGGTACTCTCTTCACTCCCCCGAGGGGAATCACATACATCTGTTCCTGAAGTTTCTCTACCATATCTCTCACACCTTAAGGGTGCTCCGCCGCCAGCTGTGACGCTGTGGATGGGCCATTACTGCTCTGGCTGTCTTTACCATAACCCACTGGGGAACCCGGCGGTTCTGTGTGGTCTTTTTTGATAACCGAATCTTACGGCATTTTGTCAGTTTGCTCATGATACACCTATGAATTGGGTTTTCTCCCGGTGACAAGCGACTGCTGGTGTGCAGGCGGGAAGAATGATTCAGAAGAAAGACCTCTTCGTACGAGTTCTCTCCGAATCCCGGTTTCATAATCCCCGTTCTCTATCTCACCGGTTACTCCGTTTGTGATGATCAGGTGTCGGGAAACCAGTCGTTCAACCTCTTTTTTTGGAAATCCAATCAGGGGCCTGATATAGGAGCATCCGTACCGGTCCCCGATACTTCGAATCTCATCATCGGTGAGGAGGGGGACACGGTCACCAAACCTGGTTCCGTCTGCAATCACTTCATACTCATCGCATAAACACCGGATAGCCTCACGGTGAACCTGCTGGATTGCATTATTTGGAAATCCTTCCCTGATGATGAGATCTACCATTTCACCAAGGAGTTCTTCCCTGAACTGGCGGATATGGTGCGGAAAACCGAGTGATCCTGCGGCTTTCCTGACCGCGTCGATGTTCGTATCCTGGCTGAAGAGATAGGTATTCAGTTCGACCTCGTACCAGGTGGAGAGGAGAATGGCAGCAAGCGAGCTGTCCTTTCCACCTGAAAAGAGGACGGCTGCCCTCATCCCTTCCGCCTGATATTGAATTCCCGTTTCGCCGGGGTCACCTGCTGGAGGATGACCTTCAGCTGATCATCTGATATTTTGTTCTTGATTCTGCCACTTTGTGCAAGCATTACCAGTTGTTGCTCAACAGCCCTGGCAAAATCCGGTTTGGTGAGTTTGATGGTATTGAGTCTTTCCCTGGCTTCCGGCTCAAGAATCTGCATGAGTGCCATCTGCATCTGAGCTTCGTACTGCTGCTGACGCTCCATTTCCTGTTGTTGCATTGCAGCGTGCTGCTGCATCTCTGCCATTTTTCTCCGGCGGATCTCAGCCAGTTCATCTTCAGCCATCTGTTTCACCACTCCTGTTTACTGGTTCTCTTTGCTGACGGAATAGGCGATCCCATCAAGGAATGAAGCGCCTGCAGGGGTTATGACCCTTCCGTTCTTCTGTTTTGCAACAAATCCCGCTGCTTCGAGCTGCTGCAGTGATTTACGGAGGATAGAGCCGCTTCCTTTTACCGACTTGCCCGGCTTGGAACCACGGTCTTTCTTACCGCCATAAACCGAACGCATTCTCTCAACACCGACCGGTCCATCAACATATACACGCCTGAGAACTGCTGCTGCACGGGTATACCACCACTCAGGATCTTCCGGAGGCATCTCACGGTGTGTACCGGTTTTTACAAATGGTGCCCATTCAGGCGCGGTTATTTCGGCTTTTTCCTTCAGTTCCATTGCCGCTTTCGCGATGAGCTTGTCGGCCGGAACATCATATACAGTAGTCATCGATAGTCCACACTCTCAATACGGATCGTAGTCTCTACTTATTCGCGTGGAGTGTACATATATATTTCGAGGTTTCGATCACTGGTAGAGCTTGGAATCTCCAAGTACCATCGTTCTTCCGCGGACCTGAAGGAGTTTTGTCCTGCTTTGTGCTGCAACCGATTCAGGATCTATCTCAACACTGGAAAGCCACTTTACTTTAATGACTTTTCTGACTTTGATCTGGTTTTGTATCTCGTCCAGTATGGTATCGCTCATGCCCTGTTTGCCGATCCATATCGTGGGTTTCAGGTCATGAAATCCCGAATCACTTCTTTTCTTTTCCATTGGTATTGGTACTCCTGGTAGTTGGTATTCTTCGATGCCAGCCACAGGTAAGACAGGTGATGATCACCCTTCCCCGGTATATTCTCACTCGTCCGGTTACACCGGGTACCAGGTATGCATTACATCTTCTGCAATATCTTCTTCTCAGCCATGGGGGGATTCTTACCCGCTCCTTCATGGCTATCAGGCGGGCGGATCTGACACAGTGGTGACTGTATTCCTGGTTCCATGAAAAGAAAGATTCTGCCTGGGAGAACAGGATGGAGATCCGTTCCATGGCAATATGCTTTCTATCTGAACGCGTCCCCTTCCTGCTCATGAATCGGGAAGAATCCGTACTCTCCGACCCTCAATCCGGAGCCTCTTTTCAAAAAAGAGTTTGATGGCCTCTGCATATGCCTGATGCTCCTCAACAAGGATCCGGTCAGCGAGTGTCTCCTCGTCATCATCATCAAGGACCGGGACTGTCCGTTGTATGATCACCGGTCCGGCATCCATGTCATGAGTGACAAAGTGGACGGTGCATCCGGCTACCTTTGTTCCGTAGGTCAGGGCCTGTCTCTGCGCATGAAGACCCTGAAATGCAGGGAGAAGAGATGGATGAATGTTCATCATCTTCCCGGTGTATGCATCAACGATCCGCTCACCGAGAAGCCGCATGTAACCGGCCAGCACCACGAGGTCAGGATTATACCGCGCAAGAACTTCCATGAGGGCATTCTCATACTGGATTTTATCCGGAAAATTACGGTACGGGACGACCTCCGCAGGAATTCCCGCATTATGAGCTCGCTTTATCGCATATGCATCCGGGTTGTCAGTGATCAGCCCGGAACATTCAGCATTGATATATCCACCATGTACCTGGTCGATGATCGCCTGAAAATTGGATCCCCTGCCTGATGCAAGGACTACAAACCTTCCCTGGTTCAACCTGTCATCTCCTGTTCATCAGAGGGTTCTGGCGGGTGTATCCTGATAAGTTTCAGGCGGTTGATTCGTTTTCCGGTCATCTGGATAATCACCAGGCGAACTCCCTCTTCGGTCAGGTCACATACATCCCCAATCCGGGGGATATTACCGAGCCGTTCAATGACAAGACCTGCAATGGTTTCATACGTCTCACTCGTTGGCAGATGCAGATCCAAGTGCTTGTTCAGGTCCTCCACCCACATGCGTGCATCAACTGAGTAGACATCCTCTGCCACTCTGACAAGTTCGTGCTCTTCGGTATCAAACTCATCAAGGATATCCCCTACGAGTTCCTCAAGGATATCTTCGACGGTCACAATCCCCACAAAGCTGCCGTACTCATCAAGGACAATGGCCATATGGGTCTTTTTCACCCGTAACTCCCGAAGAAGATCATCAATATTCTTTGTTTCAGGAACAAAGAGTGGTTCAGACAGGAGTTCTACGATAGGAATGGATTCATGCGTCTCAAGGACTGAGAAGATGGCATCTTTGACATTCAGAATCCCCTTGATAGTATCGATATTCCCATGCCATATTGGCAGACGTGAAAATCCGGTATTTTTAAAGATCTCCAAGGCTTCATCAGAGCTGGATGTATCCTCAAGCATAACAACATCGATCCGGGGTGTCATCACTTCGCGCACACGGGTATCAGAGAACTCAAAGACTGAATGAAGCATCTCCTGTTCATCCTTCTCTATCGTTCCTTCTTCCTGTCCTACATCAATCCATTCTTTGATCTCTTCTTCTGTTATCATATGGTGGGCAAAAGCTCCGGCCCCGGTCATCTTCCCGGCTATTTTATTAAATATGAAAATTACCGGGGAGAAGATCCGGGATAAAAATAGAATGATCGGCGAAAACCGTAATGAAAAACTGGTTGCATTCCTGGATGCATACATCTTGGGCCAAATCTCTCCAAACACAAGCAGCAGTAATACCACAATGATGGTTGATACTGTGACAGCAATGCCCGTCTCTCCAAGAAATCCGATTGCCACTGCGGTTGCGACTGATGCCGCAAGAATATTGACAATATTGTTCCCGATAAGGATGGTGATGAGAAAGCGGTCCGGATTTTTTTTCAGGGTAGCAAGAGCTTCTGATCCTGGTTCTTTTTCGTTGACAAGAGTTCTGACCTTGGCTCTCGTAATTGAGAACAATGCCACCTCCGATCCGGAGAAAAAACCGGATAAAATGAGGCATAATATGAAGATGATTATGTAAAGGTAGTATTCTATCATTCAGCGATCACGCCGGAATACGGCATAGACAATTGTGGTATGAGAGGTATGACCTGACAGATTATACCTCTGCCTCACTGTTCCTACATGATATTGTAACCAGAGACAAAAAGATACCCCCTGATCTCACAATGAAACAGGTATACTCCAGCACTGACAGAATATTCATTATAATATGATTCATATCGCCCCTGTCAATTCCACCTCCCCTTTGAACGCTTTTCTTATCACTGCTATCTCCTGCTTCAGCAACGAAATTTTTTCCTGGTATGATAATGCCGATGGCAGAACCAGGTCATTGATCTCAAGGGTTATCTGCCCGTCATACCTGTTATCCCTGAGCTCTCTAAGGAAAGGAGTGGCATTTTCATCTGAGCTGACCGGACCATGCATCTGTCCATTTCCTGCTCCTGAAATATGGATATTTACTATTTTTCCGGCACCTCCATCAAGAAAGGACGAGACCACCTGAGGTCCGCTCCCAACCGCATGCGCATAATCAAAGGTGAAATAGAGCCAGGATCGCTCATCCAGAACTTTTATTATCTCATCCGGAGTGGTCAGCAGGGCATTTACTGCAGGCTCCATATTCTCTATGGCGATCTTCACCCTGACCTCGTCTGCAATCCGTTCAATCCGGTCAAGCATGGAACCGAGCCGTTGATAATCGGTGATACTCGGAGGCCGTTTTGCTGTTCTCCGACCAGGATGGATGGTGCAGACAGATGCTCCGATCTGCTCAGCAAGTTCGATTGATCGTTCTATCCACCTGATTGAGACTTCCCGTACATCCGGGTTGATTGAGCAGGGATTCAGGTCAAGTACCGGAGCATGAACTGACAGAGGAGATCTGGTCGGACTGGCTTTTACCTGTCTTTTCAACTCATCAAGACAGAGACCTTTCAGCCAGAAGTCAGGCGTTTCAAGCCAGAACTCTAGGCAGTCTGCCCCTGATTGTTCAGGGGACCGAAAGATATCCTCAAGAGGTGCATCATGAAAGAACATACTTGAGAACGAAATATCCATTACCAGACATTATCTATCCGGATGAAGATAATCGATCAGGTGATCATGGACCAGGCAACACTCGACAACTGGACGAAAAAGGACGGCCCCGTGACACTCCGGGTTTCAGAAGTCTCCAGAATGATTACCCGGCTCCTGGAGGATCCATCCCTGCAGAATATCTGGATAACCGGGGAGATTACCAATTTTAAGAGACACAGTTCTGGTCATCTCTATTTCTCCCTGTCCGAACAGGTTGCCGGAAAGGAGTCTGTGGTTTCATGTGCCATATGGAAAAGTGCCGCACGATACCTGGATTTTACACCCGATGACGGGATGGAGGTCCGTGCCTATGGCTCTATCTCTCATTATGAACCAGGAGGCCGGTACTCCTTTCAGATAACCCAGATGAGGCCGTCAGGTGCCGGAGAGCGGGCACTCCTAATTGAGGGGTGGAGGCGTGAGATGGCCGCGAAAGGATGGTTCAGCCCTGATAGAAAACGCATTCCACCGAGGTATCCGGTCAGGATTGGAGTAGTCACCTCCTCGACTGGTGCGGTGATCCATGACATCAGGAATGTCATCTCGAAGCGGTTTCCTGCTGAAATAATCCTTTCACCAACCATGGTGCAGGGAGCATCTGCTCATGAGGAGATCGCCCGGGCAATCATCAGGGTACAGGATATGGTGGATGTTATCATCGTCGGTCGGGGAGGAGGGAGTTATGAGGATCTCTTCGCATTCAATCACCCCTGTGTGGTCGAAGCCATCGTCACGTGCCCGGTGCCGGTGATTGCCGCAATCGGTCATGAAGTGGATATCACGCTTGCCGACCTTGCCGCTGATGTGAGTGCCTCTACCCCCTCACATGCAGCAGAGCAGTGCGTACCTGACCGGGAGAGTGAGCTCGATGCCCTCATACATATGAGAAAGCGGATGTTTTTACAGCTCATGAACCGGCTGGAATCAGCACAGGAAGACCTGAATGGGATCAGAGATCGCCTCTCCTCCCCACGATTACTTCGTGAAGTAAGGATGCGGCAGGAGGCTCTCGCAGATCTGACCGACCGCATGGAACGGGGAGCTCAGGGATTAAAAGATAGAGCACAATCCAGACTTGCTGAACTTCGTGGCCGCCTTGAGGGGAGAAACCCGCTGGTGTATCTCAGGCGCGAACTTCCGGAACGAAAAAATTTCCTTGCTGAAATAAAGGGGCGGCTTTCCTGTGCAGTTCAGGTCAGACTTCAGGCAGAGCGTGCCGAACTCACATCATTGTCTGCCATTCTCAAAGCACGGGGTCCTGAAGCCCTCTTTCAGGCCGGGTACTGCATGGTCAGTTCAGCAGGGACGGTAATCAGATCCTGTACTGAACTTACCCCTGGTAAGATGGTGACGATACGACTGAGGGATGGAACCGCAGATGCAGCAATAACGCAGGTGTACCATGACAAAAAAGTATGAAGAACTGATAGGCGAGTTAAAAGAGATTGTACGAAAGATGGAAGACGGCAACACGAGTCTTGATGAGATGATTACCCTGTATGAACAGGGGATGATTCTGGTCAGGCAATGTGAGGACCGGCTGGCTGAAGCTGAAGTAAAGATTACAGAACTGGGGCGCGAATCATGAAACGAATCCTCATTGTATCAATATTTATTCTATTTGCCGGGTTTGTCCTGTGTGCCGGATGTAGCAGTTATGCTCCTCCTGAACTCAATATCGTCCCTGCCATACAGCAGGTGAATATATCGCCTGAAACGAATACCATCACCTATGAGGTCAGCCTTGATATAGAGAATGCCGGGGGAAATAATGCATATGATGTTGAGATCACGGCTCTTGTAAGTACACCAAAGGACCTCCCTGAGTACCGGTTTATTCATGAGAATATTCCGGTCGGCACGGTTGAAAAACGCAGCACGATATCGGTAAAAAGAACGCTGTCACTTCAGATGACACCTGATAATTTCAGAAAACTCTCATCAGGTGAACGACAGGCTGAGGTGGAAGCCAAGGTAATCAAAGTCAGTTCCAATATCATGGGGTAAATGACGAACTCATCACAATTATTTTATAAAAAGAGCGGGAATGATTCATCGTGACTGCCCGGAACAGAGCGCTGATACTGGTAGAGTTATTCTTCGCAATAGTTGCACTTGTATGCGGAACCATGGCTTTTAATTCGCTGGTCAGCTATGCAGTGCTCACGATAAGTCTGGGAAAAGCTGCCCCATATACGTACATGTGGATCCTGGCGTTGATCATCCTGCTGGCAGTTACGATATACGCCTACCGGAAGATAGAACATGCTCCACTCCGGGTTTTGGTTGTTATCCTGCTATTTGTCCCGCAGATCGTCTATCTGCTCCTGGACCAGAACGTGCCATTCCCTGATGTCGGATTTTTAAATCCGTAAAAAAAGGGATATTAATCTGTTTGGCCCGCGTATATACCGGTTGATTTTTTATCTGATGCGTAAAATGTCAGAGTATTACTGGTAGAAGCAAGATATTTGTCATTTCCTTCAAATACTGCCCTGACCGGAACGCCTCCGCCTTCCCAGGTACTGATGGTTGCA
>Ga0116193_1004205_pt1 | contig 10071 bp, 9 predicted proteins | sample AD_UKC115_MetaG_FD_89892 | JGI IMG/M metagenome (GOLD analysis project Ga0116193, IMG submission 89892) | Active sludge microbial communities of municipal wastewater-treating anaerobic digesters from Hong Kong - AD_UKC115_MetaG | ecosystem: Engineered > Bioreactor > Anaerobic > Digestate | place...
GCATTGAGTGTAATAAATGTTATTTGATTATTGAGCAAAAAAGCTAATGACATGCGATCTAATAATGTAATATGATATGTTGATTCTAACGATTGAACAAATCGCATCATACTATCCTTAGAGCAGCCACTCACTTTTGTTATACTTTCGTCTGCCATTAACACTACAAAGTGGTTAAAAAAAATACCGCCCCATGCTTTAACAGGTTGTTTGTGTGACAACCAATGTGCAGTGAATGCATCTATTTGTTGTTGTATACCTCTTTGTTGCTCTATCATTAAGGCTTGAGTGGTTTGATATATCCATACACTCGATTCATTTGAATAATCTACGGGAATTTTCTGCTTCCAATGATTGATATCGATCATATACATTGTAATAGTTATAAAGTTAACACATTGATTGAACGACCAATTCTGCTATATCTAGTACTTCTATTGTATTTTCCTTTTCTTTTACTTTAACGCCATCTGTTAGCATCGTATTACAAAATGGGCAGGCCGATGCTACAATATCAGCTCCAGTTTTTAGAACATCATTCATGCGTTCTATATTTACAGTAGTAGTACCTTTTTCTTCTTCTTTAAACATTTGCGCACCTCCTGCACCACAACACAATCCATTACTTTTACAGCGTTTCATTTCTACCAACTCTTCATCCAAGGCTTCTAATACTTTTCTTGGTGCTTCGTATATATTATTTGATCTTCCCAAATAACAAGAATCATGATACGTAATACGTTTGCCTTTAAACACACCCCCTTCTTTTAATTTTATTTTACCTTCATCAATCAATTGCTGTACAAAAGTAGTATGGTGTATTACATCATACGTGCCTCCTAGTATAGGATATTCATTTTTTAATGTATTAAAACAATGGGGACAAGCTGTTACAATTTTTTTGATATTGTAACTATTTAACAATTGAATATTATTATAGGCCATCATTTGAAACAAGAATTCATTTCCTGCTCGACGAGCAGGGTCTCCAGTGCACATTTCCTCTTTACCTAATATAGCAAATGGAATATTTATTTTTTGCAATATGGTTGTAAAGGCTTTTGTAATAAGCTGTGCCCTTTGATCAAAACTTCCTGCACAACCAACCCAAAACAATATTTCTGGTTGTTGCCCGCTAGCTTGCATTTCAGCCATAGTAAAAACCTTTATATCTTTCATCATTTAGTCTTTTTTTTTAAAGTGACGCCTCATTAGCTGTTTTTATTCAGTAGTAATGGAATTATTTCGCATGATGATATACAAATCATTGAACTAATTTTCATTGTCTTTAGTTTTAATGCAACCAAAGGTTTTCTCTAAATAAATCTACTGCACTATCCCATTTTTGACTTTTTTGTATTAGTTTATTGTTATCACTATAATGGCCAAACTGTGCCTTAGTTTGGTCGTTTTTATTGGTATTGTTGTTTGACCCTAATACACTTTTCAACAGTCCTTTAAACATATGTGTTTGTTTAAATTTTTGTAAAGATATTGAAAAGAATACAGGCTACTAAATACAATGCTAAAAAGTAGGCTGTAGGAAGACAACCAATTTTAGCAGAAAATACCTACTATTTATTCACTATAAATTTTTTCGACTATCATGAAGTATTTTTCCATAATTACATTACGTTTTAACTTTAGTGTGGGTGTTAGTTCCCCAGCTTCTATAGTCCATTCATTTGGTAGTAATTCAAATTTTTTCACTTGTTCTACGTGGTTAAATGCCTCATTACATTTATCTACTACTTGTTGATATAAAGCTATTACTTTAGGATTTTGAATAACTTTTTCTTGTGTTTCAAAAAGAATATTATTTTTAGCACACCAATTTTTTAAATTATGAAATGCTGGCACAATGAGGGCCGCAGTAAATTTTCGATTAGGTCCAACAACCATTATTTGCTCTATAAAATTAGACTCTTTCATTTTATTTTCTATAGGTTGTGGAGCAACCCATTTACCTCCAGATGTTTTAAAAATTTCTTTTTTGCGATCAGTTATTTTTAAAAACCTCTTATCCACCCATGTTGCTATATCGCCTGTATAAAACCATCCATCTTTTATAACCTCACTTGTTAAGTTGCTCTGTTTGTAGTAGCCTATCATTACATTATCTCCTTTACAACATAACTCTCCGTCTTCTGCTATTTTAACGTCCACACCAGGTATAAGCGGGCCAATGGTTCCAAAGCATCTATCTTTTGCAACAAATCTATTAACACTAATAACAGGAGAGGTTTCTGTTAATCCATATCCTTCCATGATCACTATTTTAGCTGCTGTAAAAATGCGTATCAATCGAACTTGACATGGAGCGGATCCTGTAACAATTGCTTTTACTTTTTCGCCTAAAGCTGCACGCCACTTACTAAAAACTAATTTATTGGCAATAGCTAGTTGTATATTATACCAAAAACTTCTTTTTTTATTGATTTCAAATTTGTCCCCCACATTCACAGCCCAAAAGAAAAGAATTTTTTTTATGCCTTTTAGTCCCTTTCCTTTCATCATAATTTTTTCATACACCTTTTCTAATAACCTTGGAACCGTTGTAAATACAGCAGGTTTAACTTCTTTTAAATTGTCAGCTATCTTATCTAAACTTTCTGCATAATAGATAGGGATACTCATAAATAAGTACACATACGAAACCATTTTTTCAAAAATATGGTTCAGAGGAAGAAAGCTTAACGCTCTTTCGCCCTGTATTTGTATATCATTGAATACTTCAAAACAGTTTATGACATTGCTTACGATATTTTTATGACTTAGCATAACTCCTTTTGGCGTACCAGTCGTTCCGGAGGTATAAATAATAGTAGCCAAATCTTCGCATGTAATTTTTTGGCTAATAATAGATACTTCTGATATTCTTTCTGGTTGGGTATTTTGGAGCAATGTTTTCCAATGTGTAGCATCTACTAAAACATCAAATGTAAAAATATATTTTAGTGATTGTACTTGAGACCGAATGCTTTGCACTTTTTCAAATAGCATTTTATCGCTTATAAAAATGGCCTTTACTTGTGCATCGTTTAATATAAACTCTAGTTCATGTACGTTTGTTGTTGGATAAATAGGAACAAGTACTGCACCCATTTTTTGTACCGCCATGTCCACCATTAACCATTCTGGTCTATTGAAAGACAGCATAGCTATCTTATCTCTTCCTTCTATAGACATATCGTTTGCGCTAATGCCTATGTTTAGTAAGCCAGCAGCGAGTTGATCAACCGTGTCTTTTACTTGTTGTGTACTATATTTTTCCCATATGCCATCAACCTTTCCAGCAAACATATCTGGCAGGGGAGCATTTTTTAATTGATAATCAATACAATCAAAAAGTCTTTGTGGTTTCATAGGTAACGTTGAATGTACAGATGTGAAGGTATAAAAATATCTCTACTTATGTTGTAACGTCTCATACATCAATTGTTAATATTACTTGTAGTATTGACCTTGTGGTAATTTTAACGTTTGGCTACGTTGAAATTTTATCAACATATCATTTTCTTTTGAGTGTAAGTCAACCCATGTTTTATAATTTGCTTCATTTGTTGCAGCACCAAATACCCATTGGTTGTAGGCCTCAAAAATATTTGCTTGAATGAGCATTTTCATGTACTCCAATGTAAAGCAAGGAAAACGCTTTGCGTACCCTTGAGCATACCAATCGTTTATAAAATTTGTTCGAATAGAGGTTAATGTTTCTGGGGTTATGCCATTACTTGTTAGGGCAATTTGTTTATTTAATAATAGCAGGATTGATTTAGCAAATTCATTTTTTTCATAGCTATTTTCGACAAAAGAATTGTTTCTACTTATTTCTAGAAATATATTTTTATAGCCATCTAATAGCATTCCCTTAACCTCTATGGTTCGGTTTGTAAAACTTTCAATATTTATAAATGTTTCTCCATATATTATGGCCCATATCCAATTATTATTATTAGCATAGTACATGCTGGCCTTAAAATAATTTCCTGAATAATTAGGATCTACTTTAATACCTTTCTCCCATAGTTCTATTGCTTTTTTATATTTTTTTTTCTTTATTAAATCTCCATACTCATAATATATGAGGCCGCTATTAGGAAATTTTTCTAATGCCTTATTATAAAGCTTTTCACAAGATTTATCATCAGCAATGGAACGATAGGTTAACCCCATTATTTGATACGAAACGACGTCTGCATCTGCACGTTCAACTATTTTAGAACCTATTTCCAGCGCCCTTGCATAGTTCCGTTCTAAGTAATATGTAGTAGTAAGTATCCGCAACAAATCTAAATTATCAGGGGTTTGTTGCAAGGCTCTATTGAGTGTCAATTCAGCATTGTCAAAATCTCCTTGTTGTATAAATACTTGTGCTCTATCGTAGGGTTTTAAGCTATCTTGTTGAGCAATGGCAAAGTTGTTCATCAACGTAAGCATTAAAAAGGAAGCAAAAAATTTTATCATACAATCACTTGTTTTAATTCTTTAATATGGAATGCGGGTTTTCATGAATACATCACGATCATCTTGACAATCATGAAAATCTGCGTTCTATTTTAGATATAGTTTATTCATAAATTAAATGTGTTAATAAGCCATCTCTTAATTTAGGTTCAAACCATGTACTTTTTGGAGGCATTACATTTCCACTGTCTGCAATATCAAATAACTGATTCATGGTTACAGGATAAAGACTAAAAGCTATAGCAGCATCTCCGTTATTTACCCTTTTCTCTAATTCTTCTAAACCCCTTATTCCACCTACAAAATCAATACGCTTATCTGTTCGTTGATCTTTTATGTCTAGTAAAGGATGTAAAATATTTTCTTGTAAAATACTTACATCCAATATGCCAATGGGATCTTCTTTAAACGTTCCTTCCTTGGCCTGCAAGGTGTACCATTGGTTATTTACATACATACCGAAAGTATGTAATGCTTTTGGTTTAACAGCTTTTGTAGATGGTTTAATAACAAACGTTTTTTCAATTTTTTTTATTAATTCATCTGGTTGTAATCCATTTAAATCTTTTACTACACGGTTATAATCCATTATATGTAATTGATTGGCAGGGAATAATGTGGTAAGAAAATAATTGGCGTTGGGATATTGTTGATCTGTATGATTAGATGTTTTTTTCAATGCTTGGCGAACTTTTGCAGCAGAAGCAGCTCTATGATGCCCATCTGCAATATAGGTGCAAGGAACTTTAGTATTGAATAATTCCATTATCTTATTTACGGCATCTTCATCATTAATCACCCAAATGCTATGCTGCACAGCATCCTCCGCCACAAAATCATATATAGGCGATTTATCTGCTTTCCATTTTTTAATTAGTGTATCTATCTCTTTTATATTTCTATACGCTAAAAAAACATTGCCTGTTTGTGCACCCGTTGTAGTAATATGATCAATACGATCTTTTTCTTTTTCGGGTCTTGTAAATTCATGTTTTTTGATAACATCTTTCTCATAATCGTCTACACTACTTACACACACAAGGCCCGTTTGACTTCTACCCTGCATTACAAGTTGGTAAATATAAAAACACGCTTTGTTTTCTCTGAATAAAAGACCTCGTTGTATAAAGGCTGATAAGTTTTCTTTAGCTTTTTGATAAACTGTCTCACTATGAACATCTATACTTTCAGATAAATCAATTTCAGCTTTTGTAATATGTAAAAAAGATGCTGCATTACCTTCTGCTTCTATTTTTGCTTCCAGACTGCTTAGTACATCATAGGGTTTAGAGGCAACTGCTTTGGCAAACTGTGCTTGCGGACGTAAGGCTTTAAAGGGTTTTATATGTGCCATTATATTAAATTAAGAGTATCGAATGTGCAAATAAAAGAACTTTTTTTAATGTTGAATTATACATGCTTAAATGAGAAAAACTGAAAATAAATATTTGCACATTCAAAATTAACACATTTGCATATTAGCAAATTTTTTTATTACCTCAACTAAAACTTGTACAGCACTTAATGGTACAGCATTGTATAAACTAACTCTAAAGCCACCTACCGTACGGTGCCCTTCAATACCTATTATATTTTCTTTAGTACATAAGTCCACAAATTGTTTTTCTATAGTCGGGTTTTCTATAAAAAAACAGATATTCATCTTACTCCTATCTTCTTTATTTACTATTGTTTTAAATAAAGGCAATGCATCTAAAGTATTGTACAATAATGCAGCTTTTTGATGGTTTATTTTTTCTATAGAGGCTATGCCTCCTTGTGCTTTTAACCAGCGTAAATTGAGCAAACAAGTATAAATAGCAAATACAGGTGACGTATTTAATATAGAGCCTGCTGCAATATGTTGTTTATAATCTAATAAAGTTGGTATAGGTTTTGAAATTTCTTCTAAAATATTTTTATTAACCACCGCCATAGTTACCCCCGCCACACCTATATTTTTTTGTGCAGCAGCATATATCAAATCAAATTGATTGAAATCAAGTTGTCTACTTAGTATATCGCTACTCATATCAACAACAAGCGGAACTCCTTTATCTGTAGGCATTGTATGCCATTGCGTTCCTTCTACAGTATTATTTGTAGTAAAATGTAAAAAAGAAGTTTCTTGTGGAATATTAAATTGTTTAGGAATGTAGCTATACTGCTTATCTTTAGAACTAGCTACCACTTCTACATTCCCATATAATGTTGCCTCTTTAATAGCCTTGCTACTCCAAATACCTGTATCAATATACGCTGCAGTAGCCTTATCATTTAACAAATTCATAGGCACTTGAAAAAACTGTGTAGATCCTCCTCCGTGTAAGAATAATACTTCATGTGCATTATCTAATCCCATTAGTTCTTTTAGTAATCCCTTCGCTTCATCTATAATTTCTTGAAATAAATTGGTACGATGTCCTATCTCTAAAATAGATAATCCAGTTCCTTCATAATTGAGTATGGCTTTGCTTGCTTGCTCATATACTGTTTTTGGCAAAGCTGCTGGGCCGGCGTTAAAGTTGTAAATAGACATGTGTAACGTAAAAATATACTAATTTCGAATGTATGAGTGAAGATACGTTCAATGCTTTATACCATGCTTTTGAAACAAATGGACCTCACTTGCATATTACCATACTTGAAATTAGCACATTATAATGGCGAATCCACATTTGCATAACAACGGAGACGAAAATAATATTGTAGATAAAGAATTTGAAAATACAATTCGGCCTAAAGAAATAGATTCATTTGCAGGCCAAGCTAAACTTATTGAAAACCTAACTATTTTTATTAAAGCAGCCAAGCTTCGTAATGAAGCATTGGATCATATTTTATTTCATGGTCCTCCAGGGTTAGGTAAAACTACTTTGAGTCGTATTGTAGCTAATGAACTAGGAGTTAACATCAAAGAAACTTCTGGACCAGTTATTGAAAAACCAGGCGACCTTGCTGGGTTACTTACTAGTCTTGAACCAAACGATGTTTTATTTATTGATGAAATACACCGATTAAGTACAGTAGTAGAAGAATATCTGTATGCCGCAATGGAAGATTTCCGTATTGATATTATGATAGATACTGGACCTAACGCAAGAAGTGTCCAACTTAATCTACATCCTTTTACTTTAGTTGGCGCTACTACACGCAGTGGTTTACTAACAGCCCCACTCCTATCTCGCTTTGGGATTAAAGCCAGATTAGAATATTATGACGCTCTAACATTGCAACATATTGTCCTACGCAGTTCGAGTATATTACAAACACCTATTACAGAAGATGCTGCTTTTGAAATATCTAGACGCAGTAGGGGTACGCCTCGTATTGCTAACGGCCTGTTGCGTAGAGTAAGAGATTTTGCTCAGGTGTTGAGTAATGGCACCATTGATTTAGCCATTGCCCAACATGGATTAAGGGCTTTAAATGTAGATGAACACGGATTAGATGAAATGGACAACAGAATACTTTCTACTATTATTGAAAAATTTAAAGGAGGCCCTGTAGGCATCACTACTATTGCCACTGCTGTTGGTGAAGAAGCTGGAACTATAGAAGAAGTATGTGAACCCTTTTTAATACAAGAGGGATTTTTGCAACGCACTCCCCGTGGTAGAGAAGCTACGGATAAGGCTTATAAGCATTTAAATATTGTTCCGCCTATACAAATAAATACTTCTAGATTATTTGATTAACCACACCAATGCCCATAAAGAAAGAATATTTTTTATACCTAATAGGTGGCATTATTCTTATTAATGCCCCTGCATTATTTAGTGAAATTATGGAGCCAGATGGAGCTCTATATGCTCATATTGCCAAGCTAATGGCATTACATAATGATTGGATAAACCTGTACACCGATGGTACAGATTGGTTAGATAAACCACATTTTCCATTTTGGATAACTGCATTGAGTTTTAAATTATTGGGAATAAGCGCCTTTAGTTATAAACTACCCGCTTTTATTTTTTGGCTCGTTGGAATACGATTTGTATACGCATTTACTAAACGATTGTACAATATTGCTACCGCACAACTCGCTGTAATTATATATATAACGGCCTTGCATGGAGCAATTGCCCTATTCGATGTTAGGGCAGAGCATTACCTTACAACGCTCTGTATTGGTAGTATGTATTATCTATATAAGTTGTATAGTAATCCCAAATTGAAATATATTCTGGCCGCAGCGGCTTTAACTGCTTGTGCGATAATGACCAAGGGAATTTTTATTTTAGTTACCATTGTAGGAGGATTTGCACTACTATGGATCATTACAAAACAATGGAGGCAATTCCTACGTTATCAATGGTGGTTATTTTTACTGTTTAGTTTTGTGTTTATTGCTCCTGAATTATATGCACTATATGTGCAATTTGATTTACATCCAGAAAAAATTGTATTTGGGCAAAACCATGTTTCAGGTATTCGATTCTTTTTTTGGGATAGCCAATTTGGACGCTTTTTTAATAATGGACCTATTAAAGGTAAAGGAGATGTTTCCTTTTTCTTACATACAACTATATGGGCTTTTTTACCCTGGTCAATCATTCTATATACAGCAGTAATTTCGTTATTTCGAAAACCTAAAAAAGGTTACAATACGCATCAATGGATTATTTGGGGTAGTGCACTAGTTACTTTTCTTCTTTTTTCTTTATCTAAATTTCAGCTCCCACATTACATTATTATACTCTTTCCTCAGTTTGCTATTATAAGTGCTCATTATCTTATTAAAAATGAGTACAATAAAAAGGTGGTTAAGTCTTTCTTAATTATCCAAACCATTGTATTCTGTATAACAGCAGCAGGTATTGTAGCACTAACTATATGGTATGAACTACCAAGAACCATATATATCGTAGTTGATATCATAATAAGTGCACTTATTATTTATTTATTTTCTTATAAAGCAAAGCGCTTTTTTATTATAGGAACGGGTATTGGTTTTTCATTATTGCTTTATCCTTATCTTAATATAGATTTCTATCCCAATTTACTACAATACCAATCTGGCATGGTAGCTGCAAAATGGCTCAACCATAATGTAAGCGCTGATACTATTGGCATATATGGAACAAATTCTCAAACATTAAAATTTTATGCTCATGCATATTCCAAACTGCTGAATAGCATTCAAGAAGTATCTATATTTAATGAGCATAAAGGAAAATATATTTATACAGATACGGCTTCACTGAACGATTTTGTACACGCTGGATTATCCTATACTATTGTGCAGCATTACGAACACTTTCCGGTAAGTAGGCTTAATGCCAAATTTATAGATCACCGTACAAGATCTAAGGAAATAAGCACGGCCGTCTTAATTGAGCTACAATCAGCCAACAGCAAGCATTTAGAAGAAAAATAGAACCTATACACCACTAATAATATAGGTCTATAGACCTATAATTACATTTTTTGCTAAAAAAAATAGTATTTACATTAAACCGAAAAATTAGTATTACATATATGTTGAATAAAAGGGTTTGGTTTTTTAAATGTAGAGAATAATTGCCAAAAAACCTTAATTCTTTCGGTTAAAGATACTACCCACCGGTTATGGGTTATTTTCTTTCTCATATACCACCACAC
>Ga0116193_1004210_pt1 | contig 10064 bp, 8 predicted proteins | sample AD_UKC115_MetaG_FD_89892 | JGI IMG/M metagenome (GOLD analysis project Ga0116193, IMG submission 89892) | Active sludge microbial communities of municipal wastewater-treating anaerobic digesters from Hong Kong - AD_UKC115_MetaG | ecosystem: Engineered > Bioreactor > Anaerobic > Digestate | place...
CTGTACTGGAAGATATCAGGAATCTCAATAATCTCTCCAACAGTTTGCTTGACCTGGCAAAGGCCAGTTCCGATGTGTCGTCCATCACCAAGCAGTCACTCCGTATTGATGAGATTCTGTGGGAAACAAGAGCCGACCTTGTGAAGAGAAAAAAAGAGTATTCCGTTTCAATCCTTTTCCAGGATGCCATTGAAGATGAGAATAAACTGATGGTCTATGGGAATCCTCACTTGCTGAAGACTGCTGTACTCAACCTGATGGACAATGGCTGCAAATTCTCTCCTGAACGGTCAGCGGAGGTTCTTTTACAGGTTAATGACGGATCTGTTGTACTTCAATTTAAAGATAGGGGCATTGGCATAGATAAGGAAGAATTGGTTTCCCTTCAACAGCCGTTTTTCAGGGCAAAAAACGCGAAAGCCATTCCAGGGAGCGGACTGGGACTTTATCTTACACAGAAAATCATTCAAATCCACCGGGGTACTTTGATTGTGGATTCCCTGATCGGGGAGGGAACCACCGTCACAGTTACCCTTCCTTCCCTCTCCTGATCTTTGCTGGGAATAGTGTGTGAGGAACTGCCTTTCACTGAGCCGATAAAAGAGGGTCACTCTGCAGAATGGACCGACTCCAGTAGGTACGATACAGGTTTTAATCCTTTGGAAGCAGCAGTCATCCTGATAATGCCTGCTTCCCCTTCCGATTTCACCACAACCAGGCATCTTCCCTGCCAGGCCTTTCTTTGCGGCAAACCGTAACTTTCAAGACTGACGGGGTTGCCGTTTCCTACAGCCAGAATACGCCCGGGTCCTTCTATGCTGAATTTCAATAGGTTGTCAGCCTTGGGATGGCGCATTCCCTGCTGATCAATCACCTCGACGGCAAGATAGCTGAGATCCTGACCATCGGCCATTATCCGTGAACGGTCGGCCGTTATCCTGATGTCGGCAGGATCTGATGCCGTTCTCAGGCAAGCATCCTTCACCGGTTTACCGCCGGTATATCCCACAGCCTTAAGTTCCCCTGCTTGCCAGGGAACATTCCATTTCCCCAAAAACTTTTCAGCCCGTCCCGTCTTCTTTTTCCCCAGCGACCTCCCGTTGAGAAAAAGTTCAGCCTCCTCACAGGAGGAATATACGGAGACTTCAAGTGGAGCCCCTTCATATCCTTTCCAGTTCCAGTCGGATACCGCATCGTACCAGTGCCATTGTGACCAACCGGCCCGGTCGGGATTCTCCTCAAAGGTAGGAACAGGGGGCTTGACAAAAACAGAAAGTTGCCTGTCTTTCCAAAGGACATCCCTGTAATAAGACTGTGGGCGCTTCCATCCGCAGATATCCAGATCACCGCACCATGCCAGGTTCCAGGGGAAAAAACTGTTATTCGCAGGAAATCCCCTCCATCCGATACTGGCTTCGCCGATATAGTCGAACGAAGTCCAGACAAAATCACCGATCACATGAGGATTGTCAAGAACTCCCATCCAGCTTCCGAATGCCAGAAGCGGGAAAGATTCCGTGCAAACCATAATGCGGCCGGGAACTCTCTCATGATCGGTCTTGTAAAAATCAGGCTTCAAGGGATCCCCTTCCACTGCATAATTGTATCCGGCCACGTCGAGTGTGGCGAAGAAAGGATCTTTGTCTGGATTCAGCCCGTTGACGGCCGCAGTGACCGGCCTCGTCGGATCAAGTTGCCGGATCAGGCCGGCAAGCATGTTGGAAAGTTCTACGCCTTGGGCATTTCCGCGTTCGGGAATTTCATTGCCCGTGCTCCACATGATGACCGACGGATGGTTCCTGTCGCGCAACACCATGCTCTCCAGATCCTTCTGCCACCATTTATTGAAATAGAGATGATAGTCGGAGTTGTTTTTCTGGTTTTCCCACATGTCGAAAGCTTCATCCACAACCAGCATCCCCAGCCGGTCACATGCATCCAGAAAGGCTGGTGAAGGTGGATTATGCGCACACCTGACCGCATTAAATCCACTGGCTTTCAACAACTCCACCCTCCGTTCTTCCGCCCGGTCGTAAGCTCTTGCTCCCAATGGCCCGTTGTCGTGATGTACACATCCTCCCTTCAGCTTTAAGGATTTCCCGTTCAGCATGAATCCACTGACCGTATCAAAAGCAATGCTCCGTATCCCAAACCGTGTCTCTGTCCGGTCGGTCAGTTTACCATCTGTGAATATTTCCGTAACGGCTAAATATAAACGGGGATTCTCAACCGACCACAATTCAGGTGATGCCAGGGTGCTGAACTGTGAAAATTCCGATCCATCACCCGGATCCACAATTCGGTTCTGTTCAATTTCCGCCACCTTGACCCGGGCAGGAGAAAAAATCAGGTAAACCACCCTGACATGCACAGGGCTGCAGGAAGAATTGACTATGGCCGACCTGATATGGACAAGTGCCGAACCGGTACTTACTTCCGGGGTGGTTATACAGGTTCCCCATTGAGCCACATGAACCGGTTCCAGCACTTTCAACCAGACATGACGATAAATGCCTGATCCGGAATACCAGCGGCTGTTCTCCCCTTCATTGACCACCTTTACAGCAAGCACGTTCTCTTGTCCGAACAAAGCCTGTGCGGAGAAGTCAAACCAAAAAGAGGTATACCCGTACGGATGTTTGCCGATTTCCTTTCCATTAAGCCAGATCGTGGCATTCATATACACTCCCTCGAAAAGGATCAGGATCCTTTTATCCCGGTATGTTTCAGGAAGGAGGAAATGTTTCCGGTACCAACCTGTTCCCCCGGTGGTAAAGCCCCCGCTAGTCTGGCTGATCGCATACCGGTTAAAAGGAGAGGAAGTTCCTGGTAGATCTTCAATGCTCCAGTCGTGGGGCAGGTCAATCGCTCTCCATTCAGTATCATTAAATCCGGGATTTTCAGCTCCCAGAACCCCGCCCCGCTGAAATTTCCAGCCCGTATCGAAAAGGTTGGTCCCGGGCAGAACCGGCTGTGCCAATGCCCTGCCGATCCACAACAACAGAAAGATGGGATAAAAAAGTCTCATATGATATCCGGGTTACATGGCAAAAATGCGTTCCCAGGGAATCCGAAAGAGAATCAGGGCAGTGGCCAGTGTAAACCAAACGGCTGATATCCTGTGTTTCCGGGATGCAAACTGGGCCTTCCGTGCAAGAGAACGACCGGTATGGATCAGGATGAATGCAAAAACCATGACCAGGATATGGTCTATTGCATAAAACCGTAGCTCAGGTTCCCGGATGCCCTCACGAAAATTGGAAAATACTGCAGTGGTTACGGGACTTAATCCGGCATACAGGATGATGCCCGCCACCAATTGAAGATCGATCAGCCCGGTAAAAAGATTCCCCGCCAACTTATCGGCAGAACTCCAGTATTTTCTGAATATCAAACCAGACCATGCACGGAACAGTGCAAAAGCCGCGGCGCCGAGCAGCAGCCAGCTGAGGTACCGGTGAATCTGAATAACTACCTCATACATATGAAAAATCACTTAAATATCGGTTCATTTACCAGCTAAGTTAAAAATATCGCCCGGATCTACAATGGCGCTTTTCAGAATTTGATCCTCCAGCGCAATGCGAATCATCGCTCTAGCCACCACATTGGATGCAACCGGCCGGTATCTACTGAAAACAAAACGCGTCAGCCATTTCATGATCCTGACAGACCACTCTTCCGTCACCCTGCGTTTCTCCCGGTCCCCTTCCAGGATAGAAGGCCGGAGAATAGCAATCTTTTTAAACGGCAGCTTCAGTACCGCCTCATCCAGCTCACCTTTCATACGGGCGTAAAAGATCAGCGATTTTGGATCGGCACCGGCAGCCGACACCAGCACATACGAAGGAATTCCGTTTTTTGCCGCTTTCTCTGCAAAACGGTACTGATAGGAATAATCCACCAAATACTGGTTCTTTTTTGATCCTGCCTGCCTTATAGTAGTCCCCAGCGTGGAAAACAAAATGTCTCCCTGCAGCAATGGCTCCCAGGATTGGGCATTGTTGAAATCAATCATGTGCTGTTCCAGCTTCGGGTGCCGGATCTGAAGATCCCTCCTGACGAAAATCCTGACTTTTTCTATACTGTCGGATTTCAGCAACTGGCTGACCAGTTCCCTGCCGACCATTCCGGTGGCTCCGATGACGTTTGCTGTTTTTTTCATATCTGATCGCTATTTTTCTTCCCTTTCCAAAAGCTGACTTACCTGGTCCAGTAGAGTCTCTTCCAACGGCCGGAAGTTCATCCCCAGGATACGGATGATCTGTGAGTTGTCAAACCTGATGGGATGACCGATATTCCGGCGGATGAAGCGGGCCGGATATCCCATTAACGGTCCCGTCAAAAGAAAGAACCAGGTAGGGATGACCCTTTTGGGAACCGGCAGATCCGGATATTTGCTCCTTATAACCGCGGCCATTTCAGTAAAGGTGACATGGTGGGGGGCAGCAATAAATCGGTAACCTGACCGGGGTAAAAATGCCGCCAGCAGATGGGCTTTGGCCACATCCCTGACATCCACTATGGCATGCATCCCTTTGGGCACCCCCGCCCTGAATTTTCCCGAAATTAGCTGCTGCATGATCAGGATACTGGTCGAATCCCTCCGTTCAGTCAGCGAAGGTCCCATGATAAAACCCGGATTGATGACATTCAGTCCGATAGTTGGATGATCTGCCACCCGTTTCCATGCTTCCTTTTCAGCCATCGTTTTAGAAAAGGAATAGGGCTGATGCTTTGTAGAACTGGTCGTGTTCCAGTGTTTTTCCGAAAAAACGCCGTTTTCGGTTAATCCGATATCTACTGCATCGCCATACACAGCCGCCACACTCGATGTCATCACAATACGCTTCACCAGGCTTGTCCTGAATGCAGAATAAAATACATTTCTCACACCCTGCACCGCAGGGGTCAGCAACTCTTTATCGCCGTCTTTTATCCCCGTAAGTTTAAAGGGAGAAGCCGTATGAATCACGATGGAACACCCGCCGGCAGCTTCATCAAAAGATCCTTCTTTTAAAAGATCCGCTTCGAAAATCCCGAGTTTTCCGGGGTATAATTCTGACAAAGATGACAGATGGCGGTATCTGGATTCGTTCCGGATATTCCTGACCGTTGTATTGACCGGGTAACCATCTTCCAGTAAAAACTTTACAATCCAGGAAGCAAGGTATCCGCTTCCTCCGGTAACCAATATCCTTTCTTTACTATTGGGCTGATCCATAAGAAAATTTTGGTGAAGGTAACAATTAATAGCCGGAGATGGTGCTGACCTGCAATTCCTGCAGCATGGAAATCTTTCGGTCAGATGATCAACATTAACCAATAGGATAGACCATCCATTTAGTTTTTTGTAATTTAGCCAGCAAATAGGAGCATAATGACTATGATTTCCGATACAACCGGTTTATATACCGATTATTATGAACTGACCATGTCCTACGGCTATTTCAGAAAAGGACGTAAGGATGAAACAGCCGTTTTTGATTATTTTTTCAGGACCAATCCCTTCGACAACGGGTTCACTGTTTTTGCCGGATTACGTGATCTGATAGAGATGTTGGGCCATTTCAGATTTTCAGATTCCGATCTTTTCTATCTGAAAGAACAGGGATTTCCGGACGATTTTCTGGATTATCTGGCCCGGTTTTCCTTTCGGGGTAAGATTTACAGTGTGGAAGAAGGGGAGGTCGTATTCCCTCACGAGCCCCTGTTGAAAGTAAAGGGAACCCTGATCGAGGCCCAGCTGATTGAGTCGATGCTGCTGAATATACTCAACTTTGAATCGCTGGTGGCAACCAAGGCATACAGGATCAGGCAATCAGCAGGGCAACGCGGTTTTTCGGAATTTGGACTGAGAAGGGCACAGGGATTGGGAGCGCTTATGGCCAGCCGTGCCTCCTGCATCGGCGGAGCCGATTCCACCTCCAATGTGCTGGCTGCCCGAAAGTACGGGATCCCTCCTTCCGGGACTCAGGCCCATTCCTGGATCCAGAGTTTCGGCAGTGAACTGGAGGCTTTCCGTACCTATGCCGAAATCCACGGGAACAACACCATTCTGCTGGTTGACACCTATGACACCCTCCGCTCAGGTATTCCCAATGCCATTCTCACCGCCAGAGAAATGGAAGAAAGGGGAACAAGACTGAAAGGCATTCGCCTCGACAGCGGCGACTTGGCCTATCTCAGCAAAAAAGCCAGAAAAATGCTGGACGATGCCGGATTAAACTATGTGATGATCGTAGCTTCCAATCAGCTGAATGAACATGTGATCCAGAGTTTGCTGGCAGAGCAGTATGCCCCTATCGATGCTTTCGGTGTGGGCACCGAAATGGTTTCCGGCAAACCAGATGCAGCCCTCGATGGCGTTTACAAACTTTCAGCAGTGGGTGACACACCCCGGATGAAAATCTCGGAAAACATCGAAAAACTGACCCTGCCGGGAAATAAAAAACTGATCAGGTTTTTTGATGCCGACGGCTATTTCTACCGTGATGGGATCTTTCTGGAAGAAGAGGACCTCAGCCTTGAAAAAGTTATCCACCACCCTATCCACCCAGAAAAAAGCACCACGGTTTCCGGGTTGAAATACGAAAATCTTCTCCAGCCTGTTATGCAGGATGGGAATGTACTGATAGCCGAAAAAACACCGGCTCGGATCCATGAATACCTGAAAGAGCGTATCCGCCTGCTTCCCGTTGAACACCAGCGGTTCGTCAGGCCGCATCTCTATAAGGTCGGAATATCGACTGAAATGCTGCAGATGAGAAGTGGATTGATGCAAAATGGATTTTCCCGGAAATGACAGAAATTACCAAACCTACCTTTGTGGTAAACAAAGAGATCTGCCTGGCCAATATCGAAAAAATGGCCCGGAAAGCAGAAACCTGCGGCATGCGGTTCCGGCCCCATTTCAAAACACACCAGTCGGCAGAGATCGGTGAATGGTTCCGCAATTACGGGGTAAATGCCATCACGGTCTCTTCAGTATCCATGGCAAGCTATTTTGCAGGCTACGGATGGGAAGATATCACGATCGCATTCCCTGTCAACATTCTTGAGATCGGGGCCATCAACGATCTGGCAGGGAAAATTGAACTCAACCTGCTGGTCGAAAATGAGGGGACCATGACCTTCCTGGCCAAAAAACTGACAGCCCGGGCTGGTATCTATATAGAAACCGATACCGGCTATCACAGGTCGGGAATTGAAACGGTCAAACCGGAGAAGATGGATAAATTGATAGAAATTATGAAAAACAACCGGCAGATGTCTTTCAAAGGATTTCTTTCCCATACGGGACAGACCTATTCAGCCCGTTCCCGTCAGGAGATTGTCAACCGCCATAGCGATGCCCTCATGAAAATGAGATCTCTGAAACAACATTACCAGTCAGTTTGGCCTGAAATTGAGATATCGCTGGGCGATACTCCCGCCTGTTCGGTATGCGACAACTGGGAAGGAGTGGATGAGATGCGGCCCGGAAATTTTGTATTCTACGACCTGATGCAGTTTGAACTGGATGTTTGCCGGGCGGAGGATATCGCCGCAACCCTTTATTGCCCGGTGGTTTCTAAATCCATCATGCGCAATGAGGTGGTAGTCTATGGCGGGGCTGTCCATCTCTCGAAAGAGTATATCATAGGCGCGAACGGCAAAAAATGTTACGGTGCGGCGATTACCCTGAATCCGGATACACAACACAAAGAGATCAGTCGGAATTTCCGGGTGGCCGGTTTGTCGCAGGAACACGGAGTGCTTAGAGGGGACTACGATGACATTAAAAACCTGCATCCGGGCGACCTTTTGGAGATCATCCCAGTACACTCCTGTCTGACCGCTGATCTGGCAGGTTATTATCTCACCACCCGGGGGGAAGTGATTGAAAAGATGAGCAAGCGAGATTTTTAAAATAACCGTCTTATGTCAAAAAAAAGTAACATCGATGACCCGGAACATTACAAATGGGGCATTTTCTACTTTAATCCTGATGATTTGAGGGCTGTTGTACCCAAAAGAAACCGGTGGATGGGCTGGACCCTGAACTTTGCCCAGCCGCTTGCGTGGGTGATTATTCTGGCTATCGTGGCTTTTGCGGTGGTAATGAGTCACTTTGGGAGATAAATACACTTTAACAAGAAGGACACAGAGAAAAAATTTAACTATAAATTTTCTTTGTGTCCTTCTATGTTGAAAAATTATTCCTTAACCGGGATATTTTTCAGGGTTTCCAGAAGGTAATCCCAGAATTTCTGCACGGTAGGCACATTTACCCTTTCATCGGGAGAATGCGGATGACGAATGGTAGGGCCTAAGGAGATCATATCCCAATGCGGATATTTCCCGCCCAGGATCGCGCATTCCAATCCGGCATGGATGGCTTTGATCTCTGGCACTTTGCTGAATTTCTGGCTGTAAACTTCCTGCATGGTCTTCAATATCGGTGAATCCAGATTGGGTTTCCAGCCCGGATAGCTTCCCGAGAATTTTACACTGGCCCCTGCCAGCGTAAAAACCGAATAGAGCCGCGTTCCCAGTTCAGCCTTAGCTGAATCGACCGAACTGCGCATCAGGCACGCAACCCGGACGGTTTTTTTGTTTTCATCCGATTTTACAATGGCCAGGTTGGTAGAGGTCTCAACGAGACCGGGCATACTGTCGCTCATGCGGATAACTCCGTTCGGGCAGGCAATAATCGCTTTGGTCAGCTTATTCTGCACCTTTTTATTGATGACAAATTCCGGCTTTTCGACCGGCTCCAGGGAAACGGTCAGTTCTGGTTCAGTCACGGCCAGTTCATTCTTGATGGTGCCGGCCACTTCATCCACAAGGTTCAGGAATTCCTGGATTTGGGTATTTTTTACTGCTAGGACGCCAAATGCTTCCCTGGGTATGGCATTTCTCAGGTTCCCTCCGGAAATGGATGAAAGCCGGACACCCAGTTTACAGGCTGCCTCTCCCAGAATTCTGAAGAACACCTTATTGGCATTTCCTCTTCCCAAAGAGATATCGATGCCCGAGTGACCTCCTTTGAGGCCGGTAACTCCCAGTTTGACTCCGGTATATCCCCGGGGGGTCTTTTTCTCCTTATAGCTGAATTTGATATTGACATCTTCACCGCCAGCACATCCCACATAAAGCTCCCCTTCATCTTCCGAATCGAGATTGATCAGGATCTCCCCCTGCAAAATGCCTGCTTCCAAACCGTTGGCCCCATCCATCCCTGTCTCTTCCGTAGCAGTGAAAAGCCCTTCGATAGGACCGTGTACAAGGGTATCAGAGGCCAGGATGGCCAGAACAGAGGAAATCCCGATCCCGTTGTCGGCACCCAGGGTCGTTCCGTTGGCTTTGACCCAATCTCCATCCACGATGGTTTCAATGGGATCACTCTCGAAATCGTGCACTTTGTCGCTGTTCTTCTGGGGAACCATATCGAGATGTCCTTGCAGAATCACCCCTTTGCGGTTCTCCATTCCTGGGGTGGCCGGTTTGCGGATCACCAGGTTTCCGGCCTCATCACGCAGCGTTTCCAATCCTAGATTCTTTCCGAACTGTTCCACATAATCCCTGATCTTTTCTTCATGTTCCGAAGGACGCGGGATCTGTGTGATTTCATGAAAAATGTTCCATACCTCTTTGGGTTCGAGGTCTGTAATCTTTTTGCTCATACTATTTTACTTTAAAGGTAAATCCATTTATCAGCCGAAATCCTGATCCCTTCAGTAATTTTTCAGGCTATCATTGACTGCCTTGCCGGCATTTTGCCAATGGTCTTCCCGTGTGGGATCACAAAATCATGCTTCTTCAAACAAAGAAACAGAAAAAACACTTTAATGTTCAACCCGATTATTTCTGGATATTGGGTAATTCCAAACCATATCCCTTGATCCGGTCCTCCCGTTTCAGCAGGAGTGCAAAAACAATGGCCAAAATCCCCAAAGACATGAAAATGGTCATTGGCAAGGTATAATTGTACGTATTGACCACCAGTCCGTCCCTTTCAACCTGTCCCGTAATGCAAAAGGCATCGAGCACCCAGCCGATCAGGGCAGGAACTCCCATCA
>Ga0116193_1004211_pt1 | contig 10063 bp, 10 predicted proteins | sample AD_UKC115_MetaG_FD_89892 | JGI IMG/M metagenome (GOLD analysis project Ga0116193, IMG submission 89892) | Active sludge microbial communities of municipal wastewater-treating anaerobic digesters from Hong Kong - AD_UKC115_MetaG | ecosystem: Engineered > Bioreactor > Anaerobic > Digestate...
CGAGGATTTCAAATTCCGTAAAGTACAGGTAGAATTTCCCGCCGCCCCTGTAGAGACGTGCCGTGGCGCGTCTCAAAACCAAACGGGCAAAACCAAATCCGCGAAACCCGAAAAGGACACCGAGATTATCCCGTGGAAGGAAGACGTGCAGGCGTATATGCAAAAGAATGTGCTTCCATTCCAACCGAAGGCGAAGATAGTGGAGAAGCAGACCAAGATTGGGTATGAAATCCCGTTCACGAGGGAGTTCTACAAGTATGTGCCTTTAGAACCAAGTGACAAAATCTTCGCCCACCTCAAAGAGCTGGAGGCAAAGGAAACCGAATTGATGAACAAAATATTGGGATAGGGTTATGAATCTGAACAAACTTATAAAGGTTTTGACCGAACGATACGGGGAAAACAATAAGGGTGCTTCGTTTCCCGCCCCGTATGCCGTGTCGTTGTTTGCCGAACCGACACAGAAACAACTCAAGCAGTTAAAAAATGGGGATGGCAATCCGATTGCCGAGATGTGCCATATCAATTCCTCTGCGGGACTTGCCTTCAACTACTACAAGTTGTTTGAACACGCTAAAGGCATTGAAGTTAATTTCGAGGACAAGGTTGAAAAACCATTACGCTTGAAAAACAATGGAGGCAAGTATGCCAACTTGGATGTGTCATTCTATTTGGATGGCACACAATATTATATTGAAAGCAAGTTTCTCGAACCCTATTACAGCAAGTGCAAGCACAACACCTGTTCGTACTACAACAAAGACAAACAAGGCGGCGAGGTTGACAATTACGGATTCTCCAAAGAAGAATACGGATTCTCCAAAGAAGAAATGGAATTATGGTTGAAGTTATTGGCAAATGAAAAGGAGTTCCAATATTACGACTTTCCTCAACTTTATCGGCATTTGCTGGCAATACGCCGCAGGCATAAAAAACAAGGAAAAGTAATACTGCAAAGCGTCTCGTGGAAGATGACCGACACTTTCAAAGCAAAGTATGGATTGAAGAGTGCAGATGAGAATCTATTGGATAAACTTGAACAAGAACAATCAAATGCCTGCAAATTGTTCAATGATTTCTTAAACGAGATAGGTTGGACAGACTGCCGCTTTGAAATGAAATACTACAACGATATGTTGGATGCAATTAAGGATGCGCCAAAATACCAAGAGTTCTGTAAACAATATTTTTTGGATTAGACTATGGCAGCAACAAAATATAAAGACAGCGGCATCCCGTGGATTGGAATGATTCCAAGTGATTGGGAGGTTGAGCCTATTGGAAGAAATATTCACGAAGTGGATAATCCTAATGTGGGTGGCAAAGAAACTAACGCCTTACAATTCAAAGCGGGAACAATCATATCTAAAAGTGTTGGAGACAGCAAGTATCACCCAACTACCCTTGAAGCGTACAATGTTGTTGACGAAGGCGTGATAATGCTTAACGGATTGAATTTATCGTTTGACTTGATTTCTCAAAGAGTTGGTTTGGTGCAGGAAAAAGGCGTAATCACTTCTGCATATTTGGCAATAAAACCGAATGAGCGAATCAAAAGTGAGTTTTTGACATACCTCTTCAAAGCATACGATGCAAGAAAAGCACTTCACGCAATGGGTAAAGGTCTTCGGCAAACTCTTGCTTGGAAAGAATTGAAGTGTTATTCTGTGGTATATCCCCCTCTCGCCACCCAGCAGCGCATAGCCGACTACCTCGACCGCAAGTGTGCCGAGATTGACGAACTCGCCGCTTTGCAGGAGACGATGATTGCCGAACTGAAACGCTACAAGCAGTCCGTCATAACCGAGGCGGTCACCAAAGGTCTTGACCCCAACGTGCCGATGAAGGACAGCGGCGTGGAATGGATTGGGGAGATACCCGAAGGGTGGGAAGAAACGAAGGTTTTGAACTTATTAGCAATGCCGATAACCGATGGTCCTCACGAAACTCCAAATTTATATGATTCTGGCATTCCATTCATTTCTGCCGATGCTGTTTCAGATGGTTATATTAACTTTGATAATAAACGTGGATATATATCCCAAGAATATTACGAAGAATGTTGCAAAAAATATATTCCTCAGATGTATGATATCTATATGATTAAGTCTGGAGCATCTACTGGACGAACAGCAATAGTTGAAACGGATGAGATTTTTACAATTTGGTCGCCTCTTGCAGTCTTTCGTGCAAATGCAAAAATAATTCTCCCATATTTTTTATTGTATGTACTCCGTTCATATGGGTTTCAAAAGCAAGTTGAGACAAACTGGTCGTATGGAACACAACAAAACATTGGTATGAGGACATTGGAAAAACTCATTGTTAGTTTTCCCCCTCTCGCCGAGCAGCAGGCGATTGCGGACTATTTGGACGAGAAGTGCAGTGAGATTGACGAACTGATTGCCATCAAGCAGCAGAAGATTGAGGCGTTGAAGGAATACAAGAAATCCGTCATATTTGAATATGTGACGGGGAAAAAAGAAGTCTTATGAAACGATTGTTAGTCTTACTATTAGTGTTAATGGGAATGCCGTTAATTTCCTTCTCGCAAGAGCAAGTTGATACCACTGCGGCAGAACAGGCAAGGTTGGACTCCATTAGATTAAAGAAGGAAATGGATTCTATAAGGAGTGCTTTGGATTTCAGGATTGATTCCTTAAATCGTGCGATTGATTCCATATATCAAGTAGCGATACAAGAAAAAATGGAATATGCCAAGAAAATGCAAGAGGCAACAATGGTTTTGCCTCGTTTCAAAATATACCCAACAGACAATATCCATATTCTGTTGAAACTTGATACTAAAAGGGGGAAAGTGTGGATGGTTCAATATGGTGTGGGAAGTACAACACCTGCCGAAATTTCAATTAAGTATTCTTATATGGTTAGCGATGATGAAGGATGGAACGGGAGATTTGAACTATATCCAACCAAGAATATGTACAACTTTATTATGGTTGATAATTATGACGGTGAAACTTTCCAAGTTCAATGGGATACCGACCCCGACTATAGAGGCATTAGAAGTATAACCAATTATTAGTTTGACAATGCAGACAAAAATGAAAAACATTGTGGCGTTGAAAGATTACAAGAAATCCGTCATATTTGAATATGTGACGGGGAAGAAGGAGGTAGAAGAATGATTCAAGCATTTTTCAAAGGCAAGTCGGGGATTCAGGTTACCCAAAATGAAGACTTCAAGACATCTTCGTCTATTGGGTTGCTAAAATACCTTCCTGACGATGTGTTTTGGAATATTATGAGGAATAGTTGCATCGGACTTAACACCAACGAATTTGGGAAAATCCTCTCCTTTAATTTTTGGTCACATACAGACCCATTAGATACAACTAACGATAGTTTTGTTGAACCTGATGTATGGATTGAAACTGAAAACTTTGATGTTCTTATTGAAGCAAAAGTGGCAGACGGTGCGGGACAGTATGAGCAGCAATGGAAAAACGAAATTCAGTCTATTTTGAACGAGCAAAGTAACAACGACTATCAGAAACCAATAGTCTTGATTGCCCTTGGCGGCAATGAAAATTTGCAGCCTGATACTGTTCTTTTGAAAGATGAAGATTTTCCTGTGTTCAAGTCAAGTTGGCATAATCTGATACTTTCTGTGGTAAGGGAGCGTGACTTATCTGATACTAATGATTCTATATGTCGCTTATTGGAGGATGTTATTGAACTCTTTGCACGTCAAGGAGTAATGGCTATAACTTGGTTGAGTAGTCTTCCCAAATATCAAGTGAACGAAGCCGCCTTGAATGCTTGGAGAATAAAGCGGGCAAAGTCTTCTGTGGGTTTGAGCAATTTGAATAATGTACATATTAATGAAAAAAATATACAGCAATGGCAACCAGTCAATTAAATGAGGAGCAACTGAAGGACGCATTATGCGAGGTAAGAAAGGCACACCGTCTCGTATATGAATACCAACGACGAATGCAGGATTTGAGTTGGTTTATTAGAAATAAACTGGGATTCAATGAATATAAGGGTTTTAAAAAGTTCTCCGCTCCATTGAGTTCAAGAAACACTATTTCGGTCGATAATTGGTCTTGGGATTGGATTTATTCTTATGTTTATGAATATTATATGGGTGAACAATCCGAAAAAGACTACTGCTGGAAGGTATCCATTTTTCAGGTATCGGATACGGGGTTTTACAAGAACAGGGGCAATGGCGCAAGGCAAACTAAAATCAACACATTTGCAGATGTTAAAGAATCTGATAGCAAAGTCATTTTTTATCTTTCCGCAGCAACAAAATCAGCAAAAGAATATGATTGGGATACAGATAACATAATCAAAGAATACGCTATTCAAGACGGATTTTTTAAGATTGAAAATACTCCCAAACACATCCAAATCGTGTATTCTGTTCCACTTTCAAAATTCGTAAGTGAAGAAGCAATAATGTTGATTTTACGGGATTTTGTAGAATACTGTAATAAGAATGCAGGTGTAAACTTGAAAATCCAAGAATAGTAGTTATGGAAACCAAGGAAAAGAACTTCGAGCAGGACATTGAAACCTATCTTCTCAACGAGGGCGGTTATATCAAAGGCGACCAAAGCACCTACGACAAGAAGCGGGCGATTGATATGCCCGTGCTGTTGCAGTTCATTCAGAACACACAGCCAAAGGTGTGGCAACGCTATGTCAATCTCTATGGTGACAAGTCAAGCGACCAGCTCTATAAAGTGTTTCAATCGGATGTCGCCAACTACGGACTTGTCCACGTGCTTCGCAATGGCGTAAAGGACAGAGGCGTGGCCATCAAATTCTGCTACTTCAAACCAAGCAGCAATCTCAATCAGGAATTGGTCGATAGGTACAACGCCAACATCCTTCAATGCACCCGCCAGTTCTCATACTCAACCGACAACCACAACACCATTGATATGGTGCTTTCGGTGAACGGCATTCCCGTAGTCGCACTGGAACTGAAGAACCAACTCACAGGGCAAAGCGTAGCCAACGGCAAGCACCAGTGGATGTACGACCGCGACCCGAAGGAACTCATATTCAACTTTAATACTCGAATCCTTACATACTTTGCAGTTGACCTGTACGAAGTCGAGATGGCTACCCAACTTCGCGGTGGCAAGACCCGCTTCCTGCCGTTCAACCAAGGAAGCAACGGGGCTGGCAATATCGGTGACGGTGGCAACCCCGAAAACCCCAACGGCTACCCGACTTCATACCTTTGGGAGCGCGTATTGAAACGTGAGATGCTGTTGTCGCTGCTCCAACGCTACATATCCAAGATTACAGAGGAGAAAATCTCTCTTGACAAGGGCAAGCAGGTAAAGACGAAAAGCACCTACCTCATATTCCCTCGTTACCATCAGTTGGATGTGGTGGAGAAACTCATCGCCGACACCAAGGTAAGGACAGAGGGCAGGAACTACCTGCTTCAGCATTCGGCTGGTAGCGGTAAGAGCAACTCTATTGCTTGGCTGACCTACCGCCTTGCCTCCCTGCACAACAACTTGGACAAGGAAATGTTCCAAACAGTGTTCGTGGTAACAGACCGCCGTGTGCTGAACGCCCAATTGCAAGCCACCATTCTTGGATTTGAACATCTTGAAGGGCAGATTGAGACCATAACCGACAAGGACAACTCTTCAAAACTCAAAGAGGCAATCAACGACAAGAAGCGCATTATCATCACCACGCTTCACCGCTTTCCAATTATCTACAAAGAGTTGGATGCCCATATTGGCAAGAACTTTGCCATCATTGTGGACGAGGCGCACAGTTCGCAAAGCGGCAAAAGTGCCGAGAAACTTAAAGCGGCATTGGCGGACACTGACGAAGCGTTAAGGGAAATGGCGGAAATTGAGGAAAAGACCGAAGCGGAACTGAAAGACGAAATGGATGTGATGATGGAAACCCTGCTCACACAAGGACAGCACAAGAACCTCTATTTCTATGCCTTCACCGCCACACCGAAACCCAAGACATTGGAGACCTTCGGCGACAAGACCGCCAATGGCTACGACGCTTTTCACCACTATTCTATGCGGCAGGCAATAGACGAGGGTTTTATATTGGACGTTCTTCAATTTTACACCACTATTGAGACCTCATACGAGATTGCCAAATCTGTAGAAGAGAATCCCGAATATGAGGAACCGCCTGCGACAAGAGCGGTCAAGGCGTTCCACGACAGTCACGAGTTTGTAATCAATCAGATTGTTGAAGTGATGGTGGAAAAGTTCCGTGAAATCACCCTAAACAAAATCGGCGGTCAGGCGAAGGCGATGGTGGTCTCTCCGTCACGTGCGCACGCCGTCCGATTCTACTTCGCTATGAAGGAATACTGCAAGAAGAAAGGATATGATGAAGTGAAGCCGTTGGTGGCATTTTCAGGAACGGTCAAGTACAACGAGACCGAGTACACCGAGAGCCAAATCAATTCTGCGGACGGGCAGAAGATAACAGAAGGCAAACTGCCGTTGTTCTTCGCTTCCGATATGTATAATATGCTGATTGTCGCCGACAAATACCAAACGGGCTTTGACGAGCCATTGCTGCACACGATGTTCGTCAACAAGAAACTGCAAGGTGTGAAAGCGGTGCAGACCCTATCACGGTTGAACCGCAGTCACGAAGGCAAGAACGATACATACGTGTTGGATTTCGTGAACGATGCCGACAGCATTAAGCAGTCGTTCCAACCTTTCTTTGAGGACACCGTGCTTGAGGAAGGCGTGGACATCAATATGGTGTACCGCTACCTGAACGATATTCAGCAGTACCACCTATGGAACAGCGATGACGAGGAGAAAGTCTATAAGATATACTCCGCCAACAAGCAGAGCAGTACCGATATGGGCAAGTTGGCGGGGGCGTTCAAATCCATAATGGCGGCATACGAAGACCTATTGATAGAGGACAAGTTCAAAATTCGTTTCCTTATCCGCAACTTCAACCGTTTCTACGCCTATATGGCACAGGTCGTCCGCACATTCGACAAGGAACTCTACAAGACCTACGTCTTCACCGAACTGCTTTACAAGTTGCTGCCGAAGAACGCACACGAAAAGGTGGACTTGACCAACAAACTTGCCCTAATCAACAACAAGCTGACCGAGACCTTCTCTGGCAGCATTGAATTGGAGCACGGAAAGAACAAAGTCAAGGCGGAGAATGGCGGCAAGGGGGCTTTCAAGGAGGAGAAGCGTGATTTGTTGGCGAACATCATCGACAAAATCAACCTGATGTACGCAGGTCAGTTCACTGAAGCGGACAGGGTAATTGTGGAGACCATATACGACAAGATGAGCAAGGGCAGTGCCGCCTTGAAGAAGCAGGCGAAGAACACCGATGCCGCTATGTTCGCTTCGGCAATCTTCCCGAAGGCATTTGCCGAGATTGCACAGAAATGCTATGTGGAGCAGATGGACGCTTTCGCCAAACTGTTTGAAGACCCGCAATTCTATGAAAGAGTAATGAAGGAGATGGCGGATGCGATGTATTTGAGATTGAGGAACGGGAAATAATGACCGTTTCGTTTTGAAATCCAACAGATATGAGAAAATATATATTGTTGCTATTGTTATTTTTTACTATTTTGGTGCATTTAAAAGCCCAAAGTGTCAGTTACACCTACAAGCCTTTTTCCGCCGAAGGCTGTACGGTCAGTTACACCCCCGTATTCGTTGGGGATACCGCATACATAGTAGTCGGTGTGCAATCCGACAGATTGATGTTCAGCGACAATCCGACTATGATGGTGCGATTCTTCAACACCGACCAAATCTTACAGTTGAGCGGTAAGAAAATGGATGCGACCTCAAGTAGCGGAGCAGTTATGGTAGGCAACGTGTTCGTGCCTTACACAGAGGTTAAGGCAATGGCAATGTTTAGGGTTTCGGAACAAGAGATGGAATCTTTTAAATTGGGGGTTGAAAGAATCCGCCTATCCACTTTGCCGATAACACACGACCGAACATTCAACAACGACAAGATAGGGATGCCGCTGTATCAGAATTATCAATCAGAAAAAAAGAAAGCGCAAGATTTTTAAATTCAGCTTCCAATGGCAAAAGGTTACATTTACAAGTACACGTTCCCTGACGGCAAAGTCTATATTGGTCAGACACGCCGACCACCAGAAGAACGTCATCGTGAGCATTTTGATGAGAAAATCGGCAAGGCGAATCCGAGATTTTGGGAGGCATATCAAACAGTGGGGACACCAATATTTGAAATCATTGAAACCATTGAGTGTCATAGGGTTCAAGATTTGGTCTCACAATTAAACGATGCTGAAACCCAATACATTCAACAATACAAGGCGGCAAATCCGCAATTCGGCTACAATGTCCGTGAGAGTGCCTATGTTCCTATTCCAAGAGATGCTGTATTGGATGCGGAGTTTGAACGTATATGGATTGAACGGGCAGAAAAGTGGTATCCGACATTCGTCAGTGTACAAGACAAATGTTTCTATACCTTTGAACCTTTGGACGAAGAAGAATTGGCATTTTGTAATGAAATACTGAAAGAGAATATATTTCAAGGTGCGATTACGGAGTTTGGATTTGACTTTCACAACCTAAAAGAAAATTCCGAAGACGCTCGCTTTTTCTTTGGCGAGGCACTATCCTATGCGGAGACAGTCTTCTGTGAGGATAATTGGGAAGAAATCAGAAACTACATTGAAGAGAACAAGGAACGGATATTGTCGGAGAACTCACCCGAAACTACAATAGTCAAGATTGACAAGAATGGTAGAGTGGTCAAGGAATATGTTAGTCCGTCTGAAATAAGGGAAGAAATGGGATTGCCCAATTTGAACAATATCTACAATGCCCTGGAAGGCAAGCAACGAACCGCATACGGTTTCATTTGGAGATACAAGAAGGACTGGGGAAAGAAAAACACCATTGATGACAATGGGCAAATGAGTTTCGATTTTTAGATTTTAATATATGTACTACATATTAAAGCAGGGGTATTTCCCCTGCTTTTTTTGTAGGGAGATATAAATATTTTAGAATAAATCAACAATATGGGAATTATTGATTATGACAGATTTTACCAAGAGTTCACATTGGATTCCTTAACAGAACAAATCGGCGACTTCACGAAGCAAGAGACCGAAACCATACTCAACAATATCAGCATTAACGGCATATACATTTGCATTGACCTCTTTGGAGTGCGTGAAGCGTTCCTGCGCTCATTGCCAAATAGAATCAAAGTACGACTTGCCAACAAAATCCAAAAAGTGAAGGCACGGGAAGCGTATGAATTTCTGTTTCGGGCGGAAGTGATTTCAAGGATAATAAAAAAACTACAAAAATAGAATGAGCAGCGGACAAATAGTCCGCTGCTCACAACAAATCGAAAAATATATTAACGATTATGAAAATTCAAAAATTACAAGAATTTACAGAAATGCGTCGGCAGCGCAGAATCAAAGTGACACCATTTATCAACGAGAGTGTTAATGTCAATTATGAAAGACTGTTGAAAGTGGACAACGACCCGAACAACAAGGCGGCAATCATCCTTCCGAACACGGTCATCAATGACGAACAAATCGCCAATATCATCAAGGACACCATCGACGAATATGTAATTGAAAACTTCCTTACGGAAGAAGTTGTGGACTATGAAATCGGTTGCCTGCTCTGCGGAGAGCATACCGATAACGGCATATCATTCAACGAAGAGTCCCTGTGCGTTTTGTTTTCGGGCATTGCTGACACGGAAATCCTGAAAGACATAGCAATCCACATAATGTCCGCGCTTGATATCAATCACGCACTTCTGTTTACCAATGACGAACAGATAGGCATTGACAGGTTTAACGAAAAAAAAACACGAATCAAACGGCTTGAAGATTAGGTATTATGACTTTGCTGTGATTATTCATTTGGTCTGCCTCGTTATGAGGCAGACTTTTTCGTCCCCCTCCGCCGCAATTCACTTCATAGCGAGTTATAGCATTCTCCTATATATTGGCGATATATCATCAATATATAGAAACTTTCATCTTCCGAGCATCCACCCGCAGATATATCCGCAG
>Ga0116193_1004213_pt1 | contig 10060 bp, 8 predicted proteins | sample AD_UKC115_MetaG_FD_89892 | JGI IMG/M metagenome (GOLD analysis project Ga0116193, IMG submission 89892) | Active sludge microbial communities of municipal wastewater-treating anaerobic digesters from Hong Kong - AD_UKC115_MetaG | ecosystem: Engineered > Bioreactor > Anaerobic > Digestate | place...
ATCAGAAATCAATCGGAACACAATATGAATATTCGAATCCATAAAAATATTAATCCTTCTTGTAAAAACTGAACACTAACATTAATGTTTGAAAAACATAATCAAATTAAAAATTAGAATTCATTTGTACACAAAAGTATACCAAAGAATAATTCTTTTAAACAAAAAAGAAAAACAATAGTCGCGACCCCAATAAAGAATAACGACTATTGTTCACTTTATTTAACCAAAAATTATCAACCCAACTAAAAATCAAGTTTCAAATTATCTTCAATCTTTACTGTTTAGTTTCTACTCTGAGAGAAAATCACTCAAAGAGAACCCTTTTTCTTCAAGAGTTGTTCTCATGTTAGCTAAAGCAGTATTGAGAATTTTTTTGAATTTAGCGTGAGATAGACCCATTTCCTCGCGAACTTCTTTAGCCTTCCTATATTCTCCCTCAAACGGAAGAGAAAAATAAGCAGAAACGATACGGCGAGGATCATGATCCAAATTGGAAACACTTTCAAACAGAGCAGCAATACAATCATTATGAATCGAAACAGCCTCAGTAGAACTTATATGTTCCTTTTCATAAATCATTTCAATGAATTCTTTGCCATTGTCGCCATCTCCAATTTGTTTATTCAAACTGGCGGGAGAAGCAGCAGCGTTACGAATATTAATCAAGTCTTTGGATTGTAGGTCCAACTCCTGCATAATCTCCACGTCAATGGTTTCAGAATTCTTTACTCCATCTTCATTTAGTTTTTTCTCAATTTTTAACATTTGAGAATAATTGCCAACTCGATGATCGGGAAGCCTCACTAATCGACTGGTTTTGTTGATTTGCTTCGTTAATGATTGTCGAATCCACCAGGTTGCTACTGTTGAAAACTTGTTGTTACGAGTGGGATCATATTTTTCGACAGCGACCATGAGTCCAATCATTCCCATGGATACTAAATCTTCATACTCGGGAGCATGAGCCAAGCTCTTACTGAAATATAACGCTTGTGAATATACTAAGCCCAAGTTCGCTTTCACAAGTTTGTCTACTGCTTGTTCTCCCTCAAAGATAATTGTTTGTAGTTTTTCGCGTGTTTCGGTTTTTATTCGCGGGTTCTTAATTTTTTCTTTTGCTTTGATTCCTTTTTGGATTAATTCTCCAAGTTGTAATTCCTCAGTTTTTGTTAAATGGTCGAATTTCTGCATTCCCAAGCTCACTTTCTTACTTATTTGCCTAAACAGCGTATATTAAATATAACATTTTCTGTACATTATGTCAACCTATTCAATTATTAGTGTATTAAATTAATATTCAGTTAACTCAAAGAACAAAAACGAATTTTGTATTCCCGAATAGCATCAAGAATTTCTATTCCTCATCAAAATAACCTTCAATAAGAGGATTGTTCCAATTATTCTCATTGGAATCAGAATTATTCACTTTCTTGATAAGTTCTTCTTCCACTTCGGGAGAGTAAAAATCGGGATTAAGTTCTTTCTCGTATTTTGCAGCCGACACCGCCTCGTTGAACATTTCATCAAAAGAATCAACCTTTTGGATTCCAACATTCTTCTCAGATTTGTTCTTTGAGTTTTCATCTTCAACTACTCCAGATTTTTCTAAACCTTGGGATAGTTCACCCAACAAACGTAAATCGGGATTCTGCAGCGGATGATACGCTGGAATACGCTTAACTGAAACATAATCTTTTGAGCAAGAACAAGAACTATTAGTGTTATTCTTCTCTTTCTGGAAAAAATGAAAAATTTTCATCTTAAAACTCCCCAATTATCAACCATGTATTATTACTGGGACCACTTGTGGAGCAACTCATAACTAAACGCCTACTTTCAAAGTTTCTCAAACTGTTGAAACTAATATCGGTTTGGTGATTGTTTACCATAATGCTTCAAAATTTGTTTCAAACGTATCATAATTTTTTAAAACCATTCCTATAGTGAGTACCATTAACAGTTAGATCATTAACAATGAGACTTAGGAACATTTCATCAAAGAATTCAACTACATGAGAGGCGACTTGTTCATCAAGATTTTCTATTGGATTCAAATAATCCTGCAAGAATGAAATGCCAACGGCGATTTTCGTTAAACTATCAACATCAGTATAAGTCGCCGTTCTAATTTTATAGAACCCGGATTCACGAATTGGTGAAAAACTTTCAAGAGTGTCCAAAGCAAGTTTTGAATAGGGTTTAATAATCATTACGGCAAGTTCATGATCTTCCTCAAAGTTCTGGGAAACCAGTTTTGAGGCGTGCGCTAACTCCGCTTCTGATTCAGCGGAAGCTAATTGAGCATAAAGCTCATTGAAAGTTGTTCCCAACGTTTGTCCAATCTTCAAAACAGTAAACAGTATGTTTTTTATCTAAATTTGCTATTTTCAATTTTTTGTGAACCCAATGTTCAGTTCAGTTAATCTTTCTTTATTAAAGTCAGCTGAAATTAATGAAAATCAATTTGTAATGAACATTTGAAAAAGTGTAAAAAGTCCATAACCTACTACAACAATAAAAACCAACCAAATAAGAGTTGTCAAAATTGTTGAAGTTCTTTTATAAGTCTCCAAACTCACAGACTTCCTCTTGTTTGCTTTTAAGTAATTACCGGATTTATCCCGCTGCAAATCCGGAGCAACCCTATCATCGGGCCGATCCATTTTCCTATAATTGTTCAAATCATCATTCATTATAATCCTTAATTTCAGTTTTTAGTTACCGTCTGTTTAAATATTTCTTATTAGTTTCTCTTCCAAACATAATCATTTTCAATAATTACAAGGGACATCATGGAGTGGGTGAGGCCGGCGCCGGTGTTGTCGGATCAACTTTCGGAGCTGGTTCTGGTGGAACAACGGCGTCTTGCTTCAACGGAATTCCCATAACTTTATCCTTATGAAAAATTAAAGCAGTGCCTGGGGCGCAATCTCCCGAAATACAAATACCAACATATTGATTCTCCAAGAATTTCAATTCCGAATTCTCTTTAATTGTACTTGTTATTGGCTGACCATCAACAGTGAAAATACCAGCCACCCAAGAAATTTTTCCAAACGGTCCAGCCTTCACTGAAACTAGGGCCGTTGGTTTCTGCGGAATGAAAGCCTGCTGTAATCTATCCATTGGCCCCGTTTTCACTGGATCTTCTCCAGGTTTCAAACTTATCAAAGCTTGAGAATCATCTGGGAGTTCCCCACCAGAGTAAGTATTGTTCTTCACTGGAATCATACCAGCCGAGCTTGGTACTACTCTCATCATTACAGCCGCAACGCCCAAATATAAAGCAAAAAGGATCAAAATTATAATAAGAACATTTTTCAATGTTTTCTTGAACATTGCTTGTCGATATGTTTCTTTAGACACACGAATAGATGGGTTTGGACCAGCGTCCCTTTTCAACTTCATTTAGGCCTCACTGAATTGGAATTGTTTAGGTATGAAACCTACTATCAAATAGTAAAACCAATAATTAAACCCAAAACAAACAGTACAGCAAGAAGAACAGTCAAAAAAGTATGATTCTTCATCCAAGTGACAATAGAATCATCCTCAGTTGAGCCAAACTTCTTCTTTGTAGAAACTCCAAAATAAGCTCGATACACAGCCTCAAATTCTTCAGACAAAGAATGAGAAAGATTCTTAGTTAAAACAAAGTTAACGCTATTGCCTAAAGAATCATCAATAGAGAACACTGGTGGTCTCTTTCGCAAAGAATCCTTCCGTCTAAGTTTCCCCTTCTCGTCATAAAGATTTTCAATACTCCATGAGATAACATTCTCTTGTTGTTTAAACAACGCAGAGCTCTTATTTAACTCCATAAGAGTGTCATCGCCAGCAAGAACCTCCAAATCGTCATTCCAGAAATCCTCATCGGAATCATCATCCAAAGTCTCAGAATCGGCGTGGTCTTCTTCAACAACTTCAAGTCCCAACAATGTTTCTTTTAATTCCCGCTCTTTTAAAACCTCATCAAAAAATGTTGGAGCGCCGGAATTATCCATATCAATCGTTTCATCCTCATCGACCACATCAGAAACGATTGGATTTTTCATTGATGGAGTTGGAATACGATCATTCAAATCAGTAGTGAAATCGCCGCTTTTTTTCTTCGTTAATTTTTTAGGGTCTGTTTTTGAAACGGGTTTCTTTTTTTGCCTCTTAGATGAGGGGGATGAGTCTCCAGAAGTTTTCTTTGCTCCTGTTGGTTTCTTTGGAAGAGAAGCCGCGGCTTTTTTAGTAGTAACAGTATTTTCACTAACAGAATTATCGCTCGGTTGAAGCTTTGATTTTTTTGAAGCCGCATTTTTCTTTACAGCAATTGAGCTTTTAGTCGGGGTTTTTGGTGGCTTAGTTGAATTAGCTGATGACGTAACAAATTTCTTTGCGGCTGTTAAGTTGCCGAACTGTCCATGTTTAGCACGACAGTTCCCACGACATTTACATTCTTTGATCTCACCAGAGGCTAGAATATGATACATCATTTCTCCTTAATGATTTCAAGTTTACCTTCAAAGTATGGAATTTCACCACTATTGACACCAAGAAGACAATCTTCAGTCAGTCCACTAATAGAGACCACCTTCCATTTCCCATTCTCTTTAGTAAGTAGAAAAGAAGTGTCTTGATTGACATTCTCATAAGTGCGCTGCCATTCAGTACCAGTTGACTCTTGTGGAAGCTGGTACAAAGATTTCTCAACAGTGAATGTTGCTTTTACAGTTACATTTTTTACATTGCCGTCTGTGTAGAAACCCTTATCCGGAACAGTAACGCTAGGCTTCGAGGTTGAAACATTATAAACAATAAACGGATTCTCTTCCGTTAGTTCAGCGTTTCTCATTTTTGAGGTTGAGGCCAATAGGCCAAAAACTTCTTCGCGCACTTGAGCGCGGGTTTTAGTATCTGAAGTAAGTTCATGTGGAGCCATGACAGTATCATTCAAGAAACCCCAATTGATCTTCTCCTTCGGAATACCGAAATTACCAGAAATTTTAACGAAATCAGTCACAGTTTTATCAATTGCCGATGCTTCTTTTTCAGAAATGTTAAATTTTGTGGCCGCAGTTTTTGAGTCATTGCTTTCGGGGCCAAAGAAAACAAACGCTAAGCCGATCAATACAGCAACAGCAATAGCTCCAATCCCCAAAAGAATCAATCGGTTTCTCTCGTTCATTACACTCACATTTCTCACAGTTTAACTACTGTAATCATATCATGAATAGTTCTTACATTCAACCTCACGGCTTACCTCCAAGATCAAAAGATGGTTTCGGCAAAGCCCATTTAATCTTTGCTCCCTTAAGCGTTGGGCTATCGACTATCTTGAATTCACAAACTTTGCCTGAACAACCAAAATCATTACCCCAAATCATGCCATTTCCAGCGTATGCGGCAACGTGCCCAACGCCATTGCCCCAATCAAAAGAAATCACTGCCCCAGCGGGAATTCCATTAAGTGAATCTCCTGATTGAGAAGCAACCCCAGCGTTAATCATGCCTTGAGCAACATCTTTGCCGTTACCGTAACCGCGACCGCGGCCGGCGCCGCCATATAAAGCGTCGAGAACTTTTGGACATTGATTCAAATAAGCGCACGGAGCGCCAGAAGTCCAATTCAACTGGCATAAGCCAGATTTCGATTTCATAACCGCCCATCTCTGCTGTAAAATAGCTGGCATCGAACCGGGCCCGTCGCCGCCAATAGTACAAACACCGACACCCGCGCCTCCAGTTTTGCCAGAACCTCCACCGAGAGTGTTCATCAAAGAAACGGCATTAGTTGCCCTAACGTCACTCCAACCAGCAGAACGCTCCCATTCGTCATGAAAAATTTTAGCGGCAACAGCAGGATCAGTTTGCTTCTTAAGTTTTTCCATTACGGGTTCATAGCCTTTTTCGTTCTCAATTAAGAAATCCAATTGAGCCGCCAGAAGAGTGTCTTCCTCAGATACTGACATTGGTGGAGTGCCATTAGTCTGTTGAGATTTATAATATTTTTTACCAATCCCATCCTCAATAAATTTACGTAAAGCAGCGTGGCGGCCAAAAGACCACTGCCCAATACCCCAACCGCCAACGCCGTGCCCGTTGCGATACATTCCAGTAACCCAACCAGCACGGCCATCATAAACAGAAGAATTATTCTGGGGGCCAACATACGAACTGGGGTATTCAGCAACCCATGGGACGCCGCCAGATTCAGCCATGAAATTTCCAGCGATACCGGCAGCCATAGCAGCTGGATAACCTTTGCCAACAATATAATTGTACGTCTTTTCAATATTGTTTTTCCCTGATAACGAAATGGTTCCAGATTGACATTGGGAAACCCTCTGCGCGACAGAACAGTCTTCTTTATTTTTGCACGCGTTACTGTTCTTACCAAGAGTTTGAGTCAAAGAAATAACATTTAATGAAGCTCCAACAACAAGAAGAACAATTCCAACAATTACCCAAAACGGAGGACTTGATAATACTGAAACTCCAGCCGAAGCGGTTGCACCGACAGTCGTGGCTTTCTGTTGAATATTCTGAGCTTGTTCAGTTAAAGTCTCACCCTCAATACCATCAGCATTAGCCGAAAAACTTTCGTTAGCAGCAGATCCAGAGGGGCCAACGCCTGCGCCAACACCTGGAACTTTTGGAATAACTTTAGAGACATTTTCGGCGACATTGGATGCCTTCTCAAGCGCTTTATCAACAATTGGAGCTTCTGAGGCAACGTCAGCAGCTTTTTCGGCTATTTTGCCAGTTGCGGCGCCCGCAATTTTCCCAGCAACTGGTCCGGCACCAACAGCGTTAGCAATGGTTTCACCACCCTTAGAGGCAACTTCACCTAAAGCTTTGTGTTTCCCATCTTCTGAGTTGTTTATATTAGGAGACTTTTCTAAATGATTGTTAGAATCGACCTCATTCACATAATCCTCTGAGTTACCGTCATTGTTCATTTTAGATCATTCCACTCATTCATCATCTTCAAAATTGAATATCGTTATTGGGCGTGGTTTACCCGCTTCTGGATCTTCAACCGATTTACGATCAGTGTTATATGAAACTTCTGGTCGATTAACTGGAAGACCTTTATTGTGAGAACTAACTCGTTCATCAACAATTTTATCCAACGCTTCACCTTGATGGCTAGTGTCTTGCACTGTTTTAGTGCGGGCCTCCTCGGCTTCTTTAGAGAATTTATCAATCTTACTGCTTCTGAGTATTTCTCCAGCGCGTAATCCTTCCTCGGCCCGTGAAATTGCATCCTTGGCGGCGGCTGCACCTGCTGCGGCTTGTACTTTGGAGCCATACTCTTCGGCCCAGAATTTCATAACTTCGGCTTGCTCAGAAAGTGCAGATTCGGCCATTTCTTTCTGAGCGGAAATTCGATCATACGAATCAACATGTGTTTCAAAAACATTCAATCTTTCTTGATACTCATCGTTTAATTCTTCAAAAGAACCTGCGTCTTTAACATTGTTGATATGTGACTGGCGGCGCTCAGCAGCGTCATTCCTCAAGCTAACATTCTCATCAATAGCTGCACGATCACCATTAGCACGAGCTTCCTCAATCTTGAAATTAAATTCATCAACATCGTTCTGAGCTTGAACTGCAAGAGCGTACTCTTGTTCGGCTCCCCCAGCAACCATTAGCCTATCCAACCAACGCGCAGGATCGGCCTTGTCGATTTCTTCCGTAAGCGCATCCAGTTCATTATCCATTCCAGTAATAGAATTAACTATGTTTTCATAAGTAGTTGAAGCTCTGTTGAATTCAGTATCCGCCTCTTGAAGCTCCCTGTCAGCAATGGCGTCATTCTCTTCAATCTCGGAAACAACATTCTGGAATTTTTGGCGATTATCCTTATTAGCATATTCCATACCGTGGAACGCCCCAGAACCAACTTGACCCAAAAGTCCACCAGGGCGTTTCAATTCTCGGGTTGCGCCTTCTCTCATTCCAGTCATTACTCCACCACCAGCAATGGCCGAACCAACAGCTGAACCAGTAGCAACCTTAGCCAAACGGGAAGAGTCGGAAGCTTTATCTTTAGCAAACTTACTAATTGATTCACCGATGCGGGCACCACCCATGTTGACTTTTCCAAGCATTTCCAGCATTTCTTTGCGGTATAGGAACAAAGCAAGAGTAAGAACAATAACAAACAGTAAAGTGGTAAACGAGTTAGTTGATGCGCCAAGAACTCCACCATATAAAGCCAAAGAAACAATCAAGAATAAACTCGAAACAACATATTTGAAAATGTTTGAGAGAACCATTTCGGCCCAACCTTTAAGAAGGTCTCGCCCTTTACCTGGATGAACGCCCACTAAGAAGAAAATTGGCGCAAAAGCCATAAGAATTATTGAAAGAATATAAAACATTACTGCAAAAATCGCGGTCGTAATAATAAGAGCGCTTCCAAAAACTGTAGAGACCAGTGAAACGCCAGCAGAGCCCAACAAGTGCCAAGCTCCATCAGCCGACCAGTTACCCCAAGAAGTATCATTAGAAGCCATGACCGCAATAAGATTATACCAGCGTCCATCCACAACAGTTTTGCCTGACTCTACTGGAACAATCCCTCCACCATTACTGGAAACATTAGTGGTTAAATAGAGTTGGTATAGAGCTAAGTTACAGATCTCATCCCCGCCGCCGGTTTTTAAAGTAGCCTGATACATACTTTTTGGAGCACCAATAGTTCTCATACTTACACAGAATTTATTGCCATCAACGATACCTTTTGCAAGTTGTGACCCTCGTGCAGCCGGGTCGCTTGTGTCTAAATCACTAAAATTGGTTCCAAATTGCCCCTGAGCGTATGGTTCAAGAACAAACGCTTTCCAAATGGAACATGTCAAACTTGAAGCAATTAACTGCATGGAATGTTCTGGTCCAGCAGCGCCAGAATCAGTTCTACAAATCTTGTTTGAAGTGTTTCCACTATAATCAACCGGAGATGTTGAGCCGCCCATACAATTATCTCCACCGAAAGCACTAATTACACAACCGGAAAGAGTGTTGGAAACAGAAGCGGGCGCTTGAGCCAGTAATGCGGGATTCAACAGTAAAGCCAATCCAATAACTACTGAAGCGGTCGCCCAAATTAAACCCCAAAGAGATTCTCTAAATTTTCTTTTAACAAGTCCATTAATAAGAATCCATACTCCTACAGCCAGGGCAACAATAACCAGTAACGGCATATAAAAACTATTCGTTAACGAACCTATAAGTCCGCCTGATCCGCTTCCATCACCACCAACAAGAGCAAGTAGATTGAAACAACTCCAAGAATCAGAGTTGGCATTATCACAAATAATGTTTGTACTGAAAGCAAAAGATGCAAATTCGCTTGTTATTGAAGCAATAACATTAGATACATTCAGAATGGAGGAGGCAAGATTAGATAAAGTTGTAGTAATTGTACAATTGGTGGTTGTTCTTATTCCTTCAATTCTTTTTGTTGCCTCTTCGTCAAAAGTAATACCTTCCGGATAAGACCGTTTAACTGAAGTAGCAAAATCATCCCCATCACCTTCTCCATAATAAACGGGCCAAACAAGGACTTTCCCAAACATGTCCTGAGCGGTTAACAGTCTCCCGGGGACATTATCGGCAACAAGATCGGTTGTCAAGAAAGAAGTGTGCCAACCATGAGTGGTTTTCATTCCATAACCTAAACCGTCGCCACAAGCAAACTTTATTACCGATTCAGCCGATGCTTGATTAACTCCATAACCGTTCTGTATGTTCACATTTTGGTTTTCAAAACTCGAAGATCTGAGTGACAACATTGGGGCAATAATAAACATACTCAATGTCACAATAATCATTACAAAAGCACGAATTGGTTTTATTGTTCCAGTTGAGATCTTTGGAATTGAACAGGCAACCTTGTTCTTGGTTGATTGCGTAGAACGCATCCGACTCCAAAGTCTACTGTTGTCCAGTGATTCGTTACTGTTTTTTAATCCGAACTTTGAAGATTTTTGAATAAATTCAAATGAAACTTTTTTGTCGTTCAAGTAAACAGAATTCTTGTTAGACATTGGATTCC
>Ga0116193_1004217_pt1 | contig 10056 bp, 7 predicted proteins | sample AD_UKC115_MetaG_FD_89892 | JGI IMG/M metagenome (GOLD analysis project Ga0116193, IMG submission 89892) | Active sludge microbial communities of municipal wastewater-treating anaerobic digesters from Hong Kong - AD_UKC115_MetaG | ecosystem: Engineered > Bioreactor > Anaerobic > Digestate | place...
AAAAACAGTAATATAACATATCCAAGTAGAAAACAAACCCAATGGTATGAGAATGAACAATGGAGATATATTTAATGCGTAAGCTATATTCGTTTCATTTATTATTAAAAGAGCATTGTCTTTTTTACTTAAACTCACAAAAACTATGTATAGTACGAGAAGTAATAACCATCTGAACCAAAATAAATTAAGAAAAACAGCTATCCATTGTATTAAGGACAAGTTGTTATAGTTAATATTTTTCTTATACTTTATCAGATAAACAAAACCCACTATACCCAAGATTATAAATATTAGTGGTGCTGCTCCATCTATCAATATTAGTTCAATAAGTTGCTGCCTTTCGTATTTTTGTAATTGAAACTTTCCTGAAAATTCAAGATTATTTTCTATTTCATAAGCATACTGTTCGTATAGTCTTTCAATAAAACTATCTTTTGGATGGCTTTTACATAAACCTGTTGCATCATAACTAATACTTGTTTTGTATGAAAAATATTTTGCAACAGGTTGAAAGGCAAAAAGCTGAATGAAAATAGCAGCTAATGTGAAAAAGAAAAATGCAACAGTTAAGGTAAGAAGCTTTTTATTTATAAAATATTTCATTCAATATTTTTAATTTAATGCATCTAATAATGCTCCTTTAGATAGTCCATGCCAGTTAATAATATCCAGCTTAATATCATCTAAAATAGTCAAAATTTTAAATAGGATCTAAAAAAAAATTAAACTTGGAATTTACATGTATATACATTAATTTTGTGCCATTATTATGCAACAAGTATTAGACATATTAAAATTAGGTCAAAAAAAATTCAACATACCTGGTATGGATTTGTTGTATGAAAAAGAACAAAATATTCCGGGTTCTATTAAATATCATATTCGTCGTCATTTTGCTCAAGATGCTTGGGTAGTAGATGATACAGGAATGTTGGTGTATCATTACAACGAAAACAGACCAGAAGAAAATTATCTTGAGTTGCGTTTTTGTATAGCTGGCAATAAATATTGCTACGATAAAAGTTGCAGCTTTTGCGATAAAAAACCTACCAACTGTAATGGACAACAAACTACTTTAGATGTATTTACTTTTCATTTTTCATCTACTTTCTTGTATCAGTTTACACAAAATGTAAAAGTAACCAACAGAAAAGATGAAGTATTGGCATTTAAACACCCTAATGCATTTACAAAAGTGTTTCCTGTGTGCCCTAAAAAAAGAAATGTATTAGATGCTTTGCTTAATCACAGTTATACAGGTGCATTGGAAAATATTTTTATCAATGCAAAAATTCATGAACTGCTTTTATACAGCTTAGATTGTTTGATAGATGAAAAAGAAGAAGGATTTAATTGTAAATTTTTAGCAGATGACCATAGCAGAAAAGCTATTTATGAAGCAAGAGATATTTTATTAAAACATATTGGCGACCCTCTTACTATAAAAGAGCTAAGCAGAAAAGTTGCAATCAATGAATGTTATTTAAAGAAAGGCTTTAAGGAAATTTTCAGTACTACCATTTTTGATTTTTATCAACAACAAAGAATGGAACATGCCAAATATTTGTTGTACGAAAAAAGTTTAAGCGTTACTGATGTTTCTGCACATCTTGGTTACTCATCTATATCTCATTTTTCTGCAGCATTTAAAAAACATACAGGTTTAAAACCTTGTGAATTGCTGAAGTAATTTTATTTTATCAATATAAATGCAGCCCAATAATATGGGCTGTATTTTTTTCTCAAACTTTGTTGAGCTAAATTAAAAGATTCATCTATTGATTTTCCAGATAAATAATTGTTGTAAAATATTGTCATTAGTTCAGCAGTTTCTTTATCTGGCACTTGCCATAAACTTAAAATAATATTTTTTACACCTGCTAATTTAAAAGCTCTTTGTAATCCATACACACCTTCATTTCCTTGAATATCGCCTAAAGCTGTTTCACAAGCACTAAGTACAACAAGATTAGTATTGGTTAAATTTAGCTGAGATATTTCGTAAGCTGTAACAATACCATCTTCTTTTTCTTTAGGCACAAAGCCGCCATTCCAAGCATAGTTTGCACCACTTAAAATAATTCCACTTCTTAACATAGGGTCATAAGCAGTATTATAACTTGTTGTAGATTGTTCTGCATTAGAATTGTTGTCATTAATTATTCTTGGAAGAAAAAAACCATGTGTTGCTAAATGAATTACAGATATGGATTGGTTATCTAATTTTTTAAAATTTTCTTCCGATGCTTCGGTATTAGTATAAATTTTTTGAGCTATTGATTTTTTATTGAAAATACCACTTATATTTTTCACTTCTTCTGCTGTACCAGGCAAAGCTGCCCATGAAATTATGTTTGCTTTATCTTTATTAAACGACCTTTTTACAATAACAGAATCTGATGATTGTTGGTATTGGTTTACTATATTTTGGCTTAAACTAAAATTGGCATTTCCAAAAAGAGCAATATTGTTTATTTTATTTTCTTGTTGTAATGGAGTTGCAATTAATCTTGTAGAAGTATATTGTATTAGCTGATATTTATCAATTAAATAAGTGCTACTATCAATAGCTAAAGCATTAAATGCAATGCTGTTTAACTTATCAACAGGGGCAAAATGAATTTTCTTTGCATTTTTTAAATATGGCTCAAGTGGTTGCCAAACCAAATTATACAAGTCGTTACCAAAATTGGCTTTGGATTTATTTTTTGTTATAGTGCTTCTATAAAGGTTGGATGCCATTGCCTGATTGGTTTTTCCTGAAGCATTTAATATGTTTTGTAATTGCTTTTCTTCAAACAATGGAATAAATACAGGTGCTTCGTTATTTTTTGTAATTAAATAAGCAACATACATTACAGAATCTGTATTGCCTTTATTGTATAATTTAAACTTGGCAAACTCTATAATAACTTCACCTTCTTTTAAAATATTTTTTAAAGAATAGAAATTAACTTCTGATGCTTTTTTTTGTTCTGTAAACTTTTTACTTTTAAGCAATAAATCTTTTTCTAAAACCTCTACTTCGTCCTCCCAATTGAACAATTCTTTTGACCTGTTTTCTACTGATGCACCATATTGTTTGGCAATTTGAGTTTTTAACCAACTATATCTGTCAAACATTTTTTGAATTGCTGTATCTGTGCTATTTTTTACATAGTTGTATAATGATTTTGTTTCGTTTAACACTAATCCTTTTATCTCTAACTGTTGATTAAAATTGTCTATTACTGATTCTTTATTATACTGTTTGCTATTGTATAAAATGCTATTGGCAAATTTTGAGTTATAAACCATTTCATCTGCATACAATTCCTTTTCATATTCACTAAGAATAGCAAAATTATCTTTAACCATTTTAAAGCTTAACTCATTAGTTTGAATAATTATATTTTTTGCTTTATTATAATTACCAATATCATTATAACAGAGGGCAAGGTTATTTAAGTAGGGAATATTTCTATAACTATTTTTTCCGAATTTTTTCTCAGTAATTTCAATAGCTTGTTCATAATATATAATGGCTTTTTCTGGCTTTTGCAATTCTGTATAAACTGTGCCTAAATTATTTAAAATCCTTGCATAAGATGGATGTTCTTTACCATATAATTTTTCTCTTAATTGTAAGCAATCCAAATAATATTTTTCTGCTTCAGCAAACCGCTTTTGCTTTAAATATAGATTAGCTATATTGCTTAAATTGGTGGCATAATACTTAGTATTCTTACCAATTCCATTTTCATAAATCGTTTTAGCTTTTGTAAAATATTCTTCAGCTTTTGCAAATTGCTGTGTATAAGTATAAATTAAGCCAAGGTTAGTACAGCTTTCACCAATATCTTCATCATTGGGCTTTAGTTTTTTTAATCTAATATTATAACCTGCCAAACTATAATTTTCAGCATAGTCATATTGGTTAAGATTAAAGTATAACATTCCAATATTGCTATACACCATACCAACTGCTAAGTGTGTAGAGTCAAACTCTTTTTTAAAAATTTGCACTGCCGAAAAGAAACTAATTTCTGCATTGGAGTATTTTTTTAATTCAAGTTCCATCAATCCTCTCAAATTTAAAAACCTTGCATATTCTTTATTATTTTTTCTCTCTCTAAAAATGATTGTATTGTAATTGTAACATTTTTCAGCATATTCAAAATCTCCATCAGCTTTAAATTGTTTTGCAGCTTCTTCAAAATAATAAGTAGCATTGTTTATATAGCTTTTGAAATAAGTATCATTTTCGCCTGCAATAATTAATCGTACATCAGAAGCTCTAAAATAATACATGGCAGCCCAGTAGTGTAAGCCCCATTTTTGATAAAGTTCTGCTAAGTTTTGTAAGGCTATTTCATAGGATTCGCTTTTATCATCTAATTTTTTATAGTATTCTATATTATCAATCATTATATTTTCAGCTTCTTCGTACAAGCCTAATTTTTTATACACATTGGCTAAATTACCTATGCTAATTCTATAATTTTTATTTTCAGTTCCATACATTTCTTTTTGAGATGCCACTACAATTTCATACCATTTTTTAGCTTTGGCATAGTCTTTCATTTTATCATAACTCATGGCTAAGTTGAGGTGTGTTTGTAAAAGCCCTTCCTTATCTGTTGGAAAATATTTTTTATATAAGGTTAATGTAGTATCGTAATACAAAACTGCTGTATCAAACTTTGAAATAAATAAATACAAAGTGCCTGTTGAATTTATTAAAACCAAATAATCTTTATTTTGTTCTCCATACATTTGTTTTACAAGTAAGGAAGATTTTTTTATGTAAGGTATGGCAGCTTTATAATTTTTTTCTGCAACATACTTTTGATAAATACTAATATTTTGCTCTAACTCTTCTTTTGAAGTTTGTGCTTTAGAAGCAAAAGCCAAGCAACAGAAAAGCAATAAAAAAGAATACATTTTTTTCATACAACATAAATATTTCCAAAATTACCTATTTGAATTTATTATTGCAATACCCAATAAACAGTATATTATATGATAAACAGATTGTGCTATTTCTTACTTTTTCTATTTTTTATTAGTTGCAACTCAAAGCAAAAAGCAGATGTAGTTATTCATCATGCAGTTATTTATACAGTTGATTCTTCATTTACAATTGCTGAGGCTTTAGCTGTAAAAGATGGTAAAATAATTGACATAGGAAGCAACAACGATTTGCTACAAAAATATACAGCTACCGAAAGTATTGATGCCAATGGAAAGCCTTTGTACCCTGGTTTTATTGATGCTCATGCTCATTTTGTAGGCTATGGAAAAAGCTTGTTTGAAGTGCAGTTATACGATAGTAAAAATTGGGAGGAAGTTATAGAGAGAGTTAAAGAATTTGTTGCCAAAAATCCTAATGAAAAATGGATAACTGGCAGAGGCTGGGATCAAAATAAATTTCCCGACAAACAATATCCCAACAACGAAATACTGAATGTTTTATTCCCTAACACTCCTGTAATATTAACAAGGGTTGATGGGCATGCAGCTATTGCAAATGCTAAAGCTTTGGAGCTTGCTGGTGTTCAACTTAATCAAAAAATTAGTGGTGGAAATATTGAAACAAAAAACAATAAACTTACAGGCTTATTAATTGATAATGCAGTTGATTTAGTTCGTTCAAAAATTCCTGAAGCAACCAAGAATGATTTTGAAAAATGGCTAATTACTGCTCAACAAAATTGTTTTGAACAAGGATTAACCACTATTACAGATTGTGGCTTAATGTATAACGATGTAGAAAAAATTGATGCCCTACAAAAAGAAAATAAACTATTAATGAAGCTGAGTATTTTATTAAGCGATGAAAAAATAAATTATGAAAAATATATCAGCAAAGGCACTTACAAAACAAACAAATTGTTTGTAAATGGTTTTAAAGTATATGCAGATGGGGCTTTAGGAAGTCGTGGTGCTTGTTTATTAGAACCTTATACAGATAAAGCAAACTGGTATGGATTTTTATTAAGCACAAAAGAGCATTTTGATTCTGTTGCATCTGTATTGGTTAATACTAACTTTCAAATGTGTACACATGCCATTGGCGATAGTGCCAACAGAGAAATTTTAAACATTTACAACAAATATTTAAAAGGCAAAAATGATAAACGTTGGCGTATAGAACATGCACAAGTAATTAATGAAAAAGATTTTAATTTATTTGGCAAAACTTCTGTTATTCCTTCTGTACAACCTACACACGCTACAAGCGATATGTATTGGGCAGAAGAACGTTTAGGAAAAACAAGAATTAAAAATGCTTATGCTTATAAACAACTTTTATTGCAAAATGGTTGGTTGCCATTAGGTACAGATTTTCCTGTTGAAGATATTTCTCCTTTTAAAACTTTTTTTGCAGCAGTAATAAGAAAAGACAATAAAAATTTTCCTGAAAATGGATTTCAAATAGAAAATGCCTTAACAAGAGAAGAAGCTTTAAGAGGTATAACTATTTGGGCAGCTAAAGCTAATTTTTTAGAGAAAGAAACAGGTAGTTTAGAAATTGGTAAAAAGGCAGATTTTATTTTATTGGATAATGATTTATTAAAATCAGCAGAACAAAATTTACTAAATACCAAAGTGCAAGCTACTTGGGTTGATGGTAAAAAAGTTTTTTCAAGAAAATAAATTATACTAAAAATGTAGTTCCTTCAATAGCTAAATCAGTATTATCAAAAACTTCTTTTGCTTCTAATAAAAAAGAATCTAAATACTCGTATTTACTGCTAAAATGCCCTATCAATAATTTTTCAGCACTACATTGCTTTGCAATAGATGCAGCCTGTATGGTAGTTGAGTGAAAACGCAAGGCAGCTCTATCTTCCAAGTCTTTTAAATAAGTAGTTTCATGATACAATAAACTCACATTTTTTACTTTATCAATAATAGGTTCATGATAAATTGTATCTGCACAAAAAGCATAACTTTTGTTAGGTTTATTAGGTATAGTAACCCATTCATTTTTTATAATAGTTCCATCTTTTTGGGTATAATCTTTTCCTTCTTGCAAACTATTATAATACACTGCTGGAATTTCAAATTGTAAAACTTTTTCTTTATCAATTTTTCTCGGTTGCTTTTTTTCTCTAAAAATAAAACCCCAACAAGCTATACTATGCAACACTTTAAAACATTCTACAGAAAATTTATTTTCATCAACAAGTAATCCTTCATTTTCTAAAGGGTGAAAATGTAAAGCATAAGGTAACACAGCATTTGCAACTGCTAATTGCAAATCAATTATCTCTTTTAAAGCAGCAGGAGCAAATAAATGCAAATCATTTTCTCTGCCTAATAAACCCATACTTGTCAATAATCCAATTAAGCCAAAATAATGATCGCCATGTAAATGAGAAATAAAAATGTGATTGATTTTGCTTCTTTTAATTTTATATTTTGAAAACTGAAGTTGTGTGCCCTCACCACAATCTATTAAAAATTGTTTATCATTCAATGTAACTACCTGAGCAGTAGAAAACCTACCAAATGCAGGTATAGCTGAATTATTGCCTAAAATAGTTACTGCAAACATGAATGTTGAATTTTAGTAAAGATATGTTTTTGGCTGTTTTCGTTTTCTCTAAAAAAAATATTTTACAAAAAATTATTTTCTTTCCATACACAATTCTACCAAAACACTATTGGTATTTTTAGGATGTAAAAAACAAACTAATTTATTATCTGCACCTTGTTTGGGTGTTTCGTTCAATAAAGTAAAACCTGCCTTTTGCAAACGTTCCATTTCTGCATAAATATCTTCTGTTTCAAAAGCAATATGATGTATCCCCTCTCCTTTTCTTTCAATAAATTTAGCAATTACACCCTCTGCATCTATACTTTGCAATAATTCAATTTTTGTTTCGCCTTGTTGTAAAAAAGCAGTAACTACTTTTTCGCTTTCAACAGCTTCTTGCTTATAACAATTAGTATTTAATAAAGTTTCAAATAATGGAATACTGGTAGTAAAATCTTTTACTGCAATACCAATGTGTTCTACTTTTAACATAGTTCTATATTTTGAGTTGCAATTATACTTACGATTTGTGGAATTTGATAAGTATCAATATGCTATCCATCAAGTTCTAACTGCAAAAGTCAGTAAATTTGCCAAATACTTTTTAATAATTTAATTAATCAAAAGATATGTTGAAATTACCCATTTATTTAGATAATAATGCTACCACTCCAGTAGATCCAAGAGTATTAGAAACAATGTTACCTTATTTTACAAATCATTTTGGAAATGCTGCAAGTCGTAATCATCCTTTTGGCTGGGAAGCTGAAGAAGCTGTTGATTATGCTCGTGAACAAGTTGCTCAATTAGTTGGCTGCGACCCTAAAGAAATAATTTTTACAAGTGGTGCTACCGAAGCCGATAATCTTGCTTTAAAAGGTGTTTTTGAAATGTATTCAAGCAAAGGAAATCACATTATTACTGTTACTACTGAGCACAAAGCAGTTTTAGATACTTGCAAACACATTGAAAAATTAGGAGGCGAAGTAACTTATTTAGATGTAGAAGATGATGGATTACTCGATTTATCAAAATTAGAAGCAGCTATAAAACCATCAACTATTTTAATTGCTGTAATGTATGCTAACAATGAAATTGGTGTAGTTCAGCCAGTAAAAGAAATTTCTGCTATTGCAAAAAAACATGGCATTTTATTTTTTACAGATGCTACACAAGCTGTAGGAAAAATTCCTGTTGATGTAATGAAAGATGGTATAGACTTAATGGCTTTTAGTGCTCATAAAATGTATGGACCAAAAGGCGTTGGAGCTTTATATGTTCGTAGAAAAAATCCAAGAGTAAAAGTTACTGCACAAATAGATGGAGGAGGGCATGAAAGAGGTATGAGAAGTGGCACTTTAAATGTTCCAGGAATTGTAGGTTTTGGTAAAGCTTGTGAACTTTGCAGATTGGAAATGGAAGAAAATACAAAACGCATTACAGTATTAAGAAATAAACTTGAAAACGAATTATTACAGTTAGAAGAATCTTACTTAAATGGAAATAAAGATCAACGTTTACCACATGTAAGTAACATATCTTTTAAATATGTAGAAGGCGAAGGATTGATGATGGGCTTTAATAAAAATATTGCTGTAAGTTCAGGTTCAGCTTGCACTTCAGCATCTCTTGAGCCAAGTTATGTTTTAAAAGCTTTAGGTTTAGGAGATGATTTAGCTCATAGCTCTTTACGTTTTGGATTAAGCAGATTTACAACTGAAGAAGAAATTGATTATACTATTCAAGCAGTAAGAGAAACTGTTTTAAAATTAAGAGAAATGAGCCCTCTTTGGGAGATGCACAAAGATGGCATTGACTTAACAACAGTAGAATGGGCACACCATTAATACAATATTGATTAAAAAAATATCAACATTAAATACTTAACATTAAAAAATACTCAATTATGGCATACTCAGATAAAGTTATAGATCATTACAGTAATCCTAAAAATGTAGGAACATTAGATAAAAGCAGCAAAAGCGTTGGTACAGGCTTAGTAGGAGCTCCTGAATGTGGCGATGTAATGCGTTTGCAAATAGAAGTTGATGATGCAACAGGTGTAATTAAAGATGCAAAATTCAAAACATTTGGTTGTGGTTCTGCTATTGCTTCATCATCATTAGCAACAGAATGGCTCAAAGGAAAATCTGTAGAAGAAGCAGGAAAGATAGATAATATGGATATTGTAGAAGAATTAAATCTTCCACCAGTTAAAATACATTGCTCTGTGTTAGCAGAAGATGCTATTAAAGCAGCTATAAATGATTATCGTAAAAAAAATGGTTTGGAAGAAGTTTCGTTTGAAGACAAACGTGTTCACTAATAAAAATTGATTGAAATGACGAATACTGAAAATGGAATTTATATAAGTGATAAAGCAAGAGCCAAAGTAACTAAACTAATGGAAGAAGCTGGTGTAGCCAATGATTCAAATTATTTTTTAAGAGTGGGTGTTGTAGGTGGTGGTTGTAGTGGTTTAAGTTACAAAATGGATTTTGACAACGAAATAAAACCAATGGATCAGG
>Ga0116193_1004218_pt1 | contig 10056 bp, 9 predicted proteins | sample AD_UKC115_MetaG_FD_89892 | JGI IMG/M metagenome (GOLD analysis project Ga0116193, IMG submission 89892) | Active sludge microbial communities of municipal wastewater-treating anaerobic digesters from Hong Kong - AD_UKC115_MetaG | ecosystem: Engineered > Bioreactor > Anaerobic > Digestate | place...
GAACCATGGCCTCCCAGGTAATCATCCTGTAGAAGGTTGAGGGCTTCTTTTAATGTGTCGGTCAATTTTTTTTCATTATCAGTATCAAAAACATTCAGCACCATCTCCATTTTAAACCTGGCACCGGCGGGAACTCTTTCAAAGGTTCTGGGGTTGGCAGCTGCCGTGACACGATCGATGCTCACTTCTGTTTTAGTTTCGGTGTAAGGCAAATCAGTATTTATAAATTCATCAAAGTCACTTTCGGAATGAAGTTCAGCATCCCTGACTATCAATCTTGAGGGTTGCTGGAGGTCACCAACAGTACCGAAAAGATTCCCCGCCCTGGTAGCAGGATCTTTTGTCGGGCCATAACCTCTGTTGTCTAGGGTGATATTTCCATCGAAAAGTTCAATCAGAGACCTCATTTTTCCTTTCAGAGAACTCCCGGGGATAAAAGGTTTATTGTTCAATGGATTCCTTACGACAAATTTATCAGGTCCGCCAATATTAAGAGATGAATTGGTCCCTCCGATGTGCAATCCCGTTTTAAGCTTTATTTCTCCCTTTACAAATATTTTTTTTACTAAAGTTGCCATACTATATAATTTTAATAATTAATCCTTTCCTCCATATGCTTTATGATAAGCAAGTATTGATTCGAAAAAATCGACAAAGTTCTGGTATGTAACTTTGTCATTAACCTGTGAATGTGCTTCGTCAAAGAATTGTTTCAGAACCCTAATTCCCTGGTTATTTGCTCTTTTCGCTGCATAAGCCATTTTGGGTTTCAGCAGATAGAATCTGGGCTTTTCGTTTTCAAAGCCTTTCAACTGAATACGCTTAATTTCGCCGAATACATTTCTGATCTGGGATGTGGTCAATCCATAATCTTTGATAAATCTACCCAGTTCGTCAGAAAAAGTCACTGTCTCCTGAGTTATTCCGGATGTAATCCAGGTGGGAGAGAACTTTTTGTCAAATGTCCTTTCAGTTCTGGGACGGTAATCCGTCCTGTGATCGTTGTGATACCCTTTAAAAGTCATAGTTATTGATCTTTTTAGTTTTAATTACAATGTTCGGTTTTCCAATTCAGCCCAGCGGGCAGCCAGATGCCATAATTTTAAGGAATGATATTGCGATAAAACCGGATTGCCATTTATTGTATTACATACAATATCCAATCTGCATTTTTTCAGGAACGATTTTATTTCAGCAGATTTTAAACTGCATTCCATGCGTTCGAAATCGTATGCAGTCATTCAGTAAGTCTTTGGTGATGCAAGTTTTTCTTTATCGACTATTTTTTCTTTATCAACTGGCTTTTCATCTTGCTTTTCAAATTTTGCCGTATTGAAGTGAAGGTTGATTTTTGAGATAAATGATTTGTTAAGACTCTTATTTTGAAGGATGGATCGAATCTCATTTTTCAATTCTTTTACTTTAGGGTATTCATAATTCCAGCTAAGTGGCATTCCCAGGATTGTAAAGGCATCCTTGGTGCTAATTATCTCATCTTTCCCTTTTTTCAGGCAATATTCCTTGGCCAAATTTTCTGCTTCCATGCTTTCCAGTGCTCCTCTTTTTATGGGAAATTTGGGGGTCACCACAGCCACCCCCCCCGATAGGGTCAGTTTCGGATTTTGGCACACATATTCGCTGAATTCTTTCCGGATGAGCTCGGCAAAGTCGATGCAATCGTTCCAGCGTCCGACAATAAACAGGTCATCCCCCCCGCTGTACAGGATATAGGTGGTTTTACTGAAACGTTCTTTCCAAAGGGTATTCAGGTACCCTTTAAAAAACCAGTCGAACGACCGGCTTAAGGCGGCATAACGGGAAAAACTGCTCCGGTTCTCTCCAAATCCTTGCCGGAAGATCTTTCCGAGGTTGTCGACATCCATCCTGAGAATCCCTAAGCGGTCAAAATCTTTTCCGCCTGCAAGCTGATCAAACGGTCGCGGACTGCCCTGCTCATCTTCAGGATAGTCATTCCCGCCCAAAAAGTCGAATCCATAAATGTTATCGGCTCCCTGAATCATCGAATTCAGAAAATCACATTCTCCTTTCTGATTCCCGTTGATGGTGATGATTTTCACACGGTCGGCTGAGGCTTTCAACTGTTCCTGTTTTTTCTTTACATCTTCTTTTGAGAGAAAATAGTAATAATACCCGAGTCCGGCCGGATTAATCGATTCTCTGTCGGACCAATAATCAAGCTTCCCGTCAGAAATTACCCATAATTCTGCTTTTTTAAGTTCTCTTCCCAGTTTAATTTGCTTCCAGGTCAGTTCAGCAATGACCTCTCTGGTATTTTCGTCCGGTCTTTTCCCTTCAAGAGAAAAACTGTTTTTTTGAAATGGTTCGGGAATTTCCTCCCCGGTGATGGCATCCCGTTTTGTGGTGCCACCAGTTTCACCAGGTTCGAAGAAAGCAGAATAATTGTTGACCAGTCGTTCAGCGTACCTGGTACTTTTTTTTGCATCCCGCGATTCAAAGAGTTTATCCCAGCTTTTTGCTATCGAAGGTCTGTCATTATCCTCCGGAGCTTTTTTATCCTTTTTCTCCATGAAGGCCTCTTTCCCCATAGTGATGGCTTCAATGGCTACATATAGAGAAGTCCCATGTGTTTTAAATATATTATCTTCAATATCGCTGACTACCTTTTTAAATTTCTGATCAATTACAACAGTGTTGGGTGCAAGTATGTAAAAACTTCCGCCAGAATTGTACACGATATTTGCTTCAAAAAGATTTAACTCCCTGAGTATGTACATAACAACGCTGTCGGAAAGTAACTTGAGATAAAATGATCTCCCTTTAAGGTTTTTTGCTGCGTTCTCTGAAATAATGTTATAGATATAGGATTGAATTCCGCTAAAATCTCCTCCGATCATCAGAAAGGGATCATCCCCCGCTTTTTCTCCATTTGACCAGTCGTAAAGGCAAACTGCAATGGAAGCGGTAGTTTTCAAGTGGTCATACAGTGAAACATCCGGAAAGTTAATGGTGCTGGAAGGAATAGTGCAGGTGTACTTATAGAGCAAATACAGGAAAGTTTCACTGAAAGCCCTGGAATTGGACGATTGAATGAACTTGAATTCATGATTAAATTTTTCCCACAGCGATTTATAGTCAGTTTCAACTCCAAAATGGGTGGATGGGAAAAAATCCTTGTTCAGCGAAACCGCTTCGACAGGCAAATGGTAAGAGTGTTTTTTTTCATCACTGAGCAATTGTTCAAAGATGGAAGTCATTCTGATTTTTTTAAATGCTTCCCTTCCTTTTTCTTCCTGGTCGTCTTTCAATGCTTCATCATTGGAACGATCCATTCCCGATGAGAGATGGTCTGCTTCACGAATAATTCTGCCGGCTTGGGAGAGTTGGTCGGGTTTCAGGTGGTGACCTGCTGCCAGATGAAGCAAACTATCCTGGATGGAAAGGTCTTGCCAGTCGGAATTCTGATTGAGTTTCAGCATAACCTGCCGGTATTTCTCCAGAAACTGGGCCGTCCAAAGCACATGTTGGTGAGTACGGGAACAATGATCTTGTGAAAGCGGACAAAAAACGGATTCAAGGTTTTTGACAAATTCATTGAGCTCTTTTGAGGTTTGTACATTGCCATCATCCGATCTTTGATAAAACTTGCCGATATCATGCAGCAACGCAGCCAGGTATATTCTGTCGCGCAGAAGATCTTTATTTTGATTCATAGGTAATTGTATTTTTTTCCCCTTTCCAAATTCTTTTCTTTGAATACCACGCCGTATCCAATGCTGCCTCCTTTTCCCAGTGAGGCATAATTGGGAATGGAAACGTTGGTGGCGAAATGCATGTCATAGCTTTGCATCAGCTGTCCGTGGTATTGCACTACTTTTTCCCTGTCAATCCGGGTGATGACGGCGGTTATTTTTTTACTGGTTTCCACTCCCATTTCCTGGGTAAAGGTAAGCAGGTTCCCAAGTAAGGCTTTCTCCAGAATCACAATCTTTTCCGACAGGTTTACGGTCTGGTGGTATTTCTGATAATTTTCCTGGTTTAAAGGGAGCCAGTTGGTAATTCGGTAATCAAAACGGTTCTCCCATATACCGATATTATAATGATGGGCTTTGATTTCCTCCACTTTGATTTCATGTTCCTGCTCTCCCATCCGTAATGACCAGTCCGTTTGGGAAAAAAAATCATGGATTGCTTCGGTACCTTCCTGAAAACACATCAGCGCCGCTTTCCCCCTGATTTTCTTATACTGTATCCGGGGATAACGGTAAATGACTCCTGATTCTCCGTGATTATGGAACAAATCATTTTTCCGTTGCGTCGTCTCAATGACTGCTCCCCTGAACATAGGCAGATCCTCAATCCTGACAGGTAAATTGAACTGCACGATGACAAATTTTATGGATTTCACGTGTTCGGGCATATTTCCTTATTATTATTCATCTGAAAAAATTAGCATCAGATCAACAGATCCCAATATTAGGAATATTTAACAATAAAACAAATGATATTTTACAGAAAAATTAAATTGAGCATTATCTATATCGTGGTTATTGTCTTTCAAAAAAATAAAGTATTCCGGTTTTTTAAAACAAGATCAAGATCGATGTTCTTCCCAAGAATTTTCATGGCTCTGATTTCATCTGTGGATACCGGGACCAGGAGAATGCTATCATAATTTTCATAACATTCCTGGACCTCTTTCAGATCGCCTTTGATCTGATCATAAACCATCCGGTCGGTACTGGCCAAAAAAACGGATTTCTGCACGCGAGTGCATCCTTTCTTGATTAGGTATTTGGCAACCAGGTTCCGGACCTTATTGCTTTCAATATCATACATCACAAAGAATATCATGTTTCCAGGATTATGTTTATTTTTATTAATGACTCCCAGTACTTTCTCAACCCTTTCCGGAAGTGAGGGAAGGTCATCCACCCCCTCTCCCTGTTTCAATGGTTTGCTACCCGAAATTCCGGCCCTTCGCAGCTTCATCATTCTCTGGGCAAATGATACTTCATTGCGGGAAGATTTCATGCATTGAAAATTTCATTCATGATTGCAGCACATACTTCATTCAACTCGTGGTTTGTACCTTGCCGGGGGGTTTGTACAACGGTATATCCTCTTTTCCCATAAAAAAGGTTTATTTCAGCTTCTTTCAGATGCAGCCTGAATCTGAATTTTTTCCCGTAATGAATATTGGTCACATCGTATATTGAAATCCCCAGTTCCTTCATCCTTTCCATAACTTTATCCACAGAGGTTTCAATTTCCTGAGGAACAAAAATGATTTTCTCTTTTTGAATTTTGAGTTTAGGATTCAGCACCGCCTTTATTTTAGCCAATGCTTCACTGTCGGGATCATCGGGTTGTTTCTCCGAAATTTTAGTCTCCTCCTTTTTCTCTTCCTCTCGGATCTCATGTTGTAGTTCCTTAACTTCCAAGGGATTGTTCAAATCCATCCAGTCTGAAATTTGTATCGTATCCGGGGCAGGATTGTAATATGCATCCGGATCGTAACTGACAAAACAAGCTCGGGTCACATCACTTGTTCGAAAATCTACCACCTGATCAAGCTGGTATTGGTCAGAGAATTTTCTTGCGAAAAGCTTATAGAACAGACTGTAAATACCTGCATCACAACATCTTTCCGTAAACTGAAACATTACTTTCAGACCGTCTTCTCCTGGGGAGAGGAAAAAGAGCTTTACCCTGGGATCGGCTGATAGTTTCAGCCGTAATCCGGAAATATCCATTTGTTTCTCTGTCACATGATCAATATCGATCATAAAATGGCTGATCCATGCAAAATTTTCTGTCCGGCGCACCGGTGGGTTGAAAATGCCACAAGTTACATAGGGCAGATTTCGCTTGAGCAGATTATACCTTTTTTCATCGATGGTTCGTACTAAGCGAAGTTGCCTTATTAAAGCCTCCGTTTCCGGTTTGGGATTTTTAACGGCATGATACAGGTATTCCGGTTTTACCTTAACCATAAGATCATCTTTTTGTATGACTGATTTTCCTGCTTGCAACATGGCTGATTATTTTATGCAAATTTTTTAAACTCCTGAGCCAAATCCTGGGCGTAGAGACCAATTTGATTACTCCTGGACCGTGGTATTCCCTTTAAGGTAATCACTTCATCCAGGTAATCGTTTAAAGATTGAACCAGGATTCTTTTGCCCAAGGCTTCAAGCCAATAGGAACCATCTTCCCTGATACTAAAACAATCTTCATTGACCGCTTTTTGCATGGACAATGCGATCACCACATAATCAGCCCATACTCTGAAAATTTCAATCACATCGAAAACCAGTACCGGCCGGTTGTAATCATCACGGTGAAAAATGCCCACGTAGGGATCGATACCGGCTTTTATCAACTCGCCTTCAATTTTTCCATACAGTATTCCATAGGCATAATTGAGCAGACAGTTGGGTAAATCAGTTGCCGGATGTTGTTTCCTGCCTGAAAACTGAAATTCCTCCGGAAGGAAATGGTTAAGGCAGTCAAAATAGATCCGGGAAGCTGCACCTTCCCATCCCCTGAGTGAAGGAGCAATATCGGGAATCACTTCCCCCTCCAGGGTCTTAATCTTAGCCCGGTAATCCTCAATCCGCTCCACACTCTTTCTTACCACCAGTTCATCTTCCGGACGAGTTGTTTGCATTGAAAAAAGCAGGGCCTGTTGGTTTTCCATCTTTTTAATAATTACCCCCTTGATCCATTCCATGGCTTTCCTTGAGAAAGAAAAATCCAGCTGGCCTTTTCGGATGGTAGAAACAGAACCATATTTATGACTCCATAATCTTCCGACTGGTTTACCGCTGTTGTCCACAAAGAGTACCTCAATTTCATTTTCAATTGCCAGAAGTGCCGCATCGCTGGTAATCTGTGCTCCTTTACTAATGCTGATGCTTTTTAGTTGGTCAGGGTGAATCCGTTGTTTTCCATCTTTGTGTATTACCACGAAAGTATCGTTGTCTTTGGTTAGGGATGTGCCAAAAGTGTTTAGAATTAGGTCCATGTATAAGAAGTTTAAGTTGATTTGTTTCGATTATCCATTTTAGATCGGGAAGGTTAATGTTTCATATATTCCATAAGAATATATTTTATCAGAACGAATGCCTACTCCATCAGTATAGTAATGGGTGACGGGGAATAACAAGGTGGGTTGCTGCCCGAGTAACGGCAGTGTACAGCCAGCGGTACTGTGATTCACGCGGCATTTTCTCAAAGGCAGGTTCGATATTTATATAGACTTTATCCCATTCCCCACCTTGTGCTTTGTGACACGTAATTGCATACCCAAATTTTACCCGTAATGCATTTAACCGCTGATCCGTTATCAACCTGATTAAAAAATTGTCGCTTCCTGGTTTAATGTTCATATGCCTCATTCGTATGGCAAAATCTCTGGTAAACTCTTTCTCTTCTTCAAGTGTCAGATTAGGATCTTTTCTGAATAACAAGTCATATACTATTTTTACATTTTTCTTTATACCGGTTTCCGGATCTTCTAGTTCTGCATCAGCTAACCGGACATTTCCCACCTTCTCTCCTTTATCTATCCATGAAATGAGCTTCAAATGCTGTCCGTTATTATACCCGGTCGAATAATTATTTTGCACCACCATCAACCACTCTCCTGCCTGAAGTGGAATGTCGGTGTTTTTAAATATATTTTTCCGCACTTCTGAATTCAGGTAATGAGCTCCTCCATTAGAAAAACTAATAAAAATTTCATGTTGAAAACCTTCATTCTGAATTTCACGGGCATATTCTCTGAGAGCCTTCCATATATTTTCCGGATTTGAAATATCCTCATATACGGATGTATGCAGAGACAATGGAGGCAACGATCCCCTTGAAAGTTTTTCCCGCATTTCGGTAGCATTCAATAAGATTCCACCGAAATCATCCTGTCTTTTTACCTCGGTCAGGACCATGGATAAGACCTTTTTTCTGTAGGAATTTTCCAGATATGCCGGATCCATGGCTGCCGAAAATGCACAATTAACGGGAGGTAATTGTGCATTATCGCCAATAAAAACCAGTTTGCGTTTTCCTGAATACCTTAAAATGTGATCAAGAAATCTTCCATCATCAAATAACAGATTTTGATTGGCTTCGGTTTTATCGGCAATCATTGATGCCTCATCAATAAAATAGATGGTTTCGGCAGCATCATTATTCATCCGTAGTCTGAATGCCAGAATTTTTTTATCATCTTCCACGACGGTTCTGGAGGAATCGATTTCATAGATGGTACTATGAATCGTAGAGGCAGGCCTTCCGGATTTGTTGGCTAATACCCTGGCCGCTCTGCCGGTGGATGCCATGAGCTTGTATGGCTGTTTTTTTGCGTCAAGAAAGTCAAGAATTCCTTTTAATAGCGTAGTCTTTCCAGTTCCGGCATATCCCTGTAAAACAAAAATATCGTTATCATCCTGAAAAAATATTTCAAGTTTGTTGACAGCCAACCATTGTCCGGTAGTAAGCGTGTATGGGATAAAATCATTTATCGACATATTCTTCTCTTTTTACATCATTACTTATGTTTTACAATTCGATTAAGGAAGCCTGAATAGGCGAAATACCCGTAAAATTAAGATTGTCATTGCATAGTTTCAGGAAGTATACTCCCTGAAGCGGCAGAATACAAATTCTGCAGTCTTGGTATTTCCTTTTTCCTGAACGATCCTTTCACTGGTAGATGCGATGCAGGTTATGCCTCTCTTTTGAAGTCTTTTCAAAAGGTCAAAACAAAGGGTTAATTCTCCCATCAAATGGACGGCATTATGCTCTGAAGCTTTGCATTCTAACAGGCGAATGATCTCATCTTCATAGCGGACAGATAATCGTATAATTTCTCCGGTTGACCATCCGGGATTTACGAACGGGAATGGCATGTCGAAAATGTTTCCGAAAATTGCTGCTGCATTTTTCTGTGCTGTAGACCACTTTTCAGAAGGATGATTAGATAGATTTATAAGCATTATTCAGGGTTATTAAATTTCAATCCCTATTAAAGATCTTAAAGGCACGCCACTTGTAAGTGCTTTCTTGTCAATTATTTTTATATTGAAAAGCTCGGCTCTATTCATGTGTGTCCTGATCTTTGCCCAATAATCCGATAGGTTGTCTAATACAAAAAGATATGGGTTTACAAACAAACCAAGTCCTTGTTTCAGTGAATCCGATTTATATAAAGTTTCGCTAATTATTGAATTTGTTTTATAAGTACCATCTGACTGAAGAGACTCATAAAACAAAGATGTTTTACATTCAATGGTGTATAGTTTATTTTTCCAGGTAAATAAAACATCCATCTCATTGGGGATGCTAATTCCATCTTTATTCTTTTTAAAAATGTTCAACCCTACCTTTATCTGGTCATTATTTAATCCAAGCTCCTTTATCAGAGTATAGGTAATATATTCTTCGAACCATTCTCCGGTGAGATATTTAATCTCTAAATGATTTAATTGATCCGCATTTTTTGACGGGAAATTTACCTCCTGAAGCAAATCACTTAATCTTTCGATATTTTTAATGGTTACATAATTCTTATCCCTTTTGGGCCTTAAAAAATTCAGAACGTCATTGTAAGGTTGAATTTTACCTTCCACAAAATAGGTAAAGAATTGAATTGTATAATCAATGGGAATATCACTTCCCAAAGATTCTTTGATGTCGAACCCATAAGCATTTAAGTATTGCATCACATTTACCGTCGATCTGAGTTTTTCCACCTTTTTCTTTCTGCCGGGGGATAATTTAATCAGCGTATCATCACTTCCGGTAAGATAGAATATCTCAGCCCCCAGGTCCCTGAAAAAATCAAACGAGGCTAAAGTCATCACTTTTGTTCCACCAGTTAGGTTTACTATGACTTTGTCAAGTGAATCAAAGCTATAAGCATCCAGCTTTATTTCAATGTCATCAAATGAAAACTGATCTACAATAACCGGTTCCACCAATTTACTATCCGGTAGATTACATGCTTTGACTATCCATTTTCGCACATTTTTCTTTTCCATCAGGGTCGTTGAGATAAACAAGTACTCGTCA
>Ga0116193_1004219_pt1 | contig 10055 bp, 10 predicted proteins | sample AD_UKC115_MetaG_FD_89892 | JGI IMG/M metagenome (GOLD analysis project Ga0116193, IMG submission 89892) | Active sludge microbial communities of municipal wastewater-treating anaerobic digesters from Hong Kong - AD_UKC115_MetaG | ecosystem: Engineered > Bioreactor > Anaerobic > Digestate...
ACACGCACCCACTACGAGCTGCTGTTCCAGGTGCAGGACACCGGCGTCGGCATCGCCCCGGAGGCGGCAGCCAAGCTGTTCCAGCCGTTCTCGCAGGCCGATGCCTCGACCACGCGCATCCACGGCGGTACCGGCCTCGGTCTGGTGATCTGCAAGCGCCTGGTCGATCTGATGGGCGGCAAGATCGGCGTGAAATCGGAGCCCGGCAAGGGCTCGCAGTTCTGGTTCAGCGTGCCGCTCCTGAAGGCCATCGGCGACGTCGCCCGGCGCCGCGACCTCAACGGCGCACGCCTGATGCTCGTCGGCGACAACGCGGCACTGCAGCGCCGGCTCGCCAGTCCGTTCGCCGCGTGGGGCCTGCAGATGCTCGCCACGAACAATCCGGCGGACGCACTCGCCAAGCTGCGCGGCGCGGCGCAGATGGGCGAGAGCTGGGCCTATGACCTGGCCGCGCTGGATCTGGCGAGCCTGCGCGGCAACCCGGTGGCGGCGCTGCGCGGCTTCCTGCGCGAGCCGGCGCTCGACCGGCTGCGCTTCGTGGTCTTCGCCGCCGGCGAGCCGGTTCCCGCCGAGCTACGCGACGAGGCGCGCGCCGCGGTCCTGCCCGCCGGATTCGCGGACACCGATCTGCATGGCGCCCTGGAGCGCCTGCTCGGCATTGATGGCGAGCCCGACGGTCGGCGCGCGGCGAATGGGGCCGACGACACGCAGCCCCGCGTTGCTGATCCCGCCGAGGCCGCTGGCATCATGCCCGTACCGCCGCTCGCTGGGCATGTCCTGCTGGTCGAGGACAACCCGGTCAATCGCCAGGTGGCCACGCGCATCCTGAGTCTGCTCGGGCTCAGCTTTGAAACGGCCGAGAATGGCAAGGAGGCGCTCGACAAGCTCGATGGCGGGGAGTTCGATCTCGTACTAATGGACTGCCAGATGCCAGTCATGGACGGCTACACGGCGACCCGCGCGCGGCGCATCCACGAACAGGAAGGCCGCGGCACACGCCTGCCGATCCTTGCGATGACCGCGAACGCGATGGCCGGCGATCGCGAGAAATGCCTCGCAGCCGGCATGGACGACTATCTCTCCAAGCCACTCAACCGCAGGCTGCTCGAGCAGATGCTGCGCAAGTGGCTGCCCGCCGGGGCGCGCACACGGCGCGCGGCGGGCGCCGGCGCCACATCCGCCGCCACGTCATCCCCGGCACCGGCCACCACTGCAGCAGCGGCAGCGCCCGACGAGGCCGCACCGGCCGCGGCACCGGCACGACGCATCGCCGCGGCGCTCGACCAGGACGTCGTCCGCGACCTGCTCGACGTGATGGGCGAAGAGTTCACCGAACTGGTGCGGGTCTATCTCGAGGACGCGCCACGCAGCGTTGCACTGCTCGAGCAGGCCGCGGCGCGCGCTGATCGGGATGGCCTGATCGCACCGGCGCATTCGCTGAAATCGACGAGCGCGAACCTCGGCGCGCTGAACCTCTCGGCGATCGCCCAGCGCATCGAACACGGCGCGCGCACCGGCCGGCTCGACGATCCGGTGGCGGCTACCCGCGAACTCGCTGGCGAATTCCGCCGCGTGGCTGCCGAACTGCGCCATCTGCTCACGCGCAGCGGCGCATGACGCGCCACGTGCCTGTTCAGCTTGCCAGTCTGGCCTGCAGATAGGCGTTCTCGCCGAGACGGGCGATCAGGCCCAGCTGCGTTTCGAGCCAGTCGACATGCGCCTCCTCGGACTCGAGGATGCTCTCGAACAGCTCGCGGCTGACGTAGTCGCCGGCCTCCTCGCAGCAGGCGATGGCGGCCTTGAGATCGGGCATTGCGGCCTGCTCGAGCCGGAGGTCGCACTCGATGACCTCACGCGGCGTCTCGCCGATCAGGAGCTTGCCGAGATGCTGGAGGTTCGGCAGGCCATCGAGGAACAGGATGCGCTCGATGAGCCTGTCGGCATGCTTCATCTCGTCGATCGATTCCTCGTACTCGTGCTCGGCGAGTTCCTTGAAGCCCCAGTTGTGGAACATCCTGGAATGCAGGAAGTACTGGTTGATCGCGGTCAGCTCGTTGTAGAGCGCCTTGTTGAGATGGGCGATGACCTGGGCGTCGCCTTTCATGGGAGAGTCCTCCGGATCGAGCTGCGCGACCTCAGCCCCTCCGCACAGCAGAACAGATCGGGGGTATATGCCGGCAAGCGCCGCAATATGGGAAACCGGAGTCGCTCAGGCCGCAGCGGCAATGGATGGATCGGGCCGGCAGATGGACACGACCTGGCCCCGGCGCGCCTCGTCGAGCACGCGGCAGGCCAGCTCGGCACAGCAGCCGCAACTCGCCGAACAGCCAGTTGCGAGCGTCAGGGCCGGCAGCGAATCCGCGCCCAGCGCGGCGGCGGCATGGATGGCGCGTTCGGTGACGCCATGGCAGATACAGACGTACATGCGGGTCCTCGCCTCCGGACCGGCATTTCATCGCCAATGAGAATCATTGTCAACAACAGATACGGCCAGCTGCCGCTCGATCGCAACTCTGGCCACCAGGGATTGCCCTCAGCCTGCCTGTACCAAGGCGGCCCGCGGCGGATCCGTATCGTCCGCAGATATCCATTCCGCAAGCCGTATTCGGCACGTGCGCTCCACGACTGGCGCGAACTGGCGCAGCGCCCGCTCGTAGACTCGCCGCTTGAATTGCACGACATGGGTCGCCGGATACCAGAAATCGACCCAGCGCCATAGATCGAACTCCGGCTTGTCGCTCGCATCGAGCCTGAGGTGCGCCTCCTCGCCGACGAAGCGCAGCAGGAACCAGACCTGCTTCTGGCCGATGCACAGCGGGCGCTCGTTGAAGCGCAGATAGCGCCGCGGCAGGCGGTAGCGCAGCCAGCCGGGCGTGGCACCGAGCACCTCGACGTGCTCCGCGCACAGCCCGGTCTCCTCGTGGAGCTCGCGGTACATGGCCTCGATCGGCGTCTCGTCGCTGCGCATGCCGCCTTGCGGGAATTGCCAGCCATCGCGGTTCACGCGGCGCGCCCAGAACAACCGGCCATCGTCGCGCACGAGGATGATTCCCACGTTTGGCCTGTAACCATCCGGATCGATCACGGGCCGACTCCCATGCCAGTTGCGAACGATTCTTCCACAGCCCGGAAGAGAGCGGCAAGGCGATGCTATCCACCCGGCTTGACACATCCCGCCCCCCCACTACAATGCCCGGCCCTTCATCGTGCACAATGCCTGCACATGGCTAGGTAGCTCAGACGGTTAGAGCGCGGCACTCATAATGCTGAGGTCGGCGGTTCGATCCCGCCCCTAGCCACCATTTACTCATCCGAAGAAGTCCGGTTGAAACCCCTAAACCCCGAATTTCGCGGGGTTTTTTGTGCGCTGACGTCCGAAGGCGTCTGGTTACATCCGGGGCAGAATGTGAGTAGATATGCGAGTAGGCGGCGCGAGTAGAGCGGACGCTACTCACACCCGGCCTACTCACCATGCTGACCGATACGAAGATCCGCGCGTTGCGCCCTCGATCCGCCCTCTACCGCGTGGCCGACTCAGGCGGCCTCTGCATCGAAGTGAGCCCGACCGGGTCCAAGCTCTGGCGCTACCGATATCGCTACGCCGGCAAGGCAAGCATGGTCGCCTTGGGTGGCTATCCGGAGGTGTCGCTGCTGGAGGCACGCCGCCGGCGCGAGGAGATGCGGGGCGCCTTGCTGGCAGGGCTAGACCCGGCTGCCTACCGACGCGCCCAGCGGTCTGCCATGGTGGAGCGTGCCGCGAATTCATTCGGCGCTGTCGTTGCGGAATGGTTTGAGAAGAACGCCCACCGCGTCACGCGCGGCACATTGAAGCGCGACCAGCGCATGGTGGAACGTGACCTTGCCCCTTGGATTGGCGCCACCCCTATTGCGGAGGTGAAGGCCAGTGATCTGGTGCAGGCGTTGTGGCGCATCCAAGAGCGCGGCCCCCCGGGTGCGGAGCATGGCGGCAAAGCTTTTCCGGTATGCCATTGCCACCGGCCGCGCCGAGCGCAACCCGGCCGCCGATCTGTTCGGCGCTCTGCCGAGCCCGGCGAAATCGCACTATGCGAGCGTGGCGGAGCTCGAGCAGGTGGGCGAGCTGCTACGCGCGATCCACGGCTATGGCGGTCAGCAGAGACGATGGCCGCGGTGAAACTCGCCCCGCTGGTATTCGTTCGCCCGGGTGCACCACGGCTGCACGCTGGGCAGATATCGACCTAGATGCCGCGGAATGGCGCTACACCGTGAGCAAGACCGGGATGCCGCATGTCGTGTCGCCGGCGGCGCAGGCGGTGGCCATCCTGCGCGATTTGCATCTCCTGACCGGCACCGGCGAGTTTGTGTTCCCGTCCGTACGCTCCCGGCGCCGAACCATATCGGAAAACACGATCAATGCCGCCCTGCGTCGCCTCGGCTTCACCTCGGAGCAGCTGACCGGACACGGCTTCCGCGCGATGGCGCGCACGACCCTGGACGAGGTGCTGGGCTTCCGGCCGGACTTCATCGAGCACCAGCTAGCCCACGCCGTGCACGACCCGAACGGCCGCGCCTACAACCGCACGGCGCACCTGGCCGAGCGCCGGAAGAAGATGCAGGCCTGGGCCGACTACCTGAACGGGCTGCGCGATGGCTGGGGAGACCGGCGGGAGGCTGATCCAGCCGGCAAAGAATGAGGAAGGCAGTTTTTGTCGTGGAACAGGTGGCACAGGGTGGAACACTATGTAACGACCCAGCGGTTTCTGCTCGGCTCAAGCCGCTGAAGCGTACGCCTCGGCGGGGGTCTTCATACCGAGCGCCTGGTGCGGTCGGCGGTGATTGCAAGAACTGGATCGAGTCGCCGACGATGCGCAGCGCGTGGCGCTGGTTCTCGAAGCAGTGCCGGCGCACGCACGGCTTCTTCACTGTGCGGATCAGGCGCTCGACCATCCTGTTCTGCTGTGGGCAGTATGGGGTGATGAACTCCTGCTTCAGGCCGTAGCTGCGCACCAGCCGCGTGTAGATGCGACTGGTAAACACCAAACCGTTCTCGGAGCGCAGCAGGAAGGGCTTTGACACCCGCGCCAGCACGCCGTAGCGCGTGATCAGGGCCTGCTCCAGCGCCGCGGCGGCCGTCGTCGCCTTGCCGCTGCGGGACACCTGCCAGCCCAACACCTGCCGGGTGTGGCAATCCATCACGAGCGCCAGCGTCAACCAGCCATGCCGGCCGCCCCACACCCGGCACAGGTCGGTCGCCCAACGCTTGTCCGGCGCCTGCGCCACCGAAGGCAGCGCCTCGATACGCGGGCGGTGTCCCACGGCGCGCTTGCGCACCTGCCAGCACTTCAACTGGAAGATCCGATGCACTGTGTTCTTGTTCATGGCGAGCAGCCCCGCCACCGTCCGGTAGCCGAACGAGGGCTCCGCCTCGATCAGCTCTGCCAGCTCCGGCTTCACCTTCGACGGCGACTTGATCGGGCGGTAGTAGACCGTCCGCCGCGGCTGCTCGAACCAGCGACACAGTTGCGCCATCGACAGGTGGATCCCGTCCGCCCGCAGTCCCTGCGGGAGCGAGACCATCAGGTCTCGTCCTTGCCCAACAGGGACGCCAATTTTTCAGGCACGCAGCTCCAGCATCGCCTCGCCGTAGGCCTCCTGGAGGTCCTTCAGCTGCCGCTCGCACTGCTCGCGCACGTCCTCGGGCTTGGCGTGCAGAGCGTTCGCCATGCCCCGCTTGCCGTCTTCCACCCTGCTTTCGATCTCGGCAGGGGTCAGATCGAAAGCACGGCTCGCCTCTGCCACCGTCGTCTTGCCCGGGATGATCTCCAGCACCAAGGCTGACTTCCGCCGGGCCGTCCAGCGCTCGATCTCTTCGTCCATCACGACACTCATCGGTCTCTCCTCAGGAAAGTAACACCTGTGCAGGAACTCGCCGGGTCGTTACAGCCTCGTCTTGCTTGAGTACGGCCAAGATTCGGCTGTTGATGAATCGGAATCTTTTCATGCCCCCTCGAGTCAGGCTATGAGAAAATTCCACTGCTGGCGTCAACTAATGGGTGGACGCGAGGAGGATTACCGTACGACATGAAAGGGCGTGGAGCGAAGCCAGGCATTTTCCTCAAGCAGTAGCCGTTTGTATGCAGAACACTCGTCCTTCATGCTCCGCCCACGAGGCTTGGAAGCAATCGCCTAGGCGCCAACATCCCAATGAGCGTCGCAGCCGCAGCTGGATGCTTGAGCCCACAACCTTTTCTAATTCTAAATCACTGAACTCTAACCATTCACCAGTAAGAAAGTACTGCGCCTTGTAAAAAGCCTCTTTTGAGCAGAACAGCAGACTGCGGTACAACGCGCGCGCTTTCGGGTTTAGGGCCCACAGAGCCGCTTGTTCTGTCGGAGTGGCAATCACGGTTTCTAACATTTCATCCACGGCCGTGATGCGCTCGAGGTCGATGCCAATAGAGACATATCTCGATCGCGATGCCGCAATCGCTACGCACCACTCAGTATCATGTGTTATCGATCCTAACCACCCCGGGGGCCAGCATGGGGCGCGGTCGGCACCGGGTGGAATAACCACAAACCCGGCACCAGCGCGTCGTAGGGCCAGGCGTGCGCAATCGCGTCCAGCAGCGAATTCGCGCTGGCGCCGAAGGGCTGTGTGGGCAACCGCGCTCCACTCAACCGAGGGTAAGGACGCCGGCGTGGGCGTAGGCTGTTCGTCAAGGCGGCAGCAGACGGCGGACACCCCTGCCGGAAGTATCTTCCGCCAGGAAGATGGCAATGGAGCTTCAACCACGCAATACCTATCCGGTTATCGCTGGAGACAGCCTGCTTTCGCGCAACCAGAGGTTGCCCACCAAGCTAAGCCCCGTCAGCAGGGCGCCCGCCAAAACCACCAGCAGCGCAATACCCTGGCCCGAACCGGACGGCCACCAAGGTGCCAACGCCTGTGCCCATACGCCACCGGGCTGAAGCGCGGGCTCTAACCAGCGATCGGCCAGCAGACCCGCCACCAGCGCGGCAATAGGAAACGTCGCCAAACTCAAGCCTGCGGTCAGGGCCTGCACACGACCTTGCAGAACCTCAGGCACGCGCTGCTGCAGCAGCGTCTGCTGGTAAGCCTCGATCAGCGCACCACAGACCGATGCGGCCAGTAGAGTGGCGCAAGCCACAAGCCATTGAGGGATCGCCGCCAGCAATACGAACGCAAACCCGAAGCCGGCATCCAATTGCAGGATGCCACGCACCAGACAGCGCGGCCCACCCCAGGCCAGCATCACCAATGCCCCCAGCAGGCTGCCTACGCCAGCCAGTGACAAGGCTAGCCCTGCCTGTGTCGGTGTGTGCCGAGATAGCAGCATGGGCAACGCGAGCCCCATGCCCAGTCCCAACATGCTGTTTTCGAGTAGGCCAAAGACCATCACCGTACGCAGCCTGGGCTCTTGCCATAACCAGCGCAAGGCTTCCATATTCGCTGCACCGACCGAGTTGGGCGGGTTCGTCTGCGTACCCCGCACCGAGGCCTGCAGAGTCAGAACACCAAGAGCCAGAGCCAGACTGGCTGCTTCCAAACCGAGCGCTGCGCCCAGATTGGCACTGGCCATCAATGCCCCTGCCAAGGTGGGTGCGGCGAGTTGCGCTAGCGAGGAGCCGATTCGCATCAGCCCGTTGCCACGTCCAAGGCTGTGCTCGGGAATCAGCATGCGCGCCTGGCATTGATAGGCGCTGCGGTGGGTGCCACGCGCGGCAGCGCTCAACGCATTGGCGACGCATACGGCCACGACACTTAGCGCACCGCCCGCCCATGCGAACATCATGGCAATACACACACCAAGCGCCAACGTGTCGGCCGCAAGCATCACGCGACGACCGCCCCAGCGATCTACCGCAACGCCAGCCCAAGGGGCCACAGCCACGACCGGCACGATTGCGCAAGCCAACGTCGCGGCATAGTCCAAGGCCGATCCTCGCGCCTGGAACACCCAGATGCCCGCAGCAAACTCGCTGGTGGCGGTACAGAGTTGAGCGGGCAATTGCCCGAACCATAGGCTCAGGAAGCGGGACCAGGTCGAAGGGTTGCTCAGCATAGCGGCACCCAGTCGGCCATTGTCGATCCGCCCTCCTGCACTGCCCAAAATGCCTTCAACTGTGCTGCCAGTTGTAACGCGTGTGTATTGAGGAGGCTCATGTGGTTACCGGCGGTGGTCAAGCACACGAGATGTGGCGCCAGCCTGCGCCAGGCTTGCTCGGCCTGTGCGGTGCCGGTGTCTCCCGCATCGCGCTGCTGCGCCAGCACCAGAGCACAGCGTCCTTCAAAGCATCCGTGCGGAACTTCGGTGATGCCGAGGTGAACCTCAAAGGTGCGTGCCAGATTGCGTATGGCACTCAGCGGCGCGCGGGTAGGCAGAAAGCCGGTTGCCAGTAGCCGTTGCCACAACGCTCTTTCAGCTTCCGGCCGGGGCAATGCCGCCAATGCCTCCAGGTCCAATGCCAAGGGCCGGTTCTGCGTCTGTTCGAATAGCCTTACCAAGCGGACCAATGCCGAGTGCGCCTCCGCCCCTTGTGTCTGGATGGGGCGCGCATCGAGCAAGACCAAGCTGTCGACCGGCGTACCTAGAGCCTTCAAGCGTATCGCCAATCCGTGTGCTACCCAGGCGCCAAGCGAATGCCCCAGGAGACGGATCGGCGTCTTGCCATATTGGGCATGCACGGCCTGGGCATAAGCAGACACCATGGCGGTCAAGCTGGCGTGCGCGGGTAACCCATCGCCCAGACCCCGCGGCTGCAGCCCGTAGATCGTGCCGCCCAAAGCCTCGGCCAATACGCGGAATCCGGTGATCTGGGCACCGGCTCCAGGCACGCATATCAACGGTATTGGTGCGGCGCCCTCTTCAGGCGCCGCAAGACGGATTGGCATCAACGGGGCGTAGACGGGCGCCTGCCGTAGTACATCACCGCTCACGGCCATCGCCGCGCGCATCACCTCGGCGAGCCGGGCAACGGCATCCCCCTTCAACATGGTCCGATGATTCCCCGGCACCTTTTCTACTCGCAGCGGTTGGGTGCTGAAGACTTGCCATGCCTCAGCCGGTTCGCGTTTCGGTGTCGAGCCGTCTTCGCGTTTCGGTGTCGAGCCGTCTTCGCGTTCGGTCGCCTGGAACAAGTGTAGTGGCAAGCCCAGGCAGCCGAGGTCGTGCGCATCGGACGCCGCGTTCGCCAGGATCACGTCCAGGTAGGCGTGCGGCTGGCCGGGCAGGACGATGCCCTGCTCGGCGCAACGCGCCAGGAACCAGTCGCGCCGCTCGGTGGTGGGCACGGTGCCAAGCACTGCCGTGTCGAAATCAACCGGCCATACTTCGCGCAAGGCCTCCAGCGCAGCACGTTCGTCGAACGGTCGATCGGCATCCGGCACGAAGCTGTCGATGAGACCCACGAACTCGACGGCCTCGTCGTCCGCCCACAGCTGCAGGGCAATTTCGTGGGCAATTACGCCGCCCGAGGACCAGCCGGCAATGCGATAGGGCCCCTTCGGCTGTACGCGCCGCATCGCGGTCAAATAATGACGCGCCATGGCGTCGACCGTCTGCAGCGGCTTGCACTCACCGAACTGACCAATCGATTGCAGACCGTAAACTGGCTGTTCGGGGCCGAGCGCCCGCGCGAGTTCGGCGTAGCACATCACCGTTCCCAGTGCAGCGTGCACAAGGAACAGCGGGCGTTCGCGCCCACCAGTCTGGATGGGTACGAGACAATCCGTTGCCCAATCGGGAGGGGTTTCGCGTCGCAGCAGCGTGGCCAGCGCCGCCGGGGAGGAGTGACGGTACAGCGCCGCCAATGGCAGCCACACACCGAACTCTTTGTGCACATTGGCCATAAGACGCACTGCACTCAGGGAGTGCCCGCCGAGCACGAAGAAATCATCTTCAGGTGCCACGTCAGGCAGGCCCAATGTCTGCTTCCACAAGGCCTGCAACCGCCACTCGATCGTGTCGAGCGCTTCGGGGGCGCTCGCGTTGCTAATCACATTAGGTTTAGGCAGGGCGTCGAGATCGACCTTGCCGTTGGCGGTCAGCGGC
>Ga0116193_1004224_pt1 | contig 10048 bp, 6 predicted proteins | sample AD_UKC115_MetaG_FD_89892 | JGI IMG/M metagenome (GOLD analysis project Ga0116193, IMG submission 89892) | Active sludge microbial communities of municipal wastewater-treating anaerobic digesters from Hong Kong - AD_UKC115_MetaG | ecosystem: Engineered > Bioreactor > Anaerobic > Digestate | place...
CGGCGACGACAGCGGTCAACGAGGCGTACTTGGCAGCCAGCCCGACGGTGGCGATCTGCGTTTTGTCGCCCATCTCGGCGAGGAAGAAGGCGAACGCCGGGGCGGCGGCCACGCTTAACTTCTCACCCGCCCCGGCGTTCGCCTCATCCCCGTCCCTCTTGGCGGGCACCAGCATCAACGCCGCCATCGCAATGAATCCGACGCCGAGAATCCAGCGCATGGCATCCGGCCCGATCAGACGCATCAGCCATGCACCCACCACGCCGGCCAGGGCGTGATTGACCAGTGTCGCGACCAGAATGCCCAGCACGATGGGCCAGGACTTGCGGTACTTGGCAGCAAGAATGAAGGAAAGCAGTTGCGTCTTGTCGCCGATCTCGGCGAGAGCAACGATACCGGTAGAGATGAGGAAGGCTTCCATGTGGAGAAATCCGGCGCCGGTGGACAAACCAATGACTGCACGGCATCCCCGGCGCGAGCGGAGGCTGTGCAGTCAAAGGTCTTGCCAGACGCGGGGGCTGCCCCCGCTGCCGCACGCGCCATGACCATGTGGTCAAGTGTGTTGACGCGTACCCCGCTCATTGCGCCAGACGGCCGGCGCGGGTGGGCGGCTACTCCCCAATGACAAACTGTATTTTACAGCGCACCGGGGAGTGCCACGCGGCCGGCGCGGACTAGGGAGTGTTAACACGCCCTAGGCGTCGTATCGGATGCGGTAGAGATTGTCGGCGCTCGCCGTGAGCACGGCATTCTTCTGCGCGCTGCCAGGAGCATTGATCGACTCGATCAGCCCGATCACGCTAAGTGCCACCGCATCAATCTCAACCCGCGCGCTGCGCCCGGTGGCCGGATTGCTGATGTGTGCCATCGCGATTACGGTTGACGGCGACGACTGCGTCTCAATGCACTGCGCAGCGCAGCGGGTTTGCCACTCGAGGCCCTGCTCAAGGCCCAGGCGCAGCGCATCGACCGACGGGCCAGCCGCGTCAACATAAGCCATTGCAAGCGGCTGGCCGCTGCTGCCAATGACACTTGCCACCTCGAGCCCAATGCGGCCACCTAGCGCGTGCAGCAAATCGCTACCCGCCGCGGGCAACGCCGTCTCCTCGCCGAACGCGGCAGCCATCGCGCCCGGGGCAGAGGCGAGTGCCGAGACGGCGGCAACAGTGGCGCCCGCGCGGGCGCCGGTGAGCATGAAATCGCGGCGGGACTGAAGACTGGGCAGGACGGACGACATGGCGCAACTCCTTGTGCGGAAACATTGAACACCGCAACGGGTTGCGGCAGCGCGCAGGTAACGGCAGCTTGCGTTCAGCGGTTGACAGACGATTCCGGCGCCATGCGCCTTGCCCCAAAAGGCCGAAGGGCCGGGAATCCTCACGATTCTCCGGCCCCCCGGTATCCATCAGGCGGAGCTCATCGCGCGCGCAGGCCTATGTCTGCGGCGCGATGGCAATGACGTCAGCCGCGTTGCGTCGCCACGCCACGGCGATGTGCCAACACCCCGAGCCCAAGCAGTGTGAGCAACGACGCAAGCAGCAGGAGACTGCGGCCGTCGAGCGTGTCGATAGCCGCCACAAAGGCACTGGCCGACAGCGCATAGTTCATCGTCTGCGCACTGCCGTTAACCGAGCAGCTGAGCGTCGCGGTTTGATTGCCTGACACGCCCGGCGCAAACGTCACTGTCATCGTGGCGGAGCCGTTCGCTGGCACATTCATTGACAACGGCGATGCCATGAATGCTCCGCCCGGTGCTGTGCAGACGACTGTCACCGGCACCGGGTTCGTGCTGCTGAACGTCACCGGCGTGCTTCTGGATCCGCCGGTCGCCACCGGTGCGAACGTGATCGTGCCGCCCGCTGCAGGGCTGGACGTCATGGGCAGCAGCGCACCGGCAGGACAACTCAGCGGCCAGCTACGCGTCACCGGCGCATTGCCGCCAGCGGTTTCATTGCAGGAAAGCGTGGCGCTACGAACGGCCACACCCGACGTACAACCCAGACTGATACTTTGCGCGGTGGTGGTATTCCCGACAAAGCTCAAATTCACGGCCGCCGCGCCGGAAAAGCTGGCCGCGTCTGCGCCTGCCACCGTACAGCCATTGACCGTGGTGGTGACCGCTGCACCCGTGCCGGAGCCGCCAGAGGGCGTCGCCGTAATGGTGCCACTGCCGGACGTACCGACATTGGTGACACCAGTGAAACTCACCGTGCTACCGGCCGCTGGCGAGTAAGCGATCGTTGGCGGCGCAATCCCCGCCGGGCAGCTCAATGTCCAGCTTACTGTGGTGGGCGTACCGCCGCGGTTCTCGCTACAAGTGAGAGTCTGCGTTGCCGCAACAGCGCCCAGTGTGCAGGACCCCGTCAGCGGCCCACCACTGATCGCGCCGGTACCGGTGGCGGTGACCGACTGCGCGAACCCGGAGAACGCGCCGGTGGGCGGCGTGCAGGTCGTGGTGGTGGTTGCCGGTGCGCCGCTGCCGATGCCTGCCACCGCCACCGACGGCGTAATGGTGAACGTGCCGGTAGAGCCAACCAGCCCACCGCCGGTGGCAGTCACCGTTGACGCGGGTGTCGGCGCGTAGGCGAACTGCGGCGGCGAGGCCGGCGTGCCTTCATTGAAGCTGAAGGTGTCGATACCGATGTAGTCGCTGTTACTGCCCGTCGGCCCACCAGCAGTAACGTAGTAACGAAAGGCGATGCGCCCGCTGCCTGAAGTCGGGATGCCCGCGACGTTAGTGAGTGTGATCTGGCACCAGGCAGTGGGATAGCCGTTGGCAGCGGACGGACAGGTGCCGGCACCTACCAGCAGACTCGGGTTGACCGTGAACAGCAGTGTCGTGAAGTCGCCGACACTGAAATGGGACGCACCGACGTTGGTGCTGGCACCATTGGTACTGATGCGAACTTCAAGCCGGTCCGGATATTGCGCGGTGTCCGTCGTTCGCGTCCAGAACGAGAGCGTCGCGCCGGTACCGAAGTTCACCTGCGGCGAAATCAGCCAGTTGCTGATAGTGTTGTTGCCAGTGGTGTTGTTGAAATTGGCGCCAATGTAAGCCGTAGTGGCCCCTGCCTGTGCATTGAATACAGTGTTGTTGCCCTGAAACCACCCGGTTGTCCCAAGCGGCGAGCTCAAATTGGTACAAGTCCATCCGGTAACGCAACCGTTGCTCGTGCTGGAGACGGTGTCGAAACTCTCAGTGATGGTGGCGTTGGCCTGAAAAGCCGAATTCGGTGCCGGTGCCGGGCCAGCAGGTCCCGCAGGACTGCGCGAACCGTTGTTCGCAATCGCGGACGCAACAAAAAATAGCGAAGTCAGCAATACAGCTGCGGATCGCGCATGTGACCGTGTCATCGTGGTTCCCCCCAAAAAAATCCGGTGCGATTATCTTTTCGCAACCAATCCCGTGTGTTTCGGGGGCGTCCTATGCATCGCCGCAGCAGATAGAACGCACGGCGGGCGAAACGCCGATGATGCCCATCGTTAACTGCACAGACGCTGCCTAACCTATCCCCCGTGCTCAGTTTACGGCATCCTGTGCCTTGCACGCCGCCCAGCAGGCGAATACGCCAACGACATCGACATCAACGCCACACGCTGGTGGTCAACCGAGGTACAACGTCGGCAATCGCCTGACTTGAAAATGCCTATTCCGCGCGCTCGATGTAAGTCGCCAGCCGGCCCAGCGTCTGCTTGCCGCCTTCGATGGCGCCGTAGTTCGCCACCACGAAGTCGCGTTCTTCTGCGGACGGGAAGATTGAGCGCAGCGACAATTCCGTGTTGCCGCCGACGTCGACAAAGGTGACCTCGGTCTCAAACCGGATCGCTTCAGTATCTCCGCCGCCGGTATGCCGATAGGCGATACGTTCGGGCCGCTTCACCTCGGTGTAGAAGACATGATTGATGTAGTCAACGCCATCCGGCCCGTGCATCGTGAAGTGCCACTCACCACCGGTACGCACGTCTATGCTGCGCGTGGTGATGGTGAAGCCCTCCGGGCCGAACCAGTTGGCCAGATGCTCATGCGACAGCCACGCATCAAACACCATCTCGCGCGGCGCGTTGATCAACCTCGTGATGAGGACCTCGTTCGCAGGCGCGGTGCGTACCTCGCTTTGTGCAGCGGCGGCCGACGCACTGGGCTGCACCGGTGTGATGACGCGCGGCTTGCGGGTGGCTTCGTTAGTCATGGGGTTTGCTCTCCTGGTTCATATCGTGAGGCACAGCCGCCTCGCGCGTATCGGCGGACGGTTGTGCTGCGTTTAGCGATGCCGTCGCCTGCAGGGCGGCGAGGTAATCGTCGAGACGATCAAGGCGCGCCTCCCAGCACTGCCGGTACTGCGCCACCCAGTCGGCGGCATCACGTAGCGGCGTCGGCTCCAGTCGGCACGGGCGCCATTGCGCGTCGCGCCCGCGCGAGATCAGGCCAGCACGTTCAAGCACTTTGAGGTGCTTGCTGATTGCGGGAGGCGAAAGCGCAAACGGCGTCATGAGCTCTTTGACCGATGTATCGCCGGACGCAAGCCGGCCGAGGATGGCCCGCCGCGTTGGGTCGGCGAGCGCCGAAAACGTTCGGGTCAAAGCGTCAGTGGCAGCGTGGGAAGTCATGTCGGTCTTTGAGCCCCCTTTAATTCGCCTATTGGTTAATTAACTATACAGCAAATTACAGAAAAGAAGACCGCGATTCACAGTTAACGCCTTGATCAACTTTTCTGCTTAACCTAGGACTCACGTGGGCTCAGCGCATGAAAATGCCGATTGTCGACTTTCAGTCGATGCCGTCTTCAGCCCACGTCGAATCGGTGTTTCATCGAAAAGCTATTGGCTGCGGAGTCCCTTTTGTGACGGGATTGCGGCGCCCCGAAAGCGTGGTCACAATGGTTCGCATCGGCCACGTCCGGCCCGTTACTCACCAGGGGGCAACATGATGGAAATCACCGCATTGCAGGGCCACCGCTTCGCGCGACGCCTGCGAGGGTACGTGGCGATCGGGCTGGCGAGCGTTGCCACACTGCTGATGGCGCAGATACAGACGCCGCCCGTTGCACCGCCGACCCCCGCCGTGGCGCCGGCCAACGCGCCGCACAACGTGATTCCTGCCATTTGCCTGCAACCGCTGTCGGCAACCAACATCCAGGGGGTGGCGAACTTCATCTGGACCGGCTGCCCGCAACTGCTCAACTGGCCGCATGACAACGCGCCGCGCATGACCGGCCCCTCGCCAACTGGCAAGGGCTCGGTGCACGGATTCGTCCTGAACTACTACGCGCCATCGGTCTACGCCTGGTTGAAAGCCGGGCGTCCGGACGGCGGCATTCCGAGCGGCGCGCTGATCATCAAGCAGATGTACAACGACAACAACGGCCAGCCCGGTGCCATCAATGGCTGGACCATCATCGTGAAGAAGAAAGACGCCTCCTACGACGGCTGGTTCTGGGGCTACGTGGATCCGCAGAAACAGAACGGCGGTGACGGACTCTACGGCGGTCAGTTTTATGACCCGAACTGCGTGGGCTGCCACGCATCCGCGAGTACGCGCGAGCTAACCTTCTCGTCGCTGGTCAATATCACGGGAAACTTTGGTGGCACGGCGATGCCGCAGGCAAACGGGCTAGTCGGCGGATCGCTGCACGCACGGGTAATGAAGCTTGCCAATGCCGCCGACTCCGCCAAGGCCAGCGCACCCGTGGCAGTCAGCCCGCTGGTGCCCGGCGCGCCGCCGGTGATACCCAACAACATTCCGCCGCAGATGGCCAGCAAGGTCATCGTCGGACCAGCCGGGCCGACCGGCTTCGTGACGTCGGACGTGTGCTCCGGCTGCCATGACGCCAGCAATCTCGCCTTTGGCATTCAGGCCAACATGACTTGGCCGCAGAACCTGCCGCCATCGAAGTTCCCGACCACGCCGCTGCGCAACTTTTCGCCGTTTGGCGAATGGGGAGCGTCGATGATGGGCCTCGCTGGCCGGGATCCGGTGTTCCAGGCACAGCGTGAATCAGAAACACTGACCTACCCATCCGTCGCCAAGGAAATCGACAACACCTGCTACACCTGCCACGGCGTGATGGGCAAACGGCAGCTGGTGACCGACAAGCCGGACGCGCTGTTCACCCACGCCGACTTCATCGCCACCACTGGCCCCAATGCCACCTATGGCGCGCTGGCGCGGGACGGTGTGTCGTGCCTCGCCTGCCACCGCATGACGCCGGAGGGTCTGGGCACGGAGGCCAGCTTCACCGGCAACTTCAAGGTGACCGATTCAAAGACGGTGTTCGGCCCGTACAAGGATGTCGTGACCTTCCCGATGAAAAACTCGGTCGACATGACACCCACCCACGGCGTAGCGATCACCGACCCGGCGATGTGCGGGTCCTGTCACGTGGTCGAGACCGAAATTCTCGACAAGACCAAAACCTACACCCGCGAGAGCTTTTACAAGCAACCCAAGTCGCACGAGCAAACGACTTACCTCGAATGGCTGAACAGCCGCTTCCAGACCAAAGTGCCGCCGTTGCCAGGGGCGACGCCGCAGACCTGCCAGCAGTGTCACATGCCGCGCATGATGGACAACCAGCCGATCACGACCAAGATCGCCAACATCCAGGACAACACGTTCACTGATGCACAAGGCAAGCCTTTCCCCAATACCGCGCCGGCCGCAGACATCACCCTGACACCGCGCAGTGATTACGGTCGCCACACCTTTGTCGGCGCCAATGTCTTCGTGCTGGAGATGTTCAAGCAGTTCGCGCCGCAGCTGGGCCTGACCACAGCGGATCCGAACTACGACACCAGCACTTTCAAGTTCGTGCCGCGCCTTGATCTGTCGATTCAGGAAACCGCGAAGCAAATGCAAGCAGCAACCGCCAGCGTCGCCATCGTCGCCCAACGGCGAAGCAGCAGCGGCCTCGACGTTGACGTGCAGGTGGTCAACAAGACCGGCCACAAGCTGCCGTCCGGCGTGGGCTTCCGTCGCGCCTATATCGAATTCACAGCGATGGACGCCAGCGGCAAAGTGATCTGGTCGTCCGGCCGTAGCACGGACAAAGGCGTGCTGATCAACGACCAAGGCCAGACCCTGGCCACCGAGTTCAGCAAAACCCAGTGGCAACCGCACTGGCGCATCATCACCGGCAGCAATCAGGCACAAATTTATGAAGTGCGCACCAAGGATCTGCAGGGCCTGCTGACCACCAGCTTCCTCGGACTCGCGAAGTCGGTGAAAGACAATCGCCTGATGCCCGCCGGCTGGAGTCCGAACGGACCCTACGCCAGCTGGACAGCGCCGATCGCCGTGCCGACGACCGGCAGCCCTGGCTACTACAACGGCAACGGCAGCGATCTGGTCACCTATCGCATGCCAGCCACCATTGCAGCACAAGTGAAGTCGGTGCGCGCAACGCTCAACTATCAGTCGATCCCGCCGTACTACCTGCAGGACCGCTTCAACATCGGCGGCAACAACCCGGCAACCGCCACGTTGCGGGCGCTGGTGCAGTATGTTGATTACTCGAACACGGCAGTGAAGGGGTGGAAGCTGCCGATAGCCAGCGCGGCTGTCGCGGTCAGGTAAATTGCGCCGATGCTTGCACCGCTTCGCATCTGCCTGCCTGGCATCCGCGCCGCCCTCGCGCTTGCCTGCGCGCTGGTGTTTTCTGCAACGCAGGCAGCGGCAAGGGAGTCGGCCCTGCTGCTCGCCAACGTACTCGGTCCGCAGGTCGACGTCACACAGTATCTGGTCAGCGAGAAGTTCGACGGCGTGCGGGCGGTGTGGGACGGCACCACGTTGCGCTTCCGCAGTGGACGCGAGGTGCCCGCGCCGGCGTGGTGGCTGGCGAAGTTGCCACCGACTCCGCTCGACGGTGAGCTTTGGCTTGCACGCGGCAAGTTCGACGAGTTGTCGGGCATGGTGCGGACTACGCCCCCGATCGACGACGACTGGCGGCGGGTCAGCTACCTCATCTTTGAATTGCCCGATACGGCTGGCGCGTTGGGTGACTTCGAGCAGCGTTACGCCCGCATTCGCCAAATCGTGGCGCAAGTGTCATGGCCAGCCTTGCAAGCGGTGGAGCAAACGCGTGTCGCCGACCGCGCCGAACTGAAGCGCCGGCTGGATCGTGTGGTGAAGGCCGGCGGCGAGGGGTTGATGCTGCATCTGGCGAATGCGCCGTACGTTACTGGCCGCAGCGACGTCCTGCTCAAATTGAAACCGCTGCTCGATACTGAGGGCACGGTTGTCCGCCACATCGCTGGCAAAGGCCGCAACGCCGGCCGCATGGGTGCGCTCGAGGTGCGCACGCGGGACGGCGTTGTGTTTCGTCTTGGCACCGGCTTCAGCGACGCACAGCGGACCCATCCGCCGCCGGTGGGTGCCCTCGTCACCTACCGCTACCGCGACGTCACCCCGGCCGGGAAGCCGCGCTTTGCCAGCTTCCTGCGCGTGCGCGACGACCCGTAGGAAGTCGCGTTACTCGACGGCGCAGAACGCCACGCCTTCGTCAGCCCAGCCAAGCCGCGTCACCATATCCTGATGCTGGGCAAGACTGGTGGAGAAGCGATGGTTGCCATCGTCGACATAGCGCGGTGGCCCTTTGAACGCGCGATAGATCGGCGCGGTCCCCGACGGGCATTTGCTGCTGCCATCTGGCAGCACGGTGTAACCCTCAACACCTTCGAGAAACGGCTTGACCGGCTGCGGCTGATTGGCCGGATTGAGTCCACTGAGAATCAGTTGGTCAGCCGGCTGCGCGGTAAAAAAGTGCGAGCCGCGCGAGCCACCGCGCGCGACTTCGGCAAAGTAATGCCTCTCCAGCGGCGCCGTGCGCAAGTTGGGCGTTGCAAACACCCTCACCTCCTTGCCGGTGCGCGCCCACGCCGGCACCTGGTCGAGCGCGGCCTTGTCGCCGTCGCGGCCGGTCAGGAAGTAATAGTCGAGGCCCGCGTGGTAATACTCGGTCAATACGCGCGCCACCTTTTGCCCGGTTGGCAACACATCCAGCGCAACCGAATTGCTGTTGACCGGACAACCCACGGCGAGCGGGTTGTAGACATAGACTGGCAGCCGGCCCACAAACGGCAGGCTGGCACGGGTCAGCGTGACCTTCAGCGTATTGGCATCCACGTACTGCGGCGTCAGCAGCACCCGGTTAATCGACACCCGGGTCTCGGGCGAGAAGCCGGTGCCGCTCAACGTGACGGTGGACGACGCCGCATCGTCTCCGAAACTCGACGGCGTGATACTGGTGAGCGTCAATGCCACCGGCACCGTGTTGAACGTTGCCACGAACTCAGGCATTACGTCGCCGATGATGCCGCTGCTGCCCAGCGCCCTGCCACTGACCACCCCGGACCAGCCAAGGAAGTTGGCGCTGGTAACGCCCGCCACCGGGGCCAGCGTTGCTGTCACTGTGCTGCCGTAGCGAACATAACTCGCGGAATCGCTTAACGTCATCGTTGCGGCACACGACGGAATGACCTGACGGTAGGTGGCCCACTCCTTGTGGGCGCGAACGGTGACCGTACGTGACCCGCTGGTCGGCATCGCAACTTCGCCGGTAGCGGCGTTGTCCAGACCATCGATGCCGTCAATCGCATAGCGGCTGGACAAGGTGAGTACCTGCGGCGTCGCAGCCGTGATGCGCCAGTTGCCGGCGGTATCGCGCAGCAAGCGCGGCACGATGCTGTTTGCACCGCTACTGCCTGGCGCGGCGACGCTGGCGACCACCCCTTCGAGTTGCCCGTCAGCCTGCACATCAACGGCGATCGAGTTGCCCGCGTGAAAGGCTGCGCCGATCGTGTTGTCCGGCGTGGGAAACAGCAGCAGCGAGGCGTCCGGGCGCACTCCGGTACCACCGCCGAATACGTAAGCCGAGTTGCTGGCGGTGAAGTAGCTCTTGTAGCCTGCGGACGCCACGGCACGAATATCAAAGATGCTGTATTGCGGGTAGTGGTTGGTTGTGCCTCGCCACGGATTCGCCCGCGGCGTAACGGTGACTGTCCCGCCAGTCTGCGTCGTGGCGGTGCTATTCACCCGGGTCAGCCGCGCAAA
>Ga0116193_1004225_pt1 | contig 10046 bp, 7 predicted proteins | sample AD_UKC115_MetaG_FD_89892 | JGI IMG/M metagenome (GOLD analysis project Ga0116193, IMG submission 89892) | Active sludge microbial communities of municipal wastewater-treating anaerobic digesters from Hong Kong - AD_UKC115_MetaG | ecosystem: Engineered > Bioreactor > Anaerobic > Digestate | place...
CCGTTTTCTCCTTTCAGATAACCATAGGCATAATCTCCCTCAATGTTCATGGTAACGGACTTTATTCCAGCCTCATCGCCTTCAAGCAAGTTCTCTACAGTCAGCTTATAGCCATTGGATTCAGCCCAACGCATGTACATTCGCATCAACATAGATGCCCAGTCCTGACTTTCAGTCCCCCCGGCGCCTGAATTTATCTTAAGTACACAATCCATCTGATCGGCCTCACTTCTCAGCATGTTCTTCAATTCCAAAGTCTCAACAGCTTCAGCTGCTTTGGAATAAGCCGCATCCACCTCATCTTCGGTCATCAATTCGTCCTTGAAGAAATCAAGAGAAAGAGATGCTTCATCAACCAGATTCTTGACTTCGTTGTATCCGTCAATCCAATTCTGGATGCTTTTAACCTTTCTCATTTGCACTTCAGCCTTTTTAGGATCATCCCAAAAGCCGGGGACCTGGGTCCGCAGTTTTTCTTCCTCAACTTGAATCAACTTCGAGTCAATGTCCAGATATCTCTTCAAAGCGTCAGTGCGCTCATTTATGTTCTTTAACTGTTCTACAGTAACCATTCAAAATCAAATTTAACCACAAAGATATATTAAATATTTTCAGCCGCAAAAACAAGGAAAACAATTTGAGCTATTCTTCATACATTTTATTTATTATATCAGCATAATGGGCATTTAGCACCGGTCTGCGAATCTTCAATGTATTTGTCAGTTCTCCGTTATCCATACTGAACGGTTCAGGAAGCAAAGTGAAACGCTTCACTTGTTCGTAATGTGCAAATTCCTGTTGCAAAGTGTCAATACGCTCTTTAAAAAGACTTATTATTTGAGGATTGACAAGCAAATCCGTTCTCGATGTGAAAGCGATTCCTTTTTCTTTGGCATATTTTTCCACAAGTCCATATTCCGGTATAATCAAAGCCGAAACGAATTTCCTTTGATCTGCAATGATTGCAATCTGATCTATAAAACGGTCAACGACCAGTTTGGATTCGATAATTTGCGGTGCTATGTATTTACCATTAGATGTTTTAAACAAATCCTTGATACGCTCAGTCAAAAACAGCTCTCCGTCTTTCATATATCCCGCATCCCCAGAGTGGAACCATCCTTCGGCATCTATAGCCTCATTCGTGGCATTCGGATTTCTATAATATCCTTTGGTTATTGTTTTTCCCTTCAGAAGGATTTCATTATTTTCTCCTATCTTTACCTGCAAATCCGGCATCGGACGTCCCACTGCACCTATCGTGTGAGTTGTAGTGAAATCATCGCAGGAAACCGTCGCCGTTGATTCGGTAAGACCATAGCCGACCATCATATTGATACCCACGGAAGATACGAACTTTTCTACTGCAGGCGGTACAGCAGCTCCGGCTGTAGGGAAGAAATTCCCTCTTTCTATTCCGATTGTCTTTTTCAGAAGTTTATAAATTGTTTTTTCATATAAGGCATATTTCAAACGCACTGATACAGGGGGCTCAATACCTCTGCGCAAGCATTCTATATTATGAATTCTCCCTATCCGAATGGCATCGATCATCATATTTCTCAGAATAGGACTTGATGAATTTATTTTTTCCTGCACACCTGCATATACCTTTTCCCAAAAACGGGGAACCGAACACATTACTGTCGGCCGGACTTCTTTAATGGTCTTCTGGATATCCTGCGGTACCAAGTTCACACAAATTTCACATCCCTTCATCAGACATACATAAACCCATCCGCGTTCAAAAATATGTGTCAACGGAAGAAAATTCATGGACACATCTTTGTCTGAAAGCGTCTTCAGTCGAATATCGTGAGTTCGAAAAGCCTCCATATAACAAGAATGATGTAACATCACTCCTTTCGAATTTCCGGTAGTCCCACTTGTATATAAAATGTTGGCCAAATCATCTTCACTGGCAATCTTGGATAAAGCATCAACCTCAGACTGTCTCTGCAGTTTCTCACCCTTTTTAAGAAAATCCTCAAAATAGACTGACGTTTTATCTTCCGGTCTCAACTTTACCGAACGATCAAAAATAATAAGTTGGTGCAAGCTCTTGCACAAAGGCATCACGCGATATGCCACATCATATTGGTATTGTTCGCCAACAAACAAAAAACGGATTTCGGCATCGGAAATAATATAGTGTACTTGTGCTTCCGAACTGGTTGCATAAAGCGGTATTGTTACAGCCCTGATGCCATATGCTCCGAAATCGACATAAAGGCATTCCGGCTTGTTCTGAGAAAAAACGCCTAAATTTTCCTGCAATCCCACTCCCATTTCAAGCATTGCATTGGATACCATCTTGGTTTTTAATGAAAATTCATTCCACGAAATAGGAACCCATACTCCCTTTGAATAATTCCGATACCGTAGCGCTACACGGTCACCGTACTTTTTGGCTTGCTCATGAATTAATACAGACAAATGTGGATAAGTCATCTTACAAATGTTTTAAAATTACTGCAAAGATAATAGTTTTATTTAAAACTAATCGTATATTTGTAATCAAAATGATAGTTTATGTGCATTGAAGAATTAACTTCAGAGGCAATCGGATTGCTCAAAGGGCTTATTGGCATACCTTCCGTCAGCAAAGAAGAAAAGAATGCCGCAGATTTTTTAGAGAGTTTCATTCGTAAATCGGATATCTTTCCGCACCGCGCAGGGAATAATCTCTGGTGCATCTGCAACAATTTTAACGGGGAGAAACCGACCATCCTCCTTAACTCTCACATTGACACAGTAAAACCTGCACATGATTGGACAAAAGATCCGTTTTCACCGATTGAGGAGAATGGCTGCATCTATGGTTTAGGAAGCAATGATGCAGGAGCCAGCCTTGTTTCTCTATTTGAAGTTTTCAAGGAACTGAATCATACCCAGCAGAACTATAATCTGATTTATCTTGCATCCTGCGAGGAAGAAATTTCGGGGAAAAACGGGATTTCCAGTGTTTTGAGCCTCCTTCCCAAAATAGATTTGGCGTTGGTTGGCGAACCAACCGGCATGCAACCGGCTATAGCCGAAAAAGGGCTGATGGTACTTGACGTAACGACCTATGGCAAAGCAGGCCATGCAGCACGCAATGAAGGAGATAATTCCATTTATAAAGCACTTGGCGACATAGAATGGTTCAGAGATTATAAGTTCGAAAAGGATTCCCCCCTATTAGGCCCGGTAAAAATGACAGTTACACAAATAAACGCAGGCATTCAGCACAATATCATTCCGGATAGATGCAGTTTTGTGGTTGATGTACGCAGCAACGAATGCTATACCAATGAAGAAATCTTTGACATCATCCGGTCGTCCGTCAAAAGCGAAGTCGCAGCCCGTTCATTCCGTCTGAATTCATCTCGCATTGATTCGGGCCATCCTTTCATGAAAAGGACTCTCGAACTTGGAAGAACTCCCTTCGGATCACCAACTCTTTCCGACCAGGCACTCATGAAATGTCCTTCTCTGAAAATGGGTCCCGGAGAATCTTCGCGTTCACACACAGCCAATGAATATATAAAAGAAGAAGAAATCCGTCAGGCCATCACTCTTTATCTCAATATTCTTGACGGACTTACCCTTTGAATAACTGCCTGTCAAACTATCTCAACCAGGCTTCAGGATTCAGTTTGGAAGTTTCCTTGCGAAGCTGGAAATGAAGAATTGCGTTGCCGGAAGAATCCGTATGCACATTTCCTATCACTTGACGGGTATTGACATGCATTCCTTCGCGAACGAATACCGACGAAAGATTGCAATATACCGACATGTAACTTCCATGACGTATAATTACATTATTCAATCCCCCGAACTGGAAAATTGCCGAGACTTCTCCATTAAAGATTGCTCTTGCCTGAGCTCCGGAGCGACCTTTGATGTCAATGCCTTTATTATCGAGTTTCACATTGGACAAACCGGCTACATTATACTGCCCATAATGACTGACAATCACATAAGATCCCGTAATAGGCATAGGCAAAGACCCTCTGTTACGTTCAAAAATACCGGAAAGTTTCCTGTCTTCTGAGTCGGTCGTATAGATTTCCATCGGGGCTTCTCTCTTTTTTGTGACAGCAACCAAAGGAGCTTCTGTTCTCTCACTTGTACTCTTTTTGCTGTTGTCTGAATTGTTATTAGCCATCTTTGCAGCCTCTTTTCTGGCTTCTGCAGCAGCAGCCGCTTCTGCAGCCTTCCTACGAGCCTCCGCCTCCAGCCGAGCTTTTTCACGTCTTCTTGCCTCTTCTTCCGCTCTGCGTTTGGCCGCGGCTATCTCTATAGCAATCAGCCGATCGATTTTGGCATTCAATGCTGATGCTTCCGTGCGTTGCTTGGATATTTCATTCTGTATGCTTCTCTGTTTCTTTTTCAATTCGTTCAGCATACCCTGCTGTTCCTTTTCCTGAGATTCAAGCTTGATTTGAGCCTGTTGATGCTGTTTCAACAAGGAACCCTTTTCAGTAAGGACCATCTTCACTTCATTGCGTTTGTTCATGACCTGAAGTTCACGCTGTCTTATCTCTTCTCCTTGAACCCTCTGATAAGTGGCATATTCGTTCACATATCGCATTCTCCGATATATTTTCCCGAGGGAATGTGCCGAAAAGATAAAAATAAGTTTCTTCTGAATGGAGCGATGGCTGTACATATACTGTACAGAAGACTTGTATTTCACTTTTTTGTCTTCCAAATCTTTCTGGAGCAAATCTATCTGTCCCTGCAAAGAACCGATGTCCTTATCCAGGGATTTCATATCATTATCAATGGAGACAATATAATTTTTTCTCTCGTTGATTTGTCCTGAAATAAGGGCAAGATTACCCAACTGACTCTTCACATCTTTTTTTGTGGAACGCAAAAGCGACTCCTTCTCCTGAATTTTCTTCTGAAGAAATTCCCTTCTGCTCTACAGGTTCTTTATTTTTTTCGACGTCTGTGCCTCCACAGGACAACACAAGACCAAAGCCAACATCAACGATAAGAAACAACGTATCATAATGACATCAAACGTTTCAAGATTACTTCCGGTGCAACTTCTTTATATCTCTTGGGAATAGACGTACGCGTCTCCCAATCCGAATCATAGTTCATATGGTTGAAACGGAACTCTACCGAAGCCTGTTTCTTGATTCCGTCGACCTGCATGCCCATGTATGCAGGAAAATCTTTCCCGGCAAATTTGTTAAACTCACCGTATGTCCAATGAAGTGTATACTTATTGTTTGCGTCAGAAATTCTGGTTTCCTGAATCAGCCCCGTAACCAGTGAAGTAAGAAACTGATAAGTCAGCTCTTTGGAATCCTTTACTTTCATCACAGCCAGCTCGTCATTGCTTTTCTTGATATCGAGTGCTTCTTCCGTTACTTTCTTGCCGGGAACAAAAACTTCATTCCAAAAAAGAGACTGCAATACATTGAAATCCAAATTGGCATCTTTCAAGAAAGAGACCTGCGAATAAGGAACGTACGTGTACTGATTGTTTATTCTGTCCAGGATCAACACCTTGTCCTTGGTAAATTCAAGACGTCCGCCCTCAATGATTCCAAAGCCTACCAAAGCCAACTGAATCACATCATCTCTTTTCATCTTCAGATTCCCTCCCACGGAAATCTTCTGATCTCCATAGTTCAGGGTCATTTTCATCTTTGCTGTTATGGCAGGAACATTCACTGCATTCGAGACTACATTGGTTAAAAATTTAGCTTCATCAAATGTATCTGCAGCCTGTGCCGGAACTGTTTTAGCCGGAGCCGCCACTTGCGAGGTTTTGCAGGACGACAAGGTCAGCACAAACAAACCACACAAGCATAAATAATAAGTGAACTTTTTCATAATCATTTTATTCCGCTATATATTCTTTTTTTGCTATTTTCTTTTTTAATGTCTTTGATTCGTTCTCCATTGCATCCGCCTGCTTCCAGTATTTCATGGCCGACTCCTTGTCTCCATTCATAAAAGAAATGTCGCCGCAATGTTCCACGATAACCGAACTTTTATCACCACCGTTTTTCATGGCTTGTTCTATATAGATAAGCGCCTCGGTATATTTCTTCTTTTCGAACAATATCCAGGCATACGTATCCAGATAAGTGCTGTTCTGAGGTTCTGCCTTGATTGTCTTGTAACTCATTTCCTCTGCCTTGTCGAGATTCTTATGCTCAACGGACAAATAATATGCATAATTGTTCAGCGAACCTATATTCTCAGGATTATATACCAGCGAAGAATCATAAGCGGCATAAGCCTCGTTATTCATATTCTTGGTGTGGTAGATATCTCCCATAATGGCATAAAAATCGGATACTATCTTCTTGTCGCTTTTCTCATTGAGTTGTCCGGTTCCTTTCTTGAGAACATCCAAAGCCTCTTCCTTCTTGTCTGTCTGGTAATAGGCCACTCCCAGATAATAATAGAACTCCATGGATTCCGGATTGTATTCCAGTGCAGGTTTGCATATATCGATTGCAGCTTTATAATCTTCCTTCTTCACGGCATAACTCAACAATTGAAGCCGCGCTACGGAATTATCCGGCTCAATCGAAAGAATCTTATTCAAGACCGGTTTGACTCTATCTTCAGGTAGATTTTTCGTAATCATATACTGAGCGCAAAGCATTCCCATATCTGCGTTGTCCTGAGATTCCTTCAAAATTTTATCAAAGAGATTCAGAACCTCCGTGCTATCTTTCTTTCCCTGTTCATTCTCTACAATGACACGACGCATCAGATTCAGACGAGCTTCGGTATTCAGTTGCCCGTTCAACAAGACTTTTTCCCGTTCCGCCCTGTAAAGTGAATCCTGTCCAATCTTATTATAATAGGTGGCCAAAGAAAGCTGGGCAAAAGCATTCTCAGGCTCTTTATCCAGTACACGGCGATAAATCTCATAAGCATCCTTATTCTTTCCGTCATTGAGATAGGCATCGCCCAACATGACCTGATATCTCAAGTCATTAGGGTATTCAATAGAAAGATTCTCCACTTCCTTGTAAGCCTTTTCCTTCTGACCCATCGTGAGATATTGCCTGAACTTTTCCATGCTTATCTGTTCGGATTTTCCCTCCAGCGTCTCCAACCGGTCCAAAGAACGAACCACATTGGCATGATCGTCATTTTTGTTGTAAAGGTCCGTAAGAAGCATCAATATATCACTTCTGTCGGGATATTTCTTAACCATTTCCTCATACAGCGAAATGGCTTTCTTGTAGTTCTCATCATCCTCATACAAAGCGGCAAGCGTCTGTTTGTACCAGAAATTATCAGAATCCAAAGATACAGCCTTGGCAAGATATTTCCTGCTGATGTCCTTCTGTCCCAGCATCAGATAAAACTGAGATACCTCATACAGAGCCGAAGGGGCACAGGAATCTATCTGCAGACAATGATTATATAAATCCATGGCAGCCGTCCATTCTCCTTTCTGCTTCATGCGCAGAGCTTCAAGGAAATAATAATCATACTTCCTTTGCTGGTCGGCCGTCAGTTCCATTTTCTGAGCGGACACGTTTTTTTGTGATGCTTCCGCTCCCCTATGAATAGACCCGCATCCTGCCAGGACCAGAAGCCCGACAAGCAATCCTCCCTTCACACTCACCTTCATGGGCTGTATTTTTCTCATTGTCATTCTTTTCCCGTATGTCCGAAGCCACCCGCTCCACGCTCCGTTTCCTCCAGAGTCTCGGTTTCTTCCCACTCGGCCTGTTCGTGGCGTGCAATAACCATCTGCGCAATACGCTCACCATCTTCGATAACGAATTTTTCGGATGAGAGATTAATCAGTATGATGCATATCTCGCCCCGATAGTCCGCATCAATGGTTCCCGGTGAATTCAGCACAGTGATTCCTTTTTTCAAAGCCAATCCGCTACGGGGCCTTATCTGTGCTTCATAACCTTTCGGCAAAGCCATGAAAAGACCTGTTGGAACCAGACACCTCTGCAGAGGTTCCATTTCAATCGGTTCGTCCAGATTGGCCCTAAGGTCCATACCTGCGGACTGTTCCGTGGCATAAGCCGGCACAGCATGCTTGGAACGGTTTATCAGTTTTACTTTCATTTACATACTATTATATTAGCTGCAAATTTAGTCATTTCACACTAATTTATTATACATTTTCAGAAAAATAAGTGATTGTTTGGCACATTTACATTACTTTTGCATAAATAAAACGCATGACAATGGATTGGAAGCAATTAATCTCCAACAAGAGATTCGGACTGGAAGAACTGCATGAAAAGAGAAAGGACGATCGTTCTGAATTTCAGCGCGACTATGACAGACTTATTTTTTCTGCCCCTTTCCGCCGTCTGCAAAACAAGACACAAGTATTCCCTTTACCGGGAAGTGTATTCGTACATAATCGTCTTACCCATAGTTTGGAAGTTTCGTGTGTAGGGCGCTCTCTCGGGAATGAAGTTTCCAAGCAGCTGCTGTCTATCCATCCCGAACTGCAAGATTCCAATATTAGTGAGATAGGAGCCATTGTTTCGGCAGCCTGTCTGGCTCATGACATGGGCAACCCGCCTTTCGGACATTCAGGCGAAAAAGCCATTTCCACTTTCTTTTCAGAAGGAGAAGGTTATGACCTTCACGAAAAGATGACCCTTCAGGAATGGGAAGATATCATCCATTTCGAAGGTAATGCCAATGCTTTCAGACTCCTCACCCATCAGTTCAACGGAAGGAGAAAAGGAGGATTTGTATTGACTTATTCCACTCTGGCATCCATTGTGAAATACCCTTATTCTTCCCTTTACTGTAAAGACAAATCGAAATTCGGATTCTTTCTTTCCGAGGCCGAGGACTTCCGCAAGATAGCCGATGAATTGGGAATCGTCCGCTTGAGCCGGGAAGCACAACCCTTGAAATATGTGCGCCATCCTCTTGTCTATCTGGTAGAAGCTGCTGATGACATTTGTTACCAAATGATGGACCTGGAAGATGCATTCAAACTCAAGTTGCTTACGCTCGATGAAACAAAAGAACTCATGCTGAATTTCATACCGGAAGGAAAGGCATCACACATTCACGAGATATTCAACCTGGTGAGCGACCAGAACGAACAGATTGCCTATCTGCGCTCTTGCGTTATCGGGCGTCTCATCAAGGAAAGCGTCAAGGTTTTCATCGACAATGAGGAAAAAATTCTTGCCGGCACTTTCGAAGGGACATTGGTAAAAAATTTACCCGAACAATCCCGCATCGCTTATCAACAATGCGAAGCCTTGTCGTTCAAACGCATCTATAAAAGCAAAGATGTATGTGATATCGAACTGGCAGGATTCCGGATTATCAGCACCCTCATCGAATTGATGATGCAAGCCGTTACCCATCCCGAAAAAGCTTATTCGCAACTGCTCATCAGCCGCGTCTCGGAACAATATGACATGGCAGCACCCACACTCTACGGCAAGATACAAGCCGTATTGGATTATATCAGTGGCATGACAGATATCTATGCACTCGACTTATATCGCAAGATCAATGGGAACAGCCTTCCGGCCGTTTAATCAGTCTTCCTTGTAAATCACGTTGTTGGCTCCGGAAGTCAATCTCACAGCATCAGGATTCTTCTTTACAAAGGATTCTATATGCCGGATTCTCTTCTCTTCCAGAATTTCGTCTACTGCAATCAGGATGCCGGTTTCCTCTACATCGCCGAAACCGTAATTGATAGCCGTTCCAAACATCTTCATGGTCGGCGACAAACTCATATAGGCATTCACCAAAGGAGGAATATTATATCCGAGTTTGCGGACTTCTGTATTCAGAATCTTATAGTCTTCCTTGAAAGAGTCATACTTAAACAACTGTGCAAGTTCCGCAGGATCACTTTCTATCAACAACGGCTTCACCGGAGTAATCAAATTATCCTTATCGCCGAAATGCTTGTTGAGAAAATAGAGAATCATATCACGTCCCTGGCGATGGAAAGAAGGATACATGGTCATTTTCCCGAAGAAATATTTCACTTTAGGCATGATAACTGTCAGTGCTCCCAGCCCGTCCCAAAGATTGTCCAGAGCGAACAAGCCTTTCGA
>Ga0116193_1004226_pt1 | contig 10045 bp, 4 predicted proteins | sample AD_UKC115_MetaG_FD_89892 | JGI IMG/M metagenome (GOLD analysis project Ga0116193, IMG submission 89892) | Active sludge microbial communities of municipal wastewater-treating anaerobic digesters from Hong Kong - AD_UKC115_MetaG | ecosystem: Engineered > Bioreactor > Anaerobic > Digestate | place...
AAAAAAACTCTGTCATGTTGAGCGTAAGCGAAACATCTGCCCAAACCATAGTACTGCTTCTCAGCAGATCCTTCGCTTCGCTCAGGATGACAAGAAAGGGGCTCAGGATGACAGAGAAAGGACTCTAGTATTATGACTGGGTATTTTTGTTAGCGAAATATTCGGTATAATTTAGGAATAAATTAATCTTTCTTTTGTTGTTGTTTTTTTCTGTTATCTCTTAGTTTTTTAGCACCATAACCTGCACCTGCTGCTAACAATAATGTTATGCCACCATCTACTGGTATATCATCTTCTGGATTATCAAAATTGTCTTGTGCCATTACAGGCATTGCTATTAACATTGCTATTGCTAATACACCAGCAACTCTTAATAATTTAGTTTTCATATCTCTTTTGTTTTATGGACTTCGCAGCAAAAATATGCAACGAATTGTAATTTAATTTATATTTATTTTGTCATTCTGAATGAAATGAAGAAAAAAAATGATGTCATTCTGAATGAAATGAAGAATCTGCTTGAGCTTCATTACCAACCCTCAAGAGATCCTTCGCTTCGCTCAGGATGACAAAAAAAGGGGCTCAGGATGACAGAGTATTGTCATTCTGAATGAAATGAACCCCAAACATCCATGTCATGTTGAGCGTAAGCGAAACAACTGCCTGGCTTGTGTACTGCTTTCTCAGCAGATCCTTCGCTTCGCTCAGGATGACAAAAAGGAGGCTCAGGATGACAAGAATTTAAAAGATCTAATCATTTATTGTTTCCGCAGAGTTACTCTTGTTCCCCCTATCAACCCCCAAACGAAGAGACCCTGCGAAAACAAAATGGATATTATTTGCCAAGAATAATACCTGAAATATTTTTAGTTTTTTGAGTTAAAATTTTAATGCCTTTTTTGATTGAAAACGAAAAATATTTTTGTGCATTTTTAGTAAATTTTTAAACACATTTTTCTTTGTTCATCATGGCATTTTTTAACCTATAAAATACAAGGTAAGGGGGAAATGAATACAAACCATCAAACTGCTCATGAACGCGAAAAAATAGCGTATGAACGCGAAAATTGGATAAAAAAATGGTTGTATTTTTGAAAAATGAGGTTATTGCTGTTTATACTTTTTTTACTAAAAATTTTGTGTATTAATGCACAAGAAAAACCTCCTATTTTTCAATCCAATAAATATACACTTACAGAAAAAGATGGCTACCCAGGAAGCACTTATGTACATGGGTTGCAACTACTGCCTTCGGGTTTAATTTATGCTAAAGATTTTTTTGGAAACTTTCATATTACAGGTAATAATTTCATTAAACCTTTAACCACTTTGGGAAGTATTCCTAATGATTATGGTTTTTATGCCATTAATGAAAATGAATATTGGGTGAAATATTCAACAGAAAAAATAGTTATTGTAAAAAACGATACCATTTTTAAAATAGTAACATTACCTGAAGCTATATTATTAAATACTTTTTTTAAGGTAGATAAAAAACTGTATGCAATAAGTTATAAAAATAAAAACTTCTTTTTGTATGAATTTATAAACTATACCTGGAAGCTAAAAAATGAATATACTATTGATAAAGAAATGGATATTAAAAAAGTAGAGTCGGTTTCTTATGATATTGAAAATAAAATTATTATTAGCTATCAAATTGATTATGAAAAAACAGGAGTAATTATCTTAGATGTAAACAGTAACAACATTGAGCATATACCAACTTTCGATAAAAAAGAAGTAGATCGCTTATTTCCTTTTTTTCTTGATAAAAATCTTCATGAAAATAAATCTTTACAAGCATCTATATTAAATTTAATACAAAAAAAATCTGGTAAAAAGTATCGTTTTTCTTATGATTTATTTGCTGAAAATATTATACGCCCTTTTAACTCAAATAATTTTGCTTACAAAAATAAAAATAATGAATACGAGCATTTTAAAATAAATAACAATAACATTGAAGCAACAGATTTTGTTTATGAGAGTAAGGATAAATTAATTAACTTTCTTGAAAATCCTTACTATCCTTACTTAACTTTTACAACCAACAATAAGCCATTCCGTGTTTTTTCTTACATAAAAAAATTTCCTACCCTATTTGATAACAACAATGCTAATAATATTTTTATGCTTACTCAAGATGAAATGGGCAGAATTTGGGCAGGCAGTTATCAAAACGATTTAAGTATTGTTAGCAACAATTTATTACAAAAAAATACTTCGTCTATTTTATCGTTGCCCAAGCAACCTTATCAGTATATGAATGCTTCTTTAAACTACAACGGCAACATATATTTTATTGGTGAAACAAATAATGGTGGAGTTATAAAGTACGATATGAAAGGTAATTCTCAAAAAGTAAAACCCTTTACCAATACAGGTTTTTACTTATACAGAGCACCCAAAAGCAAAAAAATATTTTTTGCAGGAGTAGCAGATAACTATGCGGTTTCTTATTGTGATGAAAAAGATTTTACTAAACCTAATATTCCTTGGAAAAACATAAATAAAGCATCTGGCTTACAACTTGAGTTAGGCATAAGAAGCATTACAGAAGATACTTTAGGAAGAATTTGGATGGGACATCCTAACAATGGAATAGCCATTTTTAACCCTATTACAAATACTACAACATCGTACCGAGTAAAGGAAAAAGAAAGTCCAATGGGTTTTGTAAGCAGCCTTACAGATTATAATGGTACAGTTTGGATGGGCAGCGATGATGCAGGTTTGTGGTTTTATAAAAATTATAAATTAGAAGCTTCTGCACAAAACATACAGCAAATTAACCATCCATTATTGAATACCAGTAAAAGAATTACTGCTATGGCTTTGTACAAACATTGGTTGGTATTGGCTTGTTACAACAAAGTGTGTATATTAAACTTAGATAGTTTTTATTTAAAAGATAAAATTATACTCAGGTATTTGAATCATCAGGAGTTAGCATTTACAAGCTTTACAGAGCAAAATACTATGTTGGTTTCCAAAGTAGATAATAGTGTATGGTTTTCTACATCTGATATGTTGTATCAATGGGATATTAATTATTGGTTATCGCTGCCTACTTATAAAGTAAATACCAATATTTACTTAGTGCAAAATGGTAAACGAACTGCATTAAATACACAAAATGCAATTAAATTAAAAGCAAACGAAAATAGTTTTGAAATAGTTTTTGAATATTTAAGTCCCGATGCTTTGCCTCGTTATTCCAGAGGCATATTAGCCAAACAGAGAGAGCAGTTTTTGTTTGAAGCACCAGGGTTAGAAAGCGAATTTTCTTATAAAAATTTAAGTAGCGGAAAATATTTTTTTTACTTAGATGTTTTTGAACAAGATGGTACAACCAGCAGATATACTTATGAAATTGTTATACAAAAACACTTATGGCAACATTGGTGGTTTTGGTTTTTAACAGCTATCATTTTTTTAACTCCTTTATTACTTTGGTTAAATACTGCCCGAAAAAAAGCTCTACAAGCCAAAGAAATTAGCTTATTAAATTTAGTTACACTCAGCAATCAATTTAGACCACATTTTATTTTAAATACCTTAAACTCTATTGGTGCAGATTTAAAAGACAAACCCTCTTCAGAAAAAATTATTTCAAAATTGGGCGAAAGTATTAGTGTAATTTTTAACTACTCTAAAAAAAGAAAAGTAAGTCATAGTTTGCAAAATGAGTGGCTGCTTATTGAAAACGTAATTCACATACAACAAGCAATTTATTTACCTACACTTGAAGTAATTTATTATGGAAAAGATGTATTAGAAACTTACAAAAACTTTCAACTTCCTTTAGGTATTATTGAATTACATGTAGAAAATGCTTTATTGCATGGCTTACGCAACAAAAGATTTCCTCCTTATCTTTTAGAAATAACATTAAAAGAAGATGTAGATAATTTATATTTTATTATAAAAGATAATGGTATAGGTATAACAAAATCCAAGCAAATAAGTAGTTATAAAAAGCATGGTACAGGAACTCAAAATATGAATAATATTATTGCTATTTTAAACAAATACAATGTAAATAAAATAGAAATTTTAGTGCAGGAAAACAATGGAACAATAGTAACTATAAAAATTCCTAAGAATTATTATTACGAATATTAAGGTATAAAAAAGCTGATGTTTAAAGAATGATTTTTTAAAAATAAATTTTAAAAAATGAATAAAAAAGCCACCCACTTCTGTTATATAGTTATAGAAGATAGTTTAAAAATATGTGAGGGTATAAAAGAAAGAATGAATAGTTTTAGTGAATGGAAATGCTGTGGATTTTCGCATCATATAGAAGATGCAAAATTGATGGTAGAGAAAAAGAAACCTCAACTTGTATTTTTGGATTGGGCTTTACAAGGAGGTAGTGCTAATGATGTATTGCAACATATTGCAACATTAACACCCTACAATCCTTACATTATTTTTAATACAGGTTACCAAATAGAAAACCCAGAAATACCACAAGAAATAATTAATAATTATAAGGTTGATAAATATTTGATGAAACCTTTTTGGGATAAGCTAAGAACCGATTTAGCAACATTTGTACAGGAAGCAGAACTTAAAAATTTATCTTCAAACAAAAACAATCATGCAATATGGGTTACCAATAGCAATAAAATAAAACAACAAATTTTGGTTGAAGATATTGTGTGTATTTGTATAAACGATGAAAACTCTTACTTTAAAGAAATTATAGTAAACAAGCAAGAAAAGGTAATTATAAAAAACTCTTGGAGTGAAATTTTTACTTTATTAGAACCCTATAAAAACGCTTATTTTATTGCCAACTCTAAAGAGCATTTAGTGTTTAAAAAACACATTATTAGTTACAAACGACCTTATGCTTATTTGCTTCATTCAAAAAAGAAAATAAGATTGGAAATTGTAAAAAATAAATTGGCTTTATTTGAAGATTGGCTGAATGAAGGAAGAATGTAACAAAAATTTTGCTTTAAAACTTAGGGCAAAGAGGTACATATTTAGAGCTGTTATCTCTATCAAAAAAGCCTGTGTAAGAAATGGATAATTCCATGCCTCCCCTACCTTGACTTGCAGTTCTTAATTGCGATACATTGGCATCGTAACTAAATGCAAAAGAAAAAGGATGATAATCTAATTTTACCATTGGTATAAAAGCATCTTTGGCACGCATAAAAGCCCCTACATGAAATGTATATTTTGGGTTATCGTAATCATCGCCAATTTTATAAGAATATAATGCACCACCAATTAATTCGCTATAAGAACCTTGTTTTGAATAATCGGCATGAATGGTAAAATAAGAAGTTTCATTCAATGTAAATTTTACTCCAGCCGAAAAAACTAATTTGGCTTGTAGTTCTACATCGGGGTTTTTGTAAAAAGAATTTTTAGGCCTGTTTAAATGATGATAAGCTACACCAATAAAATAATTATCTTCTTTTTTATCGCCAATAGTTGAATTGAAACTTAAACCAATACTTCCATCAAAATAATTAAAATTATTGTTTACCAAAGCTTCACCATCTGCTAAAGAAGGGTTATAACCATTGCCATCGTATTGGCTATTGGTGGTTATTTTACTTCTATCGAAACGGCGTTGAACCAAACCACCCATAATACCCAAAGAAAGGTATTTGTTTTTATCGCCACTTAAAGATTTATGATAATTAATTGCTGGTAAAATATTTGTGGTAGTAAGGGTTGCTGCTCCTGCTTTATCATATAAAATTTGAGTACCAAAAGTTATGTAATCATCTGCACCGCCAATAGGTTTTTTCATTTCAAAACTAAAAGAGCCTGTTATATAAGGTGTTGTTACAGCAGCCCATTGACTTCTGTAAATTCCCTGAAATCTTATATCGCCTTGAAAAAGTCCTGCAAATGCTGGGTTTCTTAAATAAGGTGCTTCGAAAAATTGAGAAAAATGTACATCTTGTGCATGGCTTTTTTGCACTTGCATGAATAGTATAAAAACTAAACCTAAGAGGTATTTATGGATACGGTTTCTCATTGTATGAGATATTGGGTATCTACATAACGTAAGCTGTTGGTTTAATATTGTATAAAAGGGTTTCAAATTCTATACTTTTTTTAACGCAGTAACATAATATTGCCTTTTAAGAACATAGATTCATTATTTATACAAACTACTTCAATGCTATAAACGTACACATCAGCAGAAAGTTGTTTGCCATTAAAAGTTCCATTCCAGCCTTCTGATGCATTATTAGCAGAAAAATTTCTTTTGGTAAAAACAATTTCACCCCAACGATTAAAAACAGTCATACTTCTTATAGTAAATAATCCATTACCTCTTGGATAAAAAACATCATTTGCACCATCGCCATTAGGAGAAAATGTATTAGGTATAAATACATTGTATCCATTGCATAAAGGCTCAATAGTTATTTCATCTCTTGTGCTACAACCACCAGGATTAGAAGCTTCTGCAATGTATTTTATTTTATCTGTTATAGATGCTGTAGGTGTAGGGCAATCATAACAAGAAAGCCATTGTTTGGGAAACCAATTCCATTTTGTAATATCTGTAGAGTTGGTAGTTACTAAAGGTATTTGTGCACCAACATTTGCCTGAATGATCGACTCTACAATATTGAATTGTGGTATGGGATATACTTTAATTTCAACAGTGGCAGTGTCTTTAAAACAATTTTTTAAATCATTTACAATAACACTATACACAGTAGTTGTTGTAGGCGTAGCAATAGGATTAGCAATAGTAGGATTGTTTAATCCTGTTGTGGGTTGCCAATTAAAAATATCGCCATCGCTGAAAGCTTTTAATTGTGCACTTTCACCAATACACAAAGTATCGTTTGGCGAAATAGCAAGGCTAAATGGTTGTTGCACTTTTATAAAAACCGAATCTTCTTTTATACAACCAAAACTACTTATACCAATCACTTTAAAAACTTTATCTGTAGTAGGATTTGCATGAGGGCTTGCACAAGTTAAGCAACTTAAAGATGTATCTGCATACCATTGATAAGTATTTGCTCCTGTAGCATGAAGTGTAATAAAACTACCCCTGCAAACAAAAGAATCTAAACCAGCATAAGTATTAGGTAAAGGATGAATAATAATATTTTTTTGAACTGTATCAGCACAACCAACAGCATTGGATACAATAGCTTTTATGTTGTAAGTACCAGCAGTATTGTATTGTTGAGGCAATGGATTTTGTAAAGTAGATGTATTGCCATTGGCTAAACTCCAATGCCAACTTAAAGGCAATGTGTCGTTTTTTAAAATGGTGCCTGTATAATTTAATGGCGTAACAACACAAGCACTCGAATCGCCTGTAATTGCAATTTTAGGAGTTTGTACTACTTTTAAAGGAACTTGCAAAGTATCTGTATTAGTACAGCCTAACGATGTGGTAACTTTTATTGAAACTGTGTAATTGCCTGTATGGTTGTAAAAATGTTTTGGGTTTTTTAAAGTGGAGAAATTGCCATCACCAAAATTCCAATGATACTGTGTAATGGTATCATTTATTGCAACGGAAGAGTCTAATAAATTAAGCTGTACAGAATCGCAAAATTGTGTTTGAGGTAGTTTAATAAACGTTGTAACATCTGCAACTTTTACAGTATCGGTGCCAGCAATTGGAATTTGGCATCCTGCTGAATCTATCATAATTATTGCAGGTTTAAAAATACCAGCAGTTTTATAAGTATGCGACACAACAGAATCTGCTGAAAGTATAACAACCCCATCAGCAAAATCCCAAACAAAAGAGGCATTATTTTTTGTATGTGCAGTAAAGTTTACAACTGTTGGTGAGCAAAATTGTAAAGGGCTATAACTAAACGTTCCTGTGGGTCCTCTTACTATAATATTTTTACTTACAGAATCTACACAACCTCCATAACCAAAGGCTTTCAAGGTTAATTTGTAATTGCCTACATAGTTGTAAATATGAGAAGGTGTATTAACGTTTGAGAAGCCTCCATCACCAAAACTCCAATTAATACTTGTAATGCTTGTTGATGAATTAGCTACTTGAATGGTATATGGATAACATAAACCTAATGTATCGCCTTGTATAAAATTAAAAGAAGCAACAGGATTGGAAATATGAACTAACGAAGGTTTTACAATAGAATCGGTACAGTTAAAAATATCTTTTATTTTTAGCTTCACATCGTAAAAGCCTTGTGTTGAATAAGCATGTTGAGGATTTTTTTGTGTAGAAGATAAATTATCTCCAAAATTCCAAACATAAGTTAGGTTTACACCTTGCGAAGTGTTGTTAAATTGTATATTATTATTGGCACATTTTATAGTATCAGAAACAGTAAAACTGGCAACTGGTTTTGTAATTAAAACAGCATTGGGTTTTACGATTGTATCATAACATCCATAATTATCTACTACTTTTAATTTAACTGTGTAAAAGCCTGTATTGTTGTATTGATGAGCATAAGCAGGTGTAGTTAAAGTATCTAATCCTCCATCGCCATTATTCCAAATTCTTTGAGTAATATTATGTATTCCATCTGTTAAGGAAGTGTCAGCAAAATTGATTGTTCCATTGATACAAGTTCCTGCAGGGTTTGTAAAACCAGCTTTTGGACCATATATACTTACAGGTGTTTGTAATTTTAAAGTATCAACACAACCCAATCCATCTACAATTACAACAAAAGGAGAAACATTACCAGATTTTATGTATTGATGTGTTACAGACTGCAAATTTCCACCTGATGAAGAGGTGCCATCGCCAAAATTCCATTCATAGTAGTTTACATAAGCAGGAAGAATATTGGTTACATTATAGGTTACATTAGCATATTTACAATGTTCATTTCCATTAACTGTTAAATCAGGATTTACAAAAGCAATGCTTATGAGTTGTGTATTTTCGTGTTCGCAAGCCCCATTGGTAACTGTTAGTTTTACATTGTACGTTCCTATACCTGGAAAAATATGTTGTGGACTTGGATCTGTAGAAGTGGTGCCATCGCCAAAATCCCATAAATAAGTTACTGCACCAATAGATTTATCAATAAACTTTCGTAGCAAAGGAGTATCGCAATCAAGCGTATATTCAAACTTAGCAATGGGCGGATTAATGTAGATGTATTTATTGATTTTAAAAGTATCCTTACAATTATTATTTGATACTATCAATCTTACAGTAAACCAGCCAGTATCTGTATAAAAATAAGTAGGGTTTTGAAAAAAAGAAAAACCACCATCGCCAAAACTCCAGTTAAAACTTGTAATTGTACCCGTAGATAAATCAGTAAAATTGATGCTATCTTTTGCACAACCATTTAAAGGGAAAGCAGAAAAATCTGCATGAGGTTTTTCATATAGCTTTATAATTTGAGGAGCAATTAAAGTATCTGTACACCCATGGAGTGTTGTAATAATTAGCTTAATGGTATAAAAGCCAGTATTGAGATAAGTGTGTGTAGGATTGCTTCCTGAAGCTACAGGTGTGCCATCGCCAAAATCCCATTGATACGTTGCTACAGTATCTGATGTGGTAATATAGGCTTGATAACTATTGGTATAAGGAGCACAACCACTATAGGGAGCACCTCCATAAATACTATTAATTGTAGGAGGAGTAATAACTACTGCATTGGTTTTAACCAAAGTGTCTTTACAACCATCACTATTGGTTGTAATTAATGTTACTGTATAAGAACCATTGCTGGTAAAAGTGTGTGTAGGATTGGGTTGTGTAGAGGTAGTGCCATCGCCAAAATTCCATTGATATGCTGAGAAAGCTGAATTAACTGGAACAAAGTTCACTGTTAAAGGAGCTAAACATGAACTTACAGGTGTATAAGTAAAATGTGCAGTTGGTTTAGGTGTTATTGTAATTATTTTAGTAATAGAATCTTTGCAGGAGCCAAAGTTGGCAACTAATTTTACATTATAATTACCAGAAGAAATATAAACTTTTTGAGGATTGGATTGTGTAGAAGTTGTTCCATCGCCAAAATCCCATACAACATTTGTGGTAGCTGGTAAAGATGTATTGGTAAAGTTTATAACAGTGTTT
>Ga0116193_1004227_pt1 | contig 10045 bp, 7 predicted proteins | sample AD_UKC115_MetaG_FD_89892 | JGI IMG/M metagenome (GOLD analysis project Ga0116193, IMG submission 89892) | Active sludge microbial communities of municipal wastewater-treating anaerobic digesters from Hong Kong - AD_UKC115_MetaG | ecosystem: Engineered > Bioreactor > Anaerobic > Digestate | place...
CCCAACGTTATCATATCCAAATGGCCCTACTTTAAATTTATAGTAGGTCTTATTATAATCGATCCATTCGTTTCTATATAACTGAGATTTGGCAGCGGTGAGAAATACAAGAAGGGTAAGAAGTAAGAAAAAATATTTTTTCATACAGGTGATTTTATCAAAAGCAGATATCGAATTTAAAACAAATTTAATATTTATCTTTCTTGCTGGAGCGGTTACAGCAAAATATAATTGCAGCTTTATATTTTGGGAATCGATAAAAAATTGATTGCAAAATGTTTAAATAAGGCTTAATCAGGACAAGTGCAGCATGAGTTTGTGCCGGCGTATGTTTTTCATGGCATCCTGGTTGTGTCACTCTCTTGTGCTGCAGTACATGTTGCATCTGCCAGTGGATCACGTTTTCGTCTTTCGCTGCTAATTCATGTGCTGCCGCACAAGTGTGCGACGCAAGGAACGTTGAGAAGAAAATACTACGTCGGGCTCCAAACACTATTCGAAATCCGCAAGACATTTTACAAGGCTTTGGTGCCATTCCGGCACTTCGACTTCAAATGTTTGCTTTATCTTTTGCTTACTCATGACCGACCATGACGGTCTTTTGGCAGGTGTTGGAAACTGGCTTGTGGGAATTGGGTTAACTGCACACCCGAATTTCATAAGATCGCGAATGCCTGCAGCGAAGTCAAACCAGCTGATCTGCCCTTCGTTGCTGTAATGGTATATACCCGGCTTGAAAAACGTGGGCTGTTCCCCAGTGCGCCGCACGATTGTTAAGATAGTTTCCGCCAGGTCTTTTGCCCACGTTGGTGACCCAAACTGATCGTTTACAACGTTTAGCTGGGGCCTCTCTTTCATGAGCCTCATCATCGTTTTCACAAAATTGTTTCCAAACCTGCTATATACCCACGAAGTACGGATAATGATCGAGTCAGGATTGTTTTGCAAGGCAAGCTGCTCTCCCATCCATTTAGTATAACCGTAATAATTAACCGGGTTTGTAGCATCACTTTCAAGGTAAGGTTCATTGCCATTTCCGTCGAAAACATAATCAGTAGAAATGTGAATGAGTTTTGTTTTATGCTTTCTACAATTCGAAGCGATGATGCCTGCCGCCTCAGCATTTACTTTATAGGCTTGCTCCTGGTCGGTTTCGGCTTTGTCAACTGCTGTATAAGCGGCCGCATTGATGAACCATGAAGGCTGGTTAGCTGTAAAAATATTTTCAACAGCAATGCTGTTTGATATATCCAGTTCAGCATGACCAGCAAATACAAAATGAAAATTGGGAAATAAAGCCGCAAGCACGGCTAGTTCATTTCCCAACTGTCCATTTTTACCCGACACAATAACGGATTGCTTTTGCATAATATATTAAAGGCTCCAGTATTGCCTGCCTGTTTCGATGCGCCTGAATATTCCCTTAACGTCGACGAGTAGTGCGTTCTCTTTTGTAATAGACCTGAAATATTCCGGGGAAAGGTCTTTGTACTGGTCGTGTTGAACGGCGAGTACGACTGCATCGTAATCTTTCGCTAATTCCTCGGTGAGTGAAATGCCATATTCCTCTTCCACTTCCTCAGAAGAAGCCAGTGGATCAGCTACATGCACATTAATATGATAGGTCTGCAGCGATTTTACGATATCAAACACTTTACAGTTGCGTATGTCAGGCACATTCTCTTTAAAGGTGGCGCCCATAATCAACACTTTTGATTCGTGAATGTTGTTGCTGTTCTTTGCAATATGTTGCAATACCTTTTCGGCTATATGGGTGCCCATTCCATCATTTATCTGGCGACCGGCAAGAATAACGTTGGAAGTAAAACCGAGTGCCTCTGCCTTGTAGGTTAAATAGTAAGGATCAACGCCTATACAGTGCCCTCCTACCAAACCGGGTTGAAAGTTGAGGAAGTTCCATTTGGTTCCTGCAGCTTCAAGCACTTCATAGGTGTTAATATTCATTTTATCAAAAATGATGGATAGTTCGTTCATCAAAGCGATATTGATATCCCGCTGGGAATTTTCAATCACTTTGGCGGCCTCTGCAACTTTTATGGATGATGCTTTATGCACGCCCGCTTCCACCACTTTGCAATATATGGTGGCGATATTATCAAGCGACTCCTCATCACAACCGGAAACAATTTTGATTACATTATGAAGCAGGTGTTGCTTGTCTCCCGGGTTTATTCTTTCAGGCGAATAACCGACTTTAAAGTCTTTGACAAATTTTAACCCGCTCATCTCTTCAATAACCGGTATACAATCCTCCTCTGTACACCCTGGATATACTGTTGATTCAAAAATCACATAATCTCCGGGTTTAATTACGCGTCCGATAGTACTGCAGGCCAGCAATAAGAGGGAGATGTCAGGAACTTTATGCTCGTCGACCGGGGTTGGAACGGCGATGATATAAAAGTTGGCCTTTTTTAGTTCTTCATAATCATCGGTGAATACAATGTCTGAATTTTCAAAATCAGCCTTTTCCATTTGCATACTTGGATCTTCGCCCTTGTTGAGCATTTCGATACGACGCTTATTGAGATCAAATCCAATTACACTCAACTTTTTTGAAAACGCCAGCGCAATAGGTAATCCAACATATCCAAGGCCAATAACTGCAATTTTACTTTTCTTTTCTTCAAGGTGTTTTACAATCATAATGGTTTTTGCGTTTTATTGAATAATTCCTTTAGCAAATGATCTCTTTGTTCTTTTATTTGTCAATGTTACACTGAAGAACGCAAAGAGTGGTTTTATTATAATGGACAAAAATCAATATTTCTATCAAGTCCATCCACAAATTGATCTACGAAAATCGTAGCCCGGTTTTTTCAGGCCGCAATGTAAATATTTTTTCTAACTGAAATTAAACAATTCATTAACATTTAATTTAGGCCTAACCAGGTTCGTGTAAAGACAAAACTTCCCAAATCATTAATAACTGCAGTAATCTATTTAACCTTGTAGCTTACTTATTTTTAGCGGCAAAATCTTTAGGCAATTTATAAAGTTCCTCCTTAGGCAAAGTTTGGTAGTAGGTATAAGTTCGTGCTAATCCTTCAGCACGGGTAACTTTTGGTTCCCAGCCCAGCAGTTCCCTCGCTTTTGTAATGTCGGGCTGTCTTTGTTTAGGATCATCTAATGGCAGCGGTTTATAAATAATTTTCACGCCTGCTCCTGTGAGTTTAAGTACTTCCTCTGCAAATTCTTTTAACGAAACCTCGTCGGGATTACCAATATTAACAGGGTAGGTATAGTCACTCATCAACAACCTGTAAATACCCTCGATCAAATCATCCACATAACAGAAAGATCTTGTTTGATTTCCGCTGCCAAAAACCGTGAGATCTTCACCTCGCAATGCCTGTCCTATAAAAGCCGGCAATGCGCGTCCGTCATTTAGTCTCATTCGTGGACCATAAGTATTGAAAATTCTCACAATGCGGGTATTTACTCCATGATAAGTATGATAAGCCATTGTTATAGCTTCCTGGAAACGCTTTGCTTCGTCATAAACACCACGTGGGCCAACCGGATTTACATTGCCCCAGTAGTCCTCGTTTTGCGGATGTACAAGGGGATCTCCATACACTTCACTGGTCGATGCCACTAATATCGTTGCACCTTTGGCAGCAGCAAGACCTAGGCAATTATGCGTGCCCAGCGACCCCACCTTAAGTGTTTGAATGGGGATCTTTAAATAATCGATCGGGCTCGCGGGGGAAGCAAAATGGAGAATGTAATGCAACTCGCCCGGAACATGAATAAACTTGGTGACATCATGGTGATAGAATTCAAAGTTCTCCAGCGGAAAAAGATGGGCTATATTATTCATATCGCCGGTAATAAGATTATCCATGCCGATAACATGAAAATCTTGCTTAATGAACCTGTCACACAAATGCGATCCAAGAAATCCTGCAGCTCCTGTGATTAAAACTCTTTTCCGGGGCATGGTCATTGATTATTTTATGAATTCCAGAACAGAGTCTGTTATGTAAATTAATTGTGTTTCTTCCAGTTCTGTATGAATTGGTAAAGAAATAACTCTTTCCGTTAGCCAGTCGGTAATCGCCAGGTTGTACTCACCAATGCCTGACGATGCAAACATCTGCTGTTTGTGGCCAGGTACAGGGTAGTAAATCATTGAAGGGATATTTTTTGATGCGAGGTGCGCCACCAATGCATCTCTGTCCACTCCTTCCACTAACATGGTATACTGGTGAAAAACATGATTACTGTAATGCGCTCTTACTGGCGTGGTTATTTTTGCGTCACTAGCAAACGCAGCGTCATAAAAATCTGCAGCCTGTCTTCTTGCCGCAATGTAGTTATCAAGCTCCTTAAGCTTAATATTGAGTATAGCTGCCTGCAAGGTATCCAGCCTGGAGTTACAGCCCACGATATCGTGATAATATTTTTTACTCTGGCCATGGTTGGCTATCATCGTCATTTTTTTTGCCAGTGCGTCATCATTTGTAAAAATAGCTCCGCCGTCCCCATACCCGCCCAGGTTTTTTGACGGAAAGAACGAGGTGGTGCCAATCGTTCCGATTGTGCCCGTCTTCTTTTTTGCTCCATCGCTAAACGTATAATCGCAACCTATTGCCTGCGCATTATCTTCAATTACAGCAATATTATGTTCGCCAGCCACTGTCATAATCTCTTCCATATTGGCTGCCTGCCCGTACAAATGAACGGGAACGATTGCTTTCGTTTTCGTTGTTATAGCCTTGCGCAACGCTTCCGCATCCATGCAAAATGTTTTGGCATCTACCTCAACAAATACCGGTTTTAATCTAAGCAATGCCACCACTTCAGTTGTGGCTATGTAGGTAAACGAGGGCGTAATAACTTCATCACCGGGTTCGAGGCCGAGCGCCATCATCGCTATCTGCAATGCATCGGTTCCGTTGGCACAAGGTATCACGTGCTTCACCGAAAGATATTGGGCCAGGTTTGCGCAAAATTCGTGCACAGGCTTTCCATTTATATACGCGGAACTCTCCAGCACATCAATCACAGCCTTGTCGATTTCCGGTTTTATTTTTTGGTATTGTGTTTTCAGATCCACCATTTGTATGGGCTTCATATTTCAAATTTTTGGTCGGGCAAAACTAATGTAAAATGGGTTACCAATAAAGGTGCGAAATATAGAATACAGCGTTGTACCAAACTGTAGTAGTAGGATGTGGCTGTTGTTGCGTCGCACTCTTGAACCGCAACAAATACAGCAACAGCCGCACGTTTCAACAAAACCTGACAATGATCATTCGCTTAGGAAACGGATCATTTGCAACTATAAAAACAGTTGATGTAATTCCGGCTGTACAAGCGTGCGACGCAACGATGCTTCATTCCTGTTCTAAAGCCGGGGCACAAAAAAATGGTCATGCGTATATTGTAGATTCATTTTCTTTGTGTAAGCATGAGTAAACTCCTTTACATACTCTTTACAAAACTTTACCCGGCCGCAGCCGCCATGCTTGCTCCTTTTAACCGTAAAGCGAGGCTTTGGCTGGTGGGTCGAAAGCATATTTTTAGAACAATTGCTGAAGGCGTGTTAAATGACAGCCGCAAAAAAATCTGGATGCATTGCTCATCTCTCGGAGAGTTTGAACAAGGGCTTACCGTTATTGAACAAATAAAAAAACAGTACCCGGAATATTGTATCGTGGTTACTTTTTTTTCTCCGTCAGGCTATGAACATGAGAAAAACAACCAGGTAGCCGATCATGTTTTTTATTTGCCTATTGACAGCAAAAGCAATGCCTCGGCATTTTTTGAACTTATACAACCCGGCCTCGTATTATTTATAAAATATGAGTTTTGGCATTACTACCTCGCTGAAGCAAAAAAACGTGGTATTCCTTTATTGCTTGTATCTGGAATATTCAGAAGCAGCCAACCTTTTTTTAAATGGTATGGAAATTTTCATCGCAAAATGCTGGGTTGTTTTACCCATTTATTTGTGCAATATGATGAAGCAATGAAATTGCTTCGAACAATCAATATCCAAAACGTGTCGGTAAGCGGCGACACACGTTTTGACCGTGTGTTGGAGTTAGCTTCGAACGCTCAGCCGATTGATTTGATCGACGGGTTTTGCGACAACAAAACAACCATAGTAGCCGGCAGCACGTGGCTCGAAGATGATGAAGAGCTGAATCATTTTGTGAACACGAACCCGGATAAACGTTTCATAATCGCACCTCACGATATTGGAGAGGAAAGATTGAAAGAATGTGAATCGCTTTATAAAAACGCTATCCGTTATTCCCAGTACAAGGCTGGGCAATTCGATAGTAATGGTAAAAATGTGTTGCTCATCGACAATATTGGAATGCTCAAATTCCTGTACCGATATGGAACCATTTGTTATGTCGGCGGCGGTTTTGGAGGTGACGGCGTGCACAATGTGCTGGAAGCAGCCGTATATCAAAAGCCGGTAATTTTTGGACCGGTTTACGATAAATTTATTGAAGCCTCAGGGCTTATTCAGTACGAGGGGGCGTTTTCTATAGAAGATGCGCTGGAACTTGAAACGGTAATTTCCGACCTGCTGGAAGATGAAGCATATTATCTTGAAACTGCAAAAAATGCAGCGACTTTCATTAGAGAAAAAACAGGCGCTACCGCCTGCGTGCTAACCTATATTCAGGCAAACCTTCTTCTTACCAATTGATCAAAATGCTGCACGGCTTCTGAATCTTCGTTCCAACCTACCTTGGTTTTTAATTCTCTTTGTATCCAGTATTCAGCCTCGGGAAGAATATTAAACGCATTGATGGTTTTTATGCTGCGCTCGTACATGTCTTCATCACCGCGAAACAGCTCATTGATAAAAACAAAACGATCGTTAATGCCGATCGCCTTTCTCAGATCCTTTACCGGGCTTTCCTTAAGTATGCTTCCCAATTCTTTCTTATCCATCTTCAACCGATCATTGAGACTTTCTTCCTTGAAACCGACCGCGTCGTTCAATTCAAAAACCTCTTTTTGCTGGTAGGCAATGGTGGGTATTTCATCGAACCGGGGCACGGTTAAAAATGCAGGAATAAGAGGTGCAACCTTTTTTTCCAAACTCTCTGCGAGAACCGGAATCTCTTCCTGATCAGCCGGCGCTATGGAAACAATGGGCTCTTCGATAACAACCGGAGTTTTTTCAACTATTGTTACGTGCGGAGCCTCTGTTTCGGGTGCGGTCAAAAAATTTATTTCCGGAAGTATTACCGATACAATCTTTGATGAGGGCGTTTCGGCATCGCTATGTTGTTTCAATTCCCTGATGAGCAACTGTGCGGTTGCAAGAAGGCTCGTTGCCGACGCCTTCGACTCATACAGTTCCTGCAATCTCTTAATCAGTGAACCAGTTCTTTCCATGGACCATGTGATTTTAAATATTACCGGCGACGCAAAACCTAACTTTGCAAACCAATAATGGCTAATATTGCCGCAATAAATTTACTAAGCTTTTTATTAAGAAAATCTAACATTTATAAAATGTTCATCGAGCCAAACATAAATACAGAACGAAAAGGCTGGATAGAAATTATATGCGGATCTATGTTCAGCGGAAAGACCGAGGAACTTATAAGGCGGCTCAAACGTGCAAAAATTGCTCATCTTAAAACCGAGATATTTAAGCCTGCTGTTGACAAAAGGTATGATCACGACAGGGTTATAAGCCACGATGCGAACAGCATCCAATCAACCTCGGTAACGCATGCAGCCGGCATACTCGAGCTTGCAAAAGACGTAGATGTTATTGGCATCGACGAGGCTCAGTTCTTCGAAAATGATATTGTTGATGTTTGTGAAACGCTTGCACTGCGAGGCATTCGGGTAATTGTTGCCGGCCTCGATATGGATTTTCTCGGCAAGCCCTTCGGCCCTGTGCCACAACTTCTTGCGATCGGAGATTTTATAACAAAACTGCACGCCATTTGTGCGCAATGCGGCAACATTGCAAGCATGTCTTACCGTACAACCAACGACGAACAACAGGTATTGCTTGGCGAAAAAGACAAATACGAACCCCGCTGCCGTAGGTGTTATTATAAGGAACAATAGCTGCTTAAAAGAATACATTTTTTGTACCCTGCTATAGCACTGCATTCAACGTTCCTTGCGTCGCACTCTTGTACTTTTTATCGCTGCGTGGCACTCAACTGCTGCATGTAGTTACAGGAGCACAAGAGTGCGACGCAACCACAGCCAAACAGTGGTTCAAAAGCCGGTAACCGGAATGTTCTCTTCCTTATTTTGCACAACCACCTGTTCTTCGAAAGTGTTGCCCAGCCTGCATATGCTCCATTTTACCGCGTTTATTTAAGGCGTTTTTCAGGCTATATTTTTCCGGTTTGATTTAAATCCCAAACCCCTATCTTTGCCGCTCACAAAAAATTTGTAAACCCACATAGTATATGCAACTGAAAGGTTTGGTGCGTTTTTTTGCCATAGCGCTCATTCTAATTTGTCTCTATCAATTATCGTTTACATGGATTGTTCGCAGCCATGAAAGCAGCATGGATGAAAAAGCAGATTTATGGGTGAAAGCCAATTATCCCGCCGCACAGCAGAAATATCCTGACAACAAGGAACTGCGTGCTTCTTACGAAGATTCTCTCGCAAATTTTAAGAAGCTGAGAAAACAGCGTTTGCTCGACAGCACCAAAGAAACCAATATCGGTCCATTTGGTTTAACCAGCTACCAAAATGCAAAAGATAAAGAATTGATGCTTGGCCTTGACTTGCAGGGTGGTATGAGTGTAACCATGGAAGTAGGTCTCGACGGACTGATTCGCTCACTAGCCAACTACTCAAAGGATGCTGCATTTAATAAGGCATTAAGCAGTGCTGTAACCAGAAAAGCTACTGGCGGTGCCGACCTTATAAGCCTGTTCCAGGAAGAGTATAACAAAGTGTCGAATGGCGCAAAACTTGCCCCGCTTTTTGTTACCAGAAGCGATGGCAAAATTAAATTTGATGCCTCTGATGATGCTGTAATCAACTATTTGCGCACACAGGCGGATGCCGCTTTTGACAATACTGTTAGAATTCTTACAAAGAGAATTGACCGTTTTGGTGTTGCTTCTCCTACCATAAATCCCAACCAGAAAAAAGGTACGATCAATATAGAACTGGCCGGCATTAATGACCCGGAAAGGGTTCGTCGTTACCTCCAGTCTACTGCTAACCTTCAATTCTTTGAAGTATATAATGTAAACGATATTGCCGAGGCTTTGCAAAGCAGTGACAAAGCCGTTGCCGATTACCTGAAAGGAGTAAAAACTACTGCAGACACGTCTGCAGTAAAAGATACCGCAACAAAGGCTGTTGCCCAGGCGGTAGTTGATACAACAAAAACATTCACTTTATCCGGCGATTCAGGCACGTCTGCCAGCACCAAACCAACCGGTTCAAAAACTGTGGATTCTGCTGCATTGCGTAAAGCCGAGAACCCAATCTTTACTTTATTTGCCGGTATTGCACAAGGCCAGAGAGAACAAAACGGAAGCGTTCATTTCCCCGGTTATATAGGCGTAGTAATGACAAGAGATACCGGTTTGTTAGGCCAGTATTTGAGGCTTGATTTTGTAAACAACAAATTCCCCTCGAATCTTAAGTTCATGTATGGCGTGGCTGAAGACAATACAGGTGCCATATTAAAAGACCGGCTTTCACTATATGCTATCAAAACACTTGACAACGGGATTGCCAAATTAGAAGGTGAGCATGTAACAACAGCAAGGCAGGATTACGATGAAAAAGGAAAGCCTGCAATTAGTATGAATATGGATGCCACAGGTACACGTATCTGGGCAAAGATGACAGGCGAAAATGTTGGTAAACCAATTGCGATTGTGCTCGATAATTTTGTTTACAGCGCGCCAAATGTGTTAAACGCAATACCAAGCGGAAACTCACAGATCTCTGGCAATTTCAGCGTTCAGGAAGCGCAGGATCTTTCAGATATTCTTCAATCCGGCAAACTGCCAGCACCCGCTAAGATCGTTGCGGAACAGGTTGTAGG
>Ga0116193_1004228_pt1 | contig 10043 bp, 8 predicted proteins | sample AD_UKC115_MetaG_FD_89892 | JGI IMG/M metagenome (GOLD analysis project Ga0116193, IMG submission 89892) | Active sludge microbial communities of municipal wastewater-treating anaerobic digesters from Hong Kong - AD_UKC115_MetaG | ecosystem: Engineered > Bioreactor > Anaerobic > Digestate | place...
GCTTGGTTGCACGACGGTACTGCTCAAATCCGGCGCCTTGATCGGCTGCCGCAGCAAAGGTCTGTTGCTTCATCCAACTACAACGCTTCTCACCATCCCGTCGTGGACTTGTTCAGCATTGCCTTAAGCTAGATAGTGTGCGTTTGGAAAGCCATTGTCGATGTCGAAATTCTCCAGGAAGTCAATAAGATGCATCGAGTTGACGACGAAGACTGAGCTTTCTTTGGCCGCAGCGACGTCCCGATCACCAACAACTCTGAACACGTAGGGTACGTCGTACATCGCGTTCAGTTGTTTGCGAAACCTGACATACGGTACCTGCTGAAAGTCAACATCATTGACGGTGCCGTCTTTCAACGAAATCTCATTGGGTTCGATTGAGCAGACGTGGAGGGTTGCCGTCGTGACTATCACGTTGAAGTAAACGAGCAGTTTCCAACGATCATCAAGGCTCAAGCGTTTGTCTTCAATCGCGAGACTTTCCGTCGAAATCACAAGTTCGGATCCAACGCGCTCCAAAAGAGTGACTGAGTTCTTGTCGTGGCTGTTTCCGGCGCCGCGAAGGACGCAGAACTCAGATTCAAAGGTCCGTGGCTGTACGGCCAAATCAACCCAGGAAAAGCGCTTCGTTTCTTCCCCATTTTTGTGCAGAACGAAACACTTAGTTCGTTTGCAGTCGTCCTTCGAAGCAACAGTCTTTAGGAACACCCAGTGCGAGTCCATCGTTCGTTTGCATTCCATCACGAGAGCTGCGGTCTCATACCCATTGAGCAATACAAGGTCAATGAAACCCGACTGGTCCGTTGTCGGGTGGTGCCAGGCGTGTTCGTGAAATCTCTCTTTCCATCAGTGACGAGATGTCGTCGAGGTGACGGCATGCGCCACGGCAATCTGTAGCGGAAAGCCAGATGCGTTGACGTAACCTTTCAGCATCGCTACGACTCCCGCGTATTTGACTTACTCACCCACCGCCAAAACCAACTTCCCAAAATTCTCCCCGTTAAAGAGCTTCAGCAAAGTCTCGGGGAACGTCTCCAGCCCCACCACCACATCCTCTTTCGATTTCATCTTGCCATCGCGCAGGTAGCCGGCCATTTCGGCGATGGCGAGGTGGTAGCGGTCGGCGAAGTCGAAGACGACCATGCCTTCCATGCGGGCGCGGTTGACGAGTAGGGAGAGGTAGTTTTTCGGGCCCTGGATCGGGGTGGTGTTGTTGTACTGGCTGATGGCGCCGCAGATGATGATGCGGGCCTTGCGGTTGATGCGGGCGAGCACCTGGTCGAGGATGTCGCCGCCGACGTTGTCGAAGTAGATGTCGACGCCGTTCGGGCAGTGCTGCTTGAGTCCGTCGCGCACAGCATTCTGGCCGGCTTTGTAGTCGATGCAGGCGTCAAAGCCGAGTTCGTTCACCACCCAGTCGCACTTGGCCTTGCCGCCCGCGATGCCCACAACGCGGCAGCCCTTGATTTTGGCGAGCTGGCCAACGGTCTGGCCGACCGCACCCGCAGCGCCGGAGACCACGACGGTTTCGCCTTCCTTTGGCTGGCCGATGTCCATCAGGCCGAAGTAACCCGTCATGCCGGGCATGCTGAGCACGTTGAGCCACTGGCCGATGGTGCCGGCGCGCAGATCAATCTTGGCGATGCCGCCGCGCTTGAGGCCGATCTCGTCGAACGTTGCGTACTCTTGCACGCCTAGGCTGCCAGTGACGACGTCGCCGACGGCGAACTTCGGGTTGTCGGACGCGATGACGCGGCCGATGCCGCCCGCGCGCATCACTTCGCCAATGCCGACCGGCGGGATGTAGCTCTTGCCTTCGTTCATCCAGCCGCGCATGGCCGGGTCGAGCGAGAGGGAGAGCGTTTTGACCACGATGCCGCCAGGCGCAGGCGCGGCGACGGGCTCGGTGGTAAACGACCAGTTGTCGCGCGTGGGCAGGCCGACCGGGCGGGCGGCGAGGCGGATTTGGTGGTTAGTCAGGGTGGTGAGGTCGGTCATGGTGAGCCTACGCGAGGTAAAGGGCAAAACGGCGATGTTATGCCCGGTGGCGGGGTGAAGTGGAGAGTCGCTCCAGAGTTGCACCCGCCGGCGCTGGCACCGCCCGATCCCGCTTTGCTGCGAGGCGGCTGCGGCTTTGTACGGCATCGGGCGACTGCGCGACGACTGGGTGGCCGGATGGGCCGCCGATGTAACGCCTTGTTACTTGGCCCGCGGGGCGGCCGTTCGCGGAATTCGCGGGCGGTCACCGGGATCGCAGGCGCCGCAGAGGCGCCAACATCAACGAGGGGTAGCGCGATGGCTCATGAGGTGGAACGGCTGTTCAACGAGATCAAGTGGGCGATTCAGGATCGCGTGGCCAGCGTACGCGGCGCGGTCGGGCAGGCGCAGGACATGGCCGGCGAGCAAGGGGCGAACCTGATGGTGAAGAGCTATGCGGCGCAACACCAGATGACCGAGGGGCAGGCGCGAACTGCGTTGATCCTGATCGGCGTGGCGGTCACCACCAAAGCGCCGGCCACGCCGCCGCCCGGCAAACTGGCCGAGGTGTTCCGATTTGTTTCGCGGGCCGTGCGGGTGGTGCTTTAGCGGCATTCACATCGGTTCAAGCCGCAGGCAGGTCCCTGCCTGACGCAACGGTGGCTCGCCTGTAACAGGGGTTGGGCGGCGGCGGACCGTCTACAAAGTCGGGGTGAACGGCGACTCTGCATCGGCAAGGGCGTTGAGTCGGGCGGTTCAGCGGTGAGCCGAACCGCCCTGAGAGGAGGAGGGCGCCACCGTCATTGCGTTGGCTTGTCCCTTTTTTCGCGGTCGCGCATCCGACCGCTCGGAAACGTAGCTATGGTGAACGGTTAGTAGTAGCGCGTCAGTTGTCGCCACGGAGCCAGCGGCGCCAGCCCGTCGTCGCGGACGCTCATACTGGTGCGGATTGCGGGCATGGCTTCGTCGTGCAGCGCGTCAGCGCGGCCCTGAGCGACCAGGATATCGTTCATCACGCGCGGGTCGCGCAGCGCGGTTTGCCACAGCTTGCGGTCGGAGTGCTCGGCGCGGGACGCGGCAGCGCGCGCGGCGAGCCAGCTCTGACTGGAGCGGGTGCCGCGAAGGATGACATCAGCAAGCAGGCCGAAGGTCAGCAGTGCGACCACGCTGAGGATCGCCCATTCCAGGGCAAAGCCGGTATTCACGGCATCCAGCGCACGCTCGGTGACGGTAACCACTGCCATGATGGTGACGCCGAGTACATAGGTCGGCAGTCGCTTGGCCGAGAAAATTTCAGAGAGGACGCTCCTTGTGGCGCTGGCGCTTTCAATGACGCGCTCGACTCCGCCGTGGGTAGTGGGGTGGGATGGGATGACCATGTGTTGTCCTTTCGAAGAATCGCTTTTGGCGATGGAGGGAATCTAGGGTATCCCCTGATATATTGCAAATTGATGTTTTTGATGTATGTAATTCACGTTGTGAATGAATGGGGTGAAGATGCCAGCCCGTGACGTCAATTTCCGCACGCTGGACCTCAATCTTTTGCGTGTTTTTGACGAGGTCATGGCGGCCCGCAACCTCACGCGGGCTGCGGCTTCCCTCGCGATGACGCAACCGGCCGTGAGCAACGCGCTGAGGCGACTGCGCGACGCGCTGGGTGATGAGCTGGTGGTGCGTTCGGGTTACGGCGTGACGCCGACACCCCGAGCAATCGCTCTATGGCCGATAGTGCGTGAAGCGCTGGCGAGCCTGCAGGCGAGTGTGGCCCCGGATGTCTTCGCGCCGTCCACATCGCGGCAAAGCTTTGTTCTGGCGATGGCCGACGCCACGGCTGCCATTCTGGTGCCGCCGCTCGTAAGACGCATCGAAGCCACGGCTCCCGGCGTGAGTCTGCGGGTGCTGCCGCTCACTACGCGGGACCCGCGATCACTGCTGGAGGCTGGAGAAGTCGACATGGCGATCGGCTACTTTCCGGCGGTGGTCGCGGCGATCGGCCTGCAGACCATGCAGAGCGGTGCGCCGGATAACTTCTCCCACGCGTTGCTCTACAGCGGCGAGTACGTCTGCGTGATGCGCCGGGGACATCCGCTGGCGCAGGACTTGGCGCGGATGCCGCTCACGCTGGACGCGTACTGTGAAGCCCACCATCTGCTGGTGAGTTTTTCGGGGCGCCCGTTTGGCTTTATCGATGAGGCGTTGGCCGCGATCAGTCGGGCGCGACGGGTGGTGATTACAGTCAACCAATTCTTTACTGCGGGTCGAGTCGTTGCCGGCTCCGAGTTGCTGACCGTGTTGCCGCGACACTTCCTGCCGTCAACGGGAATGCAGGACGAACTGCTGGCGGTTGAATTGCCGTTTGACGTACCGCCAGTGCGGGTGGATATGGTGTGGCATCGTCGCACGCAGGCACTCGCCGCGCAGCGCTGGCTGCGCGACGCGGTCGGCGAGCTGGCGCGGTCGTGGTCGCCGGCCGCCCCGGCGCAGACGGCTAGTAGTAGGCGGTGACGCCGAAAATAAAACTGCGACCGGCGAGGGGGGCGACATCCTTCAGAAACGACGTATGGACACGGATGTCGCGGTCCCCCAGGTTTTTGCCCAGCAGGTAGAGGTCCGCGGGGCGGTTGTTGCCGTAACGCGGGCGGTAGCGCACCGACGCGTCCACGCGCGTGTAGCCTGGCGTAGCGCTCTCGAACGCCGCCACGCGCTCCTGCGCGAAGACATGGGTGACGCCGAGATCGGCGTACCAGACGCCATCGGCGCCGCCTCGCCAGGTGAGTTTGCCGCCGATCCGTGACGGACTCACTCGTGGCAGATTGTTGTTACCGCTGTTCCCTGCGGGGTCGGTCATGATGGCGCGGACGGTGTCAGCCATCGCTGTGAATCCAAACCCCTGAACTGACGAATAAGCGACCGACACTTCAGCGCCGGTGAAACGTGCGTTGACGTTGCGGAACTCGCGTTTGAGCAGTTCGGCGCCGGGGGCGATGTCGCCCTCGACGTCGACATAATCAGCGACACCATCCCCGTTCGCGTCGACGCTCGCGCCGTAGATGAAATCTTTCACGTTGTTGCGGAAGACGGAGGCGCGGACACTCCAGGCGTTACGCTGCAGTTTGTACGACAGATCGAAGTTCTGCGAGTGCTCCTTCGCGAGCGCGGCGTTGCCGAGGTCGTAGGTTAACGTCGCGATGTGAGCGCCTTTGGAATAGAGCTCCTCAATGCCTGGCGCACGATCGGCATGGGTAAAGGACGCTGTCAGCGAGCTGGATTCAGTGAGTTGTTGCTGGTAAGCGATAGCGCTGCTGCCGAGCGAGAAGCCGCGCGATGGTAGCGACGCCGCCGAAGCAGGCGCGTGATTCACTCGCTCAATACGGCCGCCGATCTCGATGCGACCCCGCCCGAGGCCAAAGTTGACGGCGCGTTCGGTCACCGCGAACAACGCGGTGCTTCGCGTGCTGGTCGCCGGCACGATGGTTTCTTCACCGACCGCAGCGAACCTGGCCCGTTCCAGGTCAACGCCCACCACCGTGCGAAATCCGGCGAGCGGGCGGGTTTGCAGGTCGAGGCGCGCGCTGGTGCCGTTGTTGCTGAACACGGTGCCAACGTCGCCCGTCGCCTCGATTTCGGCGTGACGGTAGTTGTTGCTCGCCGCGGCAAAGCGGATGCGTTCGACGGCGAGGATGTCATTGAATTCACCGTTGGCTTCGACGCGATTGCGCGAAAGATCAATGCGCGGTGCGTCCGCCGACGGGATGCCATACTGGCTTTGAAAGCGGGTGCCGCCCACACCGATGTATCCATTGGCGAATATCCAGGACGCTCCAACGCTGCTGTTGCGCGCCGCGGTGTCAGAGTTGGCCAGTTTGCCGCCGCCGGCCAATTCGTAGTCACCGGTGCGGCGATCAGAGAACTCGCCGGTAAACGCCATCGTGCCGGCGCTGGTGCGCAACTGCGCGCCGACGTCACGCGTGCGCTCGGCGGTCGAGCCGCGCACATCGGCCAGCAGGCGAGTGCCGTCGCTATGCGCTTGCGGGATGCGGTCAGTGACGACGTTTACCAGACCGCCGATGGCGCCAGAGCCGTACAGGAGTGTCGCCGGACCGCGAAGGATCTCAATTTGCCGCGCGCCGAGCACCTCGGTCGACACCGCGTGATCCGGACTGATGGTCGCAACATCCAGCGTACTAACGCCGTTCTCGGCGGTCTTGATGCGGGGGCCGGCGAGCCCGCGGATGACCGGCCGCGACGCGCCGGGGCCGAACGCGCTGGACTGCACGCCGGGCTGTGTTGCGAGGGAGTCGCCGAGGCTCGCCGCCCGGTCCCGCGTGAGGGCCTCGCGGCCAACGACGGCGCTGGGTTGCGTGGCCTGTAACTCGTCCTGATTGGCAAACGGCGATGCGCTCAGAATTACGCGCTCTACTTTGTTCACCACGGTCGCCGCCGGTGGCGGGGCTGTGGTTTCAGGTGTCGTCTGCGCCAGCGCTGCGCTGCTTCCCAGGGCAGAAAGGATCGCGACACCCAATAACGAAGCATTCTGGCGGTGCATCCGGGCGGGGATGGAGGCGGTCGAGGTGGGGATGAGCTGGAGCTTCATGGGTCGAGTTTCGGTACCCGGCTGCGGCCGCACGTGGCGCCGTTGGTGTCGTATTTTTTTGCAACTGGATTGCATTATATGGGTGGCACGACAATAAATGCACCTGTGTTGCATAAATCGTCATGTAAGACCGGAAGGCTGCCTCGTCCCGACGTGGACCGGCCCGAACGGACTAACAACTTAGTGCCAGAACGACCGCTGCGTAGGGCCTAATGGCATGAAATCGCAATTATCGACAATCACGCTTTCTAGGCCTGGAGCCCTTACGCAATATAAGTTCCGGGCAAAAGCCAATGCACGGCGATCGGGGATGCGCTAGCGCTCAGCGCCGAGGTTTAAGGCGGTGCGGCGCTGAATGCGTCGCATCGTTGCGATTCAAACGCATCGGGGTTGCGGGGTCGCAACAGCGAGCAGCTTTCGCTCAGGCGTAGGCGCAAGGATTTCCCCCGGCCGCGAGGGTTTCAGTACACAATTGCTGGCAATCAGGCCACCGTCGAGCCGCCACCGGAAGTTGATCCAGCCACATCGGCTTGGACAACGCCCGGCTGACAAGCGACCTTGCGAGCGGCCTCTCGCCATGCAACAAGGAGGATTCATGATTCGCAACGCTCAATTCGTCCGCACGTCGCACGCTCTGGCGGCTTTCGCCGTACTGCCACTCTCGCTGGCGGTGTCGCAGGCTCTCGCGCAGACGGCCAACGTCACACTCTACGGTATCGTGGATGTGGGTGTGCAGCACGTAACTGGCGTCAAGGGCGGTGATCACACCAGCCTTGCCAGCGGCATCATGGAAGGGTCGCGCTGGGGCCTTCGTGGCACCGAGGACATCGGCAACGGCTACAAGGCGATGTTCGTACTCGAGAACCGCTTTGAGGCAGACACCGGTGGATTGAGCAATCGCCCGATGTCGGGCAGTCAGTTGCCTGACCGCCTGACCGCTGGCCTGCCACCGGCGGTGCAGGCCGCGCTGAACTCCGCCGTGGGCAGCCAGCTGGGCGTCAACCTGCCTGGCCGTCTGTTTGACCGCCAGGCCTTTGTTGGCCTTGTCACACCGTACGGCGCCATTCTCGCGGGGCGTCAATACACGCCGGCATTCGAAATCAGCAATCGTTACGACGCCTTTGCCAACGCTTCCGCCGCGTCGCCGGGCCAGTTGGTGTCGATTCCCGCCGGTATCGACATCCGCGAAAGCAACTCGGTGATGTATCGCGTCGAATTGAACAATTTCTACGGCTCGGCGTATTACGCCTTCGGCGAGCAGAGCACCGGGACCAAGAACGGTCGTCTGGTCGGCATCAACGGGGGCTACCAGTCGGCCAAGTGGGGCGCCGGCATTGGTTACAACGAGCGCACCAACAGCGCCGGGCAGAAATCGCTGAACACTCTGGCTGCCGGCGCGAACTACGACTTCGGCCTCGCCAATTTGTTCGCGCTGTACGCGGTGATCAAGGAGCCAAACGGCTCGTCGGCACCTGAATTGCGCGCTGGCCTGATCGCCGGCGGCGTTCCGTCGGTGCTGGTCGACACCGGCGTGCTGCCGCGCTTCCTGCAAGACGCCCGTCTCTACCACGTTGGTGCCCGCATTCCGCTGGGCGTTGGCACGCTGACGGCTGGTTACTCGCAAGTCGATGACCGCCGCGCCACGAACGCCGATGTCACCTCGTACGGCATTGCCTACACCTATCCGCTGTCCAAGCGCACGGACCTGAATGCTGTTGTCACCCAAGTGAACAACAATGCCAATTCTCAGGTGCTGCCAGGTGGCAATGGCTATCTGGGCGGCGTGACCGCGTTCGGCGGCAAGGATGCGACCTCGTTCCAGTTCTCGCTGCGGCACAAGTTCTGATGTTGTCCGGTTGATTTCTCTCAGTTAGGCACACACCTTCAAAGCCGCGATCGCAACTGCGACGCGGCTTTTTCTTTGTGGCGGGCGGGGCTTGGCGGTAGTGCCTTCAGGTGCTGATCACGCTGCCCCGTAAAATCGGCTCAATGGACAACATCATCTACGTGCTCGCGGTTAACGCGATTCCGCTGCTGCTGGCGATTACGCTGCATGAGGCCGCCCACGGTTACGCGGCGCGCATGTTTGGCGATCGCACTGCGGAAATGCTGGGCCGAATTTCACTCAATCCGATACGTCACATTGACCCCATCGGCACGTTGCTGGTGCCCGCTTTGACGCTGGCGATCGGAGGATTCTTCTTCGGCTGGGCGAAGCCTGTGCCCGTGAATTTCAACAATCTGCGCAATCCGAAGACTGACATGATCTGGGTCTCGGCGGCCGGGCCGTTGGCCAACTTCCTGATGGCGATCGGCTGGGCCATTGCGCTCAAATTTTCTGATTCGTCGGCCATCGACGCCATCGCCAAGGCGGGCGTGGCATGGAATGTCGGACTGATGGTGCTGAATCTGCTTCCGATCCTGCCGCTGGATGGTGGGCGCATCGTGGCTGGCCTGTTGCCGGGGCCGCTGTCGTACAAGTATTCGCGCCTGGAACCTTACGGCCTGTTCATCGTGCTCGGACTCGCCGTCGTCGGCGTGCTGGGCACGATCATGTTTCCCCTTTACCGCATTGTTTATTCAACGCTTGGTGCGTTGGTTGGTCTGTAATGTCTAAAGATCGCGTTCTCTCCGGCATGCGCCCGACCGGGTTCATGCACCTCGGCCACTATCACGGTGCCCTCAAAAACTGGGTGGCGCTGCAGTCGAAGCATGAGTGCTTTTACTTTGTGGCGGACTGGCATGCGCTGACCAGCCATTACGATGACCCACGGGTGATCGAACAGTCGACGTTCGACATGGTTACCGACTGGCTCGCTGCCGGGCTCGACCCGAATCAATCCACCATCTTCCTGCAAAGTCAGGTGCCACAACACGCGGAACTGACAGTGCTGTTGGGCATGATCACGCCCCTCGGCTGGCTTGAACGCGTGCCGACGTACAAAGAGCAGCAGGAGAACCTGAAAGAGAAGGATCTCACGACCTATGGTTTTCTTGGCTATCCGCTGATGCAGGCGGCGGACATCGTCGTCTACCGCGCACAGCATGTGCCGGTGGGGGAGGATCAGGTGTCGCATCTCGAAATCACGCGAGAGATCGCCCGCCGCTTTAATCACATTTACGGTCGCGAACCGGGCTTCGAAGAGAAGGCAGCGGCGGCTGTGAAGAAGCTCGGCGGCAAACTGGGCAAACAGTACGACGCGATGAAGACCGCCTATAACCAGGACGGTAACGCAGACGCGCTGGCGCAAGCCAAGGCATTGGTCGCGGCGGCGGGGTCGCTGTCGAACGCCGAAAAGGACATGCTTCAAGCGTTCCTGACCGGGGCACGGAAGACCATTCTTCCGGAACCGCAGGCACTGTTGACGCCGACATCGAAGATCATCGGCCTTGATGGTCGCAAGATGAGCAAAAGCTACGGCAACGGCATTGATCTTCGCGAACCACCGGCAGCGGTCGAGCAAAAGATCAA
>Ga0116193_1004231_pt1 | contig 10039 bp, 4 predicted proteins | sample AD_UKC115_MetaG_FD_89892 | JGI IMG/M metagenome (GOLD analysis project Ga0116193, IMG submission 89892) | Active sludge microbial communities of municipal wastewater-treating anaerobic digesters from Hong Kong - AD_UKC115_MetaG | ecosystem: Engineered > Bioreactor > Anaerobic > Digestate | place...
GCCTTTCTGCGGCAAGGAAAGGGCTGATTTCGGCACTTTAACGCCGCTTTTTTCTAAAAACTCAAAGACTATAGGGCTTTTTGTGTATCAAAAGAATAACGAACAAAAATCGGCCAATTGCTTGAAATTAGTTTCTTCCGCATTTAAAGATGCTAAAGAAAACATAAGCTCTAACGATAATTTCAAGGAATGCCTCGCTAAAGTAAAAGCCGATGATCTTATGCTGATATTTTTCGACGGGCCTTTATATAAATCCGGTGCGATTGAAACGAACCGCCCCGATAAGTCGGACCTCGTTAAATATATGGTTTTTTCAGGACGGCTTCAGCCCGATCTTTCTAAGATGAATTTCAGCGGGCTTATGGCATTAAAAGGCGTTAAGGACAAGAATTTTGCGAAAGATGTCGAAACGGCCAAAAAGTTTTTCAGTTCCGGCAAAAACGGAATAACGTTTTCCGAAATCATTCCTAAAGAAGCCGTGATGTTTGTAAATTTCAACGTAAATCCGGGAAAATACATACTGAACGCGCCGGCGGCCGGGCGGCCGGAAGTGCCGGTCGAGGGCGTGAATTTTGAAAATGATGTTCTCGAAGCGATGGACGGCAATATCATGGCTGCGGTTTTCGAAAAAATGTCCGATTTTTTTGTGGCGTTCAGCGTTAAAGACCCTAAAAAAGCGGCGTTCATATTTGACAAGGTGCAGGGCATAATAAAGAATGTGTCGCCTGATACTGCCATTAAAACCGAAGTTATAGAAGGCGTTTCAGTTGTCACTATCGCGCCTAAAACAGAGCTGATGAGCTTATTCAACGTCGGCGACCTCAAAATGGCGATGGGCGCGTTTTCAAATTATTTCGTGATAGCCGCGAATACCGAAGTATTCAAAAAAATAATATTGACATCTAAAGATGCTGCAAACGGGGTATATTCGCTTGCGGAGTTCAAAACTGTGAACATGGGTTCATCCGATGCCTTCGCTAATGTATACTTAAACATAAATAAATTGGATTCGCTTTTTTCCACCGTTCCTAATTTTACGGTAAAAATGAGCGATTTTAAACTGCTTTCGTGCTTCGACCAGATATCCGCTTCGGCCTGGCTTAAATCCGACGACCTGCTATTTGAAGCAGCGTTAACGACAGCCCCTCTTAAAATAATAGGAGGAATGCTAAGTCTTTTCAGCGATTCGATCCAGTTCAGGGATTTTATCGAAAAAATAAAATAATTGAATTAAAATGTAATAAGATAAAAATAAAAGGAGCTGCCTGAAAAGAAAAAATTGGCAGTCTCCTTTTTTATTTTATAAAGGATAAATAACAAAAAACTCCGATATGAATTAATCATATCGGAGTTTTTTTAATTACACACCAATTACACACTCGAACTTTTTAACTCTTTCGAACCCTTGTTTTATCAAGGTGTTTATGTATGGAGACGGCGAGAATTGAACTCGCGTCCGAAAACCCATCACATACCTGCACTACGTAACCTGTCCGATGATTGATAGTCGTTAAATACGGCTCATCGGCCGGCCAATTCAACGACAGACATTTTTAGTAGACACAGTTTGGGGAATATCTAAAACCTTGCCGTGTCGCCAGAGAAAAGTGACACCGAGTAAACCGCCCCTGACATCAGTTTAAACGGCGCCCGTGCCGCTAATTAAGCAGCGAGTGGGAGTGTTTCGTAGTCGTTTGCGACTATATTGTGCCTGTTTTGAGAGCCAGACTCTCTGTCACGCGCAAATATGATCCAGATCCCCGTCGAACCCTTTCGTCCCCGTTATGGGAATCTTTCCTGTTTTGCCTGAAAATACCGTTAAATTTTGTTACGGTAAAACGATAGGCCGCTTATGTAAAAAACATTATCAAAAATATTTCAAGAGATGCGGCATTGTGGCTTTGCCGGTCAAATTGCCGGAGAAATAAAGTTTTTTCAGGCTTATAAAGAACAAAAACCGATTTTTTAATGCCCTTAAAACTCAAATTTGATTTTAACCCGTGTCATAGTCTTAAATAAACCAGAACATCCGAAATTAAAATCAAATCTTAAGTTAGTTTTAGTAAGCTAATCGGGTAAAATATAGTCGGGGCGAAAGGAGTTGAACCTTCGACCTCTTGGTCCCGAACCAAGCACGCTAAACCACTGCGCTACGCCCCGGTTACAAGTATAATATATCAAAATTAACGGCTTTTGTCAATCATTTTTTATCGCCGATTGAGGCGATTATTTCATTTAGCGTATTTATGGCGCCCATAGGCGTTATTTCATTGATGTTGATCTGCTTCAGCCGACTTATCAGCTGTTTTATTTCTTCAGGAATTTCAGGGCATGGAGCTGGTTTAGGCGCCTCGAAAAGATCGAGCTGGTTTTCGTCGATTATTTTTTTCCTTCGTCCGGCGGATTTTATTATTTTCGAAATGTTATTTTGAGTGTCGCTTTCCTCTAATGTCGCAAGTATGTCGTTGGCGCGGTTTATAACCGTATCAGGAAGGCCGGCGATTTTGGCGACATGAATACCATAGGATTTAGCGGCCGGGCCGTTTAGTATTTTATGCAGGAATACTATTCCGTTTTCCGATTCGGAAATGGCGACATTCAGGTTCTGGATTTTAGTGAAATTTTTGTCAAGCGCCGTAAGTTCATGATAGTGCGTGGCAAAAAGCGTTCTCGAGCCTTCGGCGAGTTTGCCGGCTGCGCTTAATATGTATTCGATTACGGCATAGGCTATTGCCAGGCCGTCGTATGTGGATGTGCCGCGCCCTATTTCATCAAGTATTATAAGGCTTTTGGATGTGGCGTTATTCAATATGTTTGCGGTTTCTATCATTTCTACCATGAACGTCGACTGGCCCGCACCCAGGTTGTCTGAAGCCCCGATTCGCGTGAAAATTCTGTCGCATATCCCGATTTTAGCAGCCCGCGCCGGCACGAACGAACCCGCCTGCGCCATCAATACTATAAGCGCGACCTGCCTTATGTATGTCGATTTACCGGCCATATTTGGGCCTGTTATGAGCTGGACGTGAGAATTCGCTCCGCCGATCCGCGTGTCGTTGCTTATGAATCCCATATAATTCATCTTGTTTTCGACAACCGGGTGGCGCCCTTCGGTTATTTCGATCTCTTCGCCCACGGTAATTTCCGGCCTGCAGTAGTTATATTTCGAGGCGCATTCGGCAAAGCCTGCCAGAACATCAATAGTCGCCACAATTTTTGCGGCGTTATATATGTTCTCGCTTTCTGCCATTACCGAATCCAGAATCTTCTGGAATATTTCAAATTCCATTTTTTTGCGGTTGTCGTCTGCGTTTAATATCTGGCTTTCCATTTCCTTCAATTCCGGAGTGTAAAACCTTTCGGCGCCGACAAGTGTCTGCTTGCGGATATAGTCGGCCGGAATGGAGTCGAGGTTGGCCTTCGTAAGTTCGATATAATAGCCGAATACCCTGTTATATTTCACTTTAAGCGACTTGACTCCCGTGCGCTTCTGCTCGCGCTGCTCTAAATTTAGAAGCCATTCCTTGCCGCCGAGCGCTATTTTTATTATTTCGTCAAGTTTTTCATCGAAGCCGAGCTTTATTATTCCGCCGTCCTTTGACGATACCGGCGGGTCATCGTTTACCGCACGGTCTATCAGCCCTATTAATTCAGAAAAATCGGCTATGTTCGAAAAATATGAACTTATATTCATGCCCGGCGCGCTGCCGGTGAAAAGTTTGGCAAGCGATTTTATGCATGAAAGGGATTTTTTCAGTGCCGCTATATCGCGCGGATTGCAGGTGCGCATGGATACGCGCGACAATATTCTTTCTATATCGTAAATGCCTGAAAGTATTTCAAACGTCTCGCGGCGCAGTTTAAATTCGCCGTAAAATTCTGAAACTATAATCTGGCGCCACTGTATCTGCTGCACGTCGCAAAGCGGAGTTTCGATGAAATTACGCAATAATCTGGCGCCCATGGCGGTTTTCGTAAAGTTCAAAACATTGAAAAGCGAGGGTACGATATCCAGCGAAAGCCTGCTCTGCGAATCTAAGTGCATGTAAGATTTTTGCTTGAGCGGCGTGATTTTTTTAATATGGCTTATCGAATTTTTCTGAGTCTGCTTTAAATACAGTATGATTGCGGCTGCCGCGACCACTGACTGCGAAAAGCTTTCCCGGTTTATTCCGAAGCCTTCGAGTGTCGCGACCTGGAATTGGCTCGTTAACAACGGAATCGCGTCATCAGTTTTCTGGGGATATTCGTTCTCGAATTGGTTTATGGTGATTTTATTGTCGAATAGTTTTTGTAGCCGCGAAGTGAAGTCGGCATTTAAATACAATTCTTCGCAAAGAAGTATTTCGACAGGTGAAACGCGGAATATTTCGTTGAATAGTTCAGTTGCCGCATCCTCGCCGGAATACTGGCTTACAAAAAAATCCGTCGTCGACACGTCAATATAACTAAAACCGAATATATTGTTTTCGTAATGTATCGACGCGAGATAATTGTTCGATGTTTCGTCAAGAAAATTCGACTCCGTTATTGTACCCGGAGTTATTATGCGCGTGACGTCGCGTTCGACGACGGTGCCCTTCGCGTCTTTCGCGTCTTCCAGCTGGTCGCATATCGCGACTTTGTAATTTCTTTTTATCAGCCTTGAAATATAATTATCGATCGAATGATACGGTACTCCGGCAAGCGGTATTTCCTCGTCGCCTTCGCGCCCGCGCGCAGTCAGTACGATATTCAGCTCGCTTGCCGCAATTTTTGCGTCTTCATAAAATGTCTCATAAAAATCGCCGACCCTGAAAAATAATATCATTCCCGGGTGGCGGCTTTTTATTGATAAATATTGCTCCATCATGGGCGTTCTTGCCATAATGTCTTTATCCTGCCCTTTTTGTTGATTAATTATCAGTTTTACGACTGTTTGAAATATATCTCATCGATTTATTTTTATAAAAACAGGCGTAAAAATATAGAATAAATAACTGAAAAATAAAATTAATTTATTTCAACGTGATTTCAATATTTAATAAAAAATATAAAAAATTATTGCGCAGCCTTTAGGTTGAAAAATATCTATCAACCGGGGTTTTGCCGCGAAGCCGCCTATACGACTGAATAATTTTTCTCGATTTCTATGATAGTCGGCTGCTGAATGATTTCGCCAGTTTTTTCATCCTCGAGCAGCGGCCCGAAATCGATTTCGAAAGTTATCGGGCTGCTTCTTACGACGCTGGCGAATGATTTGATTTTTCCGTTTATTCTTACGTATGCCGTTAACCTGTCGCCGATTTTCGAAACGCTGAATTTCGTAAAACCTCGCCCTATGGCTTTAAAAGAAAGTTTCGACTCGTTTTCGCAATAATCGAATATCTGGACATTCGGCGATACTTTTATTTTATGCTCGCCGTCGACGTAAAATTCAAGCGAACCAGGAGACGAATATATGTCTATCTTGTTTTTGCCGACCTGAAGGTTGTTTATTTTAACGATATCTAAAGAGAATAAATTGCCGAACTTGAACTTCCCGTCGAATTGTATCTCGAAAAATTCCTCGATGAAAATAAGGCCCATTAAGGCGCCCCATGTGTAAAATGGCGCGGTCCTCGCGTATGTTCCGGCTTGCGGTTCGCCGAATCCGGTATATGCGCTGTAATTTTCATGGACATGCGACGAACGCTGCCATTCGAATCCGAACTGCTTCATGGAGCTGAGCGCTATTTCATAGGAAAGCCTGTGCATGCCCTGCATCCTCAAAGCGCGGCATATCAGGTAATTGAGCGGCGGCCATATACGCCCTTTCCAGTAGTCGCCGTCTTTTGCAATGCCGCCGGTGCATGCGGCGGCGGACATTATTTTAAATATAGTCCCGAACATTTCAGGATTTTTAAAGTGGCCGTGTATTTTTTCCTTTAATTCTTTCGGGAGCTTTATGAACAGCAGCGGGTAAAATGAGGTCGGCGAGTAAGTTTTTGAAAACTCGGAGTTTCTTATTTTATTCGCGAAAATCCCTTTTGAACTGTCGTACAGGTTTTTTAAAATACTGTCATGAAATTTCAGCGACTCATTGGAAAATAATTCGACGTCATCGTTGATTTTTAATTCGGCAGCCATCAATGTCAGTATTGATGCTGCATAACCTGTCAACGCGGTAAGGTCGACGCATGCCCCGTTTAAGGTGTTTCGCGAGCTGTCGTAATCGAATTCGTTCCACATCGGGTTATCGTCTAACCCCGATTCGTATATGGCGCCGACACGGCCCGGTATATAATGCGATTTGACAGGATCATTTGAGCTCTCTGCTGTATGCGATGAAATATCTGCGCCCCATGACATTAAATATTGTTCGGGAAGGCTCCTTTTATTTTTCAAAAAATTATAATATTTTTTCAGCCTGTGATAACAGTTTACCAGGAATTCCTTATCTCTTGTGAATAGGTATGTGTTCCAGGCAGCCATAAAAATTACCGGCGGATTGGTTCTGTCCGACACTATATTATCTACTATAAGCTGCGGCAGACGGCCATGTTCATCGATATATGAAAGCAGCTGCAATATCAGGTCGGCGGAAAGCGGATTGTTAAAATATGCCGAAATTATAGCGCTAAACGCAGTATCCCAGTTAAATATGAGCGGACCGCCGCATTTTTCCTCGGGAATTTCAAATACGTTTTCTATCATCTTGACCCATGATTTCGAAACTGGCAGGTAAGAAATGCCGTTTTTTCTGTTATGCGACATATTCCAGTAAATCGGCGCGCATACCGCGTGCCCCATATCGCTTAAATAATTAGTGCTGAACACAGTTTCATTGCTTAAGAATTTCTTCCGTGCGTTCAGAAAAATCTTGTCGAGGTCGTCGATTTTTGAAATATTGTCGGTTTCGAGTTCCGATGAAATGACAAAATATGTTAATTCGTCGGGGATTACGCAAAAAACTTCGCCCTCGAAAATATCTTCGTATAAATAAAGCTTGTTTTCTTTGAAAACTTCTTCCATCTTCATTTTCAGAGATAATATCGAATAATTCGATTCAGCGCCGCTTTTGTTGTAAACATGCAGTGCGCAGCCGATCTGGTCATAGTTTTCGAACGTAAATAATTTTTTAGAAAGCGTGCGGCTTATTTTGATGTTGTTTTCTTCCATGCCCTTGAATAATATTAAAAAATAGCCTTTTTCATTGCCGGTATTGTTTGACTGCATTTTTATGAAAATGTTAAACGGGTCGGTCTTGGCAAAAGTTACGTTCAATTCGGAATCTTTATGCATATAGCAGATACGGCCGTAATTTAAGTTGAGGTCGCGTTCATAGGCTTTAACAGGTGAAATAGCTTCATCGTCCTTGTGTTTGGGGTGTATCGCCGGGTTCTGGTCCGGCTGGCCGACATTGTAACCGAACTGGTAAATGAATTTATCGCTTTCGCGGTCATAGTAAAATATACATATCTCGGTTTTATTTTCGAGGTTGGTTATTAAGTTTAAACCGAACGGGTCATAAGTGTTATATCCTAAAGGGTATTTTTCACCGAATAAATATTTTTTTGCCATTTTTTTACACCTGAATTTCTATATATTTCAATAATTTTATTTTCGTTAGCGCTAAATTAATACTTGAATTAATTTCGATTATCGGTAATGCCGCCGCTTTTTAATTTGTATTATTTTTGAACGGGCTGATTGTCGGCACCGTTACTCTTCCAGAAGTTTTTGAATTTGTCGAGCATTACGTCTTTTGTTATTTTCAGAAGCGCCGCTTTGTCCATATCGTAAAAAATGTGAGGATCGTTTAAAGTACCCGTAATTTTTCCATATATGTTCAGGCCGTTTTCAAGGCCGCTGAAATCGACGTTCAGTGTGTTATTCAAAAGATGCTTTTGCGGAATGAAAAGTTTAAAATTGCCATTTAGTTCATGATTTGAGTTTTCAGCCGCGGCACCTTCGAATTTATAATTTTCTGACGTTATGTTCAATTTTTTTAAGATCAAGATACCGCCGGTTAATTCCTGCGATACCTCTATTGTGCCGGCTTTTGCCGAAAGTTCCGGCGTAAGTCCGAGAGAAACTACGAAATCTCCGAATCCGAGGGGCGTATAGAATTTACGGTCTTCCGGTATATATTCCAGGAGGCTGGTCGATAATGCCGTTATTTCAGCGCTGCCGCTGCCGTATTGCAGGTTGTCGGCCGGGCCGCTGAATCTTACATCGATAGATGCATCCCGGCTTAACGCCAGTACGTTAAAGAGCGGACAAGCCTTGAGCAATTTTTCGGTGTTTAATTTCGTTATGATCAAATCGACGCAAATTTCCCTGTTTCTTAAATCATATTCCAATTTTCTGATGTTTAATTCGCCGTCGAATATTTTTATATTCTGGCCTGTCAATGTCGCCTTGCCGCTGACGTTATCGAATGAAGCCTTGATATTGAAATTGGAAATATCGAATAAGAGCGCCTGCCCGTTAAGCCCTAAAACTTTAGTGCCTATGACGAGGGCCGGCGCATAAGCCTCTAATTTCGCAGCTAAATGTCCTTTTTTATGATTGACTGAAATTTCGCCCGATATGCCGAAAAAATCATTTTTATTTTCCAGAGAAATGAACTGCGATTCAAAACTTGATTTTAAATCGAATTTTACGCTTTTTTGAGAATTTTTTTCGTCGCTCGAGAATTTCAGGCTGAGATTAAGTATTGAAATTGCAAGAGTACCCGACGTAGTTGTAATTTCACCGCTTTCAATATTTATGTCTACGGGTATATCGGTACGGAATGCATATTTTAATATATTTTCAACAGGATAGATTGAAATTTTAATGTTTTCGAAAAAAACGCTTTCTATAAACTTCGAAAAAAAGTTCTGCTTCGGAAACATTTTTATCTGCTTGAACATCAAATTCGACAAAAAATCGCCGCTTATCTCGCGGTAGTGACAGTTAAAGTAGTTATTTTCAGATAATATCCTGGCCGCGTTTATATCGACCTGGCTTAGAAAATAACTGCTTTTGACATGAAGTATTCCGAGCGTAAGCGTGAAAAAAATTAAAATAAAAAGAAGATAAAGGAATATTAAGATTTTTTTAGGATTTGAAAAAAATGCGCAGGAGGTTTTATTCATGACGGCAACCAGCGTCCTGGAGTTTAAGGCTTATGTCCTGGGATTTGATCTGGTGCGTAAGCGCGCCGATTGATATCAGGTCAACTCCTGTTTCGGCCACCTGTCGAAGGTTGCTTTCCGATATGCCGCCTGAAGCTTCGACTAATGCCCGGCCGGCTATCAGTTTGACTGCTTCCGACATTGTTTCTATGTTCATGTTGTCAAGCATAATCACATCGCAGCCGGCTTCAAGCGCCTCGCGCACTTCGGCCAGATTTTTTACTTCGACCTCTATTTTGATCAGGTGATGAACATTGTTACGTGCCGATTTAACCGCGTTTTTTATTCCGTCCGCTGCAGTTATGTGATTATCTTTGATAAGGATTCCGTCATATAATCCGAAACGATGATTGAATGCGCCGCCCATTACAACGGCCGCTTTTTCAAATATCCTGAAGTTAGGCGTGGTTTTGCGCGTGTCGACAATCCGGGCTTTGGTGCCTTTGACCATATCCGTCAGTTTTTTTGCGTAGGTGGCGATTCCGCTCATGCGCTGGAGGATGTTCAAAAAAGTGCGTTCGCCTGTTAAAAGCAGCCTTGTATTTCCGCTGAAACGTGCCACTATGTCGCCTTTTTTGCATAAAGCGCCGTCCGGCGTCATTGATTCTATATGAATATTCTCGACGTTCATCATTTTCGCCAGATTTAAAAATACCCTGGCCGCAAGATTTATTCCGGCTAAAACGCCGTCGGCTTTGTATATGACATTGCCGTGTGAAACTGCATTTTCAGAGATTATGGAATTTGTCGTTATATCGCCGTGAAGCCCCACGTCTTCACGAAGCGCAAGCTTTATGTATTCGTCGATATATTCTAGATTAAACAAAGTAAAACACCACCGTTGATATTATTTTTCGGATGCCATCCTGCCTTTGGCGGCACGCAGAAAATAGTCC
>Ga0116193_1004232_pt1 | contig 10037 bp, 11 predicted proteins | sample AD_UKC115_MetaG_FD_89892 | JGI IMG/M metagenome (GOLD analysis project Ga0116193, IMG submission 89892) | Active sludge microbial communities of municipal wastewater-treating anaerobic digesters from Hong Kong - AD_UKC115_MetaG | ecosystem: Engineered > Bioreactor > Anaerobic > Digestate...
CATCATCGCCCCGCCCGCCGACGCCGAAGAGGCGGAGCAGCGCATGGCGGATCTGTTCGCCGAGTGCGAGCGCAGCGCGCGGCGCTATTTCCGCCGCGCCGAGGAAGACGGGCTCGATTTCGACATCCGCTGCGCCTACGCCAATGTCGCCGGGCGCATAGTGCGCGCCGCCGCCATGGTGGCCGGCGCGCTCAGCAGCCGCGACAAGCGGGAAACCGTCCACCGCGTCGTCGTGGAGCGCCCCGATGCCGCGTAAATACAAGCCCACAGGGCGCAAGCCCGGCGCGCCGAAAGGCAACACCAATGCCGTCAGGCATGGCCATCATTCGCGCGTCGAAAAGGCGGAGAAGCTGCGCGCCCATGCGGCCCTGCGCGGCGCGAAGGCGCTCGTCGCGGCGATGAAGCTCGACGAGGAAGCCGCCGCCATGGAGGCCGCGCGCGAGGCGGAACGCGAGATGGAGGATCGCGACGCGTTCTGGCGGAAAATCTACAGCGACGCGCGCAAGCTGCCGACCTTTCGCGGCTTTCTGGGCGATATCGTCCGTAACCGCATGGCCGCCGAATGGATCGGCCTCTTCCCCGACGAGGTCGCGCCCGACTGGGTCTATGCCTGGCTCGACGCCATGCCCAATGTCCATCACAGCCTCACGCTGGACGATGAGGACAATGTCCTGCCTTACGTGCCCGAAGGCCCCATCGAGGAGGAGGAGGGGGGAGGGGGGTGGAAAAATGCCGAAACAACCCCACCCCCGGTTCACCCGAACGCGCTGTGGAGCGTGCTGTTTCCCGGCCGCGCCTGGGGCTCCGTCACCAGCTTCGACGACAGCGTGCCCGACCGGCTGCTGGCGCTCGTGCCGCAGTTCGGCTCGCGCCTGCAGGCTGAATCCTATCTCAGGTGGAAACTGCGCCAGTTTCAGGCGCATCGCGATCAGGCGGGCTGGACCGACGGCAAGAGCCATCTCGAGGGCCGGTCCGTCGGCGGCGGCGCACCCTACCCGCGTAACCCCCTGCCCTGGCGCGTCATCGGCACACCTCCGGCGACCGATTGACCGCCCGCGCCTCCGGCGTGTTCATGGGCAGAGGGAGAAAAGCCATATGACCCAGCGCACCGTCCTCATCACCGATGCCGCGCATTTCATCGCGCCGGCGGTCGTCGACCGCCTGCGCAGCGGCGGGGCGCGGGTCATTGCGGCGGATGAGGGCTTCGCCGACGAGGGCGATGCGCTGAAACAGACGACGCCGGACGAGACGGTGGCGCGCGCCGTGGCGCTGGCCGGGCGGCTCGACGTGCTGATCGTCGCGGGCACCTATCCCGCGCCCAGAACCCCGGCCGAAACGCTGAGCGCCGGGGTGACGCGGCCCTTTTTCGAGAAGATCGCCGTCGAGTCGCTCGCCTATGTCGCCGCCGCCGTGCCGCACCTGAAAGCCGCCGGCGCCGCGCAGGGCGGGGCGGCCATCGTGTTCCTCACCTCGGCCGGCCCGCTTCAGGGGATTCCCGGCTTCGCCGCCTATGCCGCCGCGCGTTCGGCGGTCACCGGCGCGGTGAAGTCGCTGGCGCTGGAACTCGCCCCCTTCGCGGTCACGGTGAACGCGGCGGCGTTCAACTATATCCAGACCGAAACCTATTATCCCCGCGCCTGGCTGGAGGACGCGCGCAAGCGCGAGAAGCTGCTGGCCCGCGTGCCGCTGGGGCGGCTGGGCGATCCGGCCGAGGCGGCCGAGATGGTCGCCCTGTTCGCGGAAGGCCGCGCCGCTTTCGCCACAGGTCAGGTTTTAAGCATGTCGGGCGGGTCTTCCTGACCGATCCCCGCTTCACACAGGCGCGGATGAGGATTACATCTTCCGCCGCGGCGGGGCTTTGCACGGGTTTCGCCGCATCGGGACCACTGGGAGCGGCTTCACGCATGGATCGTATCGGATCGGCGACAGGCGACAGCTCCCTCAGGAACGCAGTCTCCGGGCCCGAACCGAAACAGAACGTGCGCTGAAGGAGAGTCCCCTGCCGCCTCGCAGACCCAGTTTCGCCGGCCCGCCCCCCAAGAACGACGACGGCCCCCGCATCAACGGCGACATCACCGCGTTCGAGGTTCTCGTCATCGACGAGGCCGGCGAGAAGCGCGGCGTGATGAGCCGCCGCGACGCGCTGCGCATGGCCGAGGAGGAGGGCGTCGACCTCGTCGAGGTTTCGCCGATGGCGAAGCCGCCGGTCTGCCGGTTGATGGACTACGGCAAGTTCAAATACGAGCAGCAGAAAAAGGCCAACGAAGCCCGCAAGAAGCAGAAGATCATCGAGATCAAGGAGATCAAGATGAGGCCGGGCATCGACGATCACGACTATGACGTGAAGATGCGCTCGGCGCTGAAATTCTTCGGCGAAGGCGACAAGGTGAAGTTCACGCTGCGCTTCCGCGGCCGTGAAATGGTGCACCAGCATCTCGGCATGGAAGTCCTGAACAAGATCAAGGCCCAGGTCGGCGATCTCGCCAAGGTCGAGCAGGAGCCGCGCCTGGAAGGCCGCCAGATGCAGATGGTCATGGCGCCGCGTTAAGCGCCTTGCATCCCGTCACGAAAAAACAAACCCCGCCGGAAACGGCGGGGTTTCAGTTTTCTGCAGTCCCGCAGGGAGGGTTACGGCGCGTAGCCGACGGTTTCGACGCCCGCATCCGGATGATCGGCGGCGAAGCTCTTCTCGGCGTCTTCCACCGCCGCAGTGGCGAACGCGACGGCCTCGCGGGCCTCGGCGATCGCACCGGCCTTGTCGGCCTCGTTCAGCGGCTTGCAGGCCGAATTGGCCTTCACCTCGCCGCAGCGCATCGAGCCGTCGGTTTCGATGACGAAGATATTGGCGAAATTGCCGCCTTCCAGCTCGGCCAGCCACTGCTTGGCATCGGCCAGATCGACCGCCGCACCGGCGACATCGTCATCGCTCGTTTCGGTCATGGCCGCTTCGGCCGCCGGGCCGATGCTGCGCGCCGCAGCTTCCATCGCGCCGGTTCCGGCGAAGCTCACGCCAGCCATCAGGCCGATCGCGGCGCCGAAGGCCAGGCTGCGGGGAAAATAGCGGGACACGTCACACACTCCGTCAAATTGTTGACGAGGTATGAACGCGTCAGCCGCCGAAAAGATGCGGCGCAGATCACACTTTCCGGATCACCTTATGTCGCGGGCCTGAAATACGGGGCTTTTCCGTCGCGCGGAACCCGCGTGTCAGGGCCGGATTTCGGCGTTCAGCGCCCGCTCGGCCTCGCGCAGACCGGCCTCGGCCTTCTCCATCGCCGCCCGTGCGGTCAGCGCCGCGGCATGCGCCTCGGCGGCGATGCGCGCCTTTTCTTCGGGCGAAAAGGGCGTGCAGCCGGTGCCCGGAAATTTCGACGGATCGGCGCAGCGCACGATCTTGCCGTCGCGGATTTCGACGGCGTTCTCCAGATCGATCTCGTGCACGCGGTCCAGCTCGCGGCTGCGGCGCGCGATATCGCGACGCGCGTCGGCCATGCGCTGGCGGGCGCTGCGCATGGCTTCGTCGGCATCGGCCATCGCGCGGGCGACATGGGCGCGCGCCTCACGCGCGGCCCGGCGCGCGGCGTCGCGCGCTTCCCGGGCGGCGGCTTCGGCGCGATCGCGACCGGCCTCCGCCGCTTCGCGCGCCTGCTCGCGGGCCTCTGCGGCCAGACGTTCGGCTTCGCGGCGCGCCTCAAACCCCATCGCCCGGGCGATCTCGGCCGCCCGGCGCGCATCGGCGCGGGCGATGTCGGCGGCGGCGCGATGATTGTCGCGCGCCGGCTCGGTCTCGCCGCGCGCGTCGGCTTCCATGGCGGCGCGGAAGCGCTCGGTGTCGCCGTTATAGTGGGTCACGCCGGCGGCGGAGATGTGGACCGGGCCCTTCACCTCGCTGGCGGCGGCGACGCCGCAAAGCGCGACAAGAGCAGTCAGGCTGATGCAACGCGTAACGGCGGACATGGCGCTCCCCAAATGTGACAACGCGGATGAGGCCACGGCGCATGGGGCGGCGTCATGTGGCGGTCGTCACATCTGCCGGGATTGTGAGCGGCGAGAGCGCGTTCAGCGCTGGTTGGCCTTGCCGGTCTGCGGCGCAGGCGCGGCCTGACCGGGCGGCCAGGCCGCGAAGTCGAGCGCCTTCAGCACCGCCATCACCCGGCGCCCCTTCTGGAACGCATTGTCGTAGAAACGCCAGGGCACGGTGATGTCGGGCTCCACGCCGCCGACTTCGTTTTCGCCGGCGGCATTGGTCCAGACGCAATCGGGCACATGCAGTTCGGCCCGCGTCTCGTTCAGCACCACCGGCGTATCGCCGGCCGACATCCAGCCGCAGCCCGCACCGAAGGTCGGCTCGCCGATCAGGATCGCGGCGCGGTTGTCTTTCAGCAGGGTCGCGAAATGCTCCGCCGCGCTGGCCGAGCCTTCGTCCATCAGCACATAGAGCGGCCCGCTCCAGACGCCTTCGTCATAGGCATAGAGCGAGGAGAAGAAGAGCGCATAGCCCGACGACAGCAGCCCGTATTCGCCCGGCGGTGCGTAGTCCATCGTGCCGGTGGCATAGAGATGGTCCTTGGCCAGCAGCGAGCAATCGGGCGTCCGGTTCTGCCACATTCCCATGCGATCGCAGCTCTGGTTGGCGTCGGTCAGCGCCGCCGTCAGCGTCTGCTTGGCCTGGTTCAGCACCTCGCGATAGGCGACGCCGACCACGGGATTGGCGAGGTCGGCCTCCACCAGCGCCAGATTGCCGGCCAGGCTGTCGCGCCACGACTGGGTGCGGGTGAAGGCGAGGCGCGGAGCCTTCAGCTTGATGGGCGTCAGCATCCGCGCCACCGGATCGAGCCACAACGACCCGCCGCCGTTCTGCGTGATATCGACCGCCAGCGCGGTCACGCCCTCCGCTTTCAGCTTTGCGATCTGCCGTGCCACCGCCTCGGTCAGCAGCTGCGCCGCCTTCTGCCCGATGGAGGCGCCGCAGCTTTCGTCGCACTCGCCGTCTTCGGGCAGACCGATCTCGGCGACCGCCTGCGGACAGAACTCGTAATAGCCCCACTCATAGAACGAGGGGATGCGCAGGACGCCCAGCTTTCCGCCCGGCAGGTCGACCACATAGATGGGAAAGGCCGCGCCGTCCGGCGTCTCCACCTTGCGCGCGCCCAGCCGGTCGAACGGCAGCCCGTCCGGGCGCTCTTCGTCCTCATAGCCGAGGCTGCGGCAGATCGAGGCTGTGCCCCACACCTGCTTCGGCTCTTCGATTTCGTCGGGGAACTGCAGCGAGATGTGGCCATCGCCCAGCGCCATCAGAAAGCTGCGCAGCACATCGCGGGCTTCCGCCTCGCTGGTCGCGGCGCGCAGCTCGGTTTCGGCGTCGTCCGCCAGTTTCTTCAGATCCAGCCCGCGCTCGGCGATCGACCAGTCGAGATTGGGCGCCCGGGCGGCCAGCTCGCGCTTGATCTGTTCGAAATCGGCCAGAAAGCGCCCGGCGCTATAGGTCGCGGCGGACGCAGGCGCTTCCTGCGCCACCGCCGGACAGGCGAGGGCGGCGGCAAAGACGGCGGCAAGGATCGCGGCGCGGCGCATGGCCCATCCTGACATGACAGACGGGCCAGACTACAGCACGCGGCTTAAATCAAGGTTTCGGGATCGCGCCGTCGATCGCGTCCTTGGCGGTTCCCGAAAGGTCCTGCGCCGGGCCCAGCGGGTTGGTTTCGTCGCGCTTTTCGTCGATCTGCGGCGTGCCCGACCACAATTTGTAGACCACCACATCGTCGACCAGCAGCACCAGCATCGAGGCGGCCCAGCCGGTCTCCTCGGTCTTGCGCTGGAAACCCAGCACGTCGAGCGAGATGTGTCCGGTGCGCTGCGTGCCGCTGGCCCCCGGCGCCATGACATAGCCGACGCAGGCATTACGCGCGCCGATGCAGCCCTGGACGGCAGGGTCGAGGTCTTTCAGCTGCACCGAGTCGGTCGGCATGAAGACGCGCATCACCTCCACATAGTTGATGACGCGCAGGTTCGGCGTCGTCTTGGGATCGATGCCGTATTCGCGCAGCTTGGCGCTGGTCGTCACGCCCGGCTGGATGATCTTGTAGGCCGTCTCGGCGATCTCATAGCTCGGAAACGGCCCTGAGGTTTCGCGCGAGGTCGACGGCAGGATGTCGCTGGCGCATGCGGCCAGGGGCAGCGCAGCGAGAGCGGCGAGAATAACGCGGCGTGACATGCGCCCTCCATAACAGCCGTGAGATGGCGGAATGAAGGCAGGCCGGTAAACGAAGTCCTACTTTTCGTTCGCCGGATAGGCCTGGAGCTGCAGGTAATTGTCGAGCCCGATGGAATCCAGGATCGAGAGCTGCGTCTCGAGGAAGTCGATATGCTCCTCGGTGTCGTCCAGGATCTGCTTGACGATCTCGCGGCTGATATAGTCGCGCGCCTGCTCGCACAGCTGCACGGCTTCGATCAGCGTGGTGCGGCCGCGCTTCTCCAGCTCCAGATCGGCCGAGAGGCCTTCGGGCACGGTCTCGCCGATCGCCAGCTTGCCCAGGTCCTGCAGGTTCGGCAGGCCTTCCAGAAACAGCACGCGCTTGATCAGCAGATCGGCGTGCTTCATCTCGCCGATCGATTCCTCGTAAGTTTTCTTGCCCAGCTTGGCGAAGCCCCAGTTCTCATACATGCGGGCATGCAGGAAATACTGGTTCACCGCAGTCAGTTCATTGGTGAGGATCGCGTTCAGTTTCGCGATGACCGCGGGTTCGCCCTTCATGGGAGCAGCCTTTCAGCTCGTTGAATCAGCCTTGTTATGCGTGCGCATCCTGCCGCACGCGTTCACGATAAAAAAGCGGTTTGGTCGCGCGTGCCTCGCAGAGGCAAAAGCACATCGCTTCGGCAGGCGCCGTTCTACTCGGCGGCCACGGCGAGGGCGGGGCGCATCGCCTCATCCAGCATGCGCTGGATATCGACCTTGCAGCGGCCGCATTTCGGGGCGACGCCGCACTGGGCGTAGACGGCATCGACGGTCGGCGCGCCACAGCCGGCGACATGATCGACGGCGGCGCTCATGTCGCGCTGGCGGACACCGTTGCAGTTGCAGACGAACATCTGAACCCCAATGACGCGCGCCCTTACTTGCGAGCGCATCGCAGTCTCTCTATCCGAAGCGGAGCCTGCGAGTCAATCGCATGCGCAGGCGCTACGCCGGTGCGACGTCTTACCACGAAGACTGATTGCGGCCGTCAGGTACCAATAGCGTTGGGGGCTTCAATGCGAAAAGTTCTTTGGTTTATCAGCGGTTTGGCTGCTTTCCTGGCTATAGCTTGGCTGGCGGGAATACGGATTCTTGTCGTTCAGCCGATCGGAGCCCTGCCCGACGGCGCGACAATCATACTGTACGGCCCGAGAGCACTTGCGTTCGTCGATAGCCCGGATGCCTTCTGCATGCGGCATCAAGGTGAAGTGACGCTGCTCTGCCGTGGCGTGACCCTGGGCGCGATCGGCAAGAACGCCACCGTCCTGGTGCGGTTACCTTACATCCAGCCACTATACTGGCTTACGGGTGCGCCTGACGTTAGCGGATGATGGCCTCACCGTACTTGGCGCTCAAGACTTGACGGGCTAGAGAACCCGCGCATTTCCGGCGCAAAGGCTTCCATCTCCATGTCCCGTCTCGTTCCCCGAATCGTCAAAGGCTTCAAGGACGCGCCGGCCGCGTCCCTGCATGCCCGGCGGCGCATGATCGAGACGGTGCGCGGCGTCTATGAAAGCTTCGGCTTCGAGGCGCTGGAGACCCCGGCGGTCGAGTATGTCGAGACGCTGGGCAAGTTCCTGCCCGAGAGCGACCAGCCCGACGCCGGCATCTTCGCCCTGCAGGACGGCGACGAGCAGTGGATCGCGCTGCGCTACGACCTGACCGCGCCGCTGTCGCGCTATGTCGCGCAGAACATCGCTACGCTGCCGCTGCCGTTCCGCCGCTACCAGACCGGCTCGGTCTTCCGGAACGAAAAGCCGGGCCCTGGCCGCTTCCGCGAATTCACCCAGTTCGACGTCGACACCGTGGGCAGCGCCTCGATGGTGGCGGACGCGGAAAACTGCGCCGTGCTGGCCCGGTCGCTCGAGGCGCTGGGTCTCGGCGGTCAGGTGCGCATCGCGGTCAACAACCGCAAGATTCTGGACGGCGTGCTGGAGCGTGCCGGCATCGCGCAGGGCACGCTGGAAGCCGTCACCACGCTGCGCGCCATCGACAAGTTCGACAAGTTCGGGCCCGAGGGCGTGAAGCTGCTGCTCACCACCGGCCGCAAGGATGAGAGCGGCGACTTCACCAAAGGCGCGGGGCTCGACGCCAAAGCCGCCGACACGATCCTTGCCTTCATGGCCGCCGGACAGGCCTCGCGCCTCGCCACCTGCGACGCGCTGGGCGATGCCGTGCGCGGCTCGGCGCGGGGCGAGGAAGGCGTCGCGGAGCTGCGCGAGATCGCCGATCTTCTCTCCGCCATGAATCTCGCGGACGAAACGGTCGCCTTCGATCCCGCGATCGTGCGCGGCCTTGGCTACTACACCGGCCCGGTTCTGGAAGCGCAGGTCACCTTCGAGATCAGGGACGAGGACGGCCGCACGCGCCAGTTCGGCTCCGTCGCCGGCGGCGGACGCTATGACGGCCTGGTCGGGCGCTTTCTCGACCGCGAGCTGCCCGCCACCGGCGTCTCCATCGGCGTCGACCGCCTGCTTGCCGCGCTGGATGCGGCGGGCCGCCTCGATACCGGCGCGGCGCAGGGGCCGGTGCTCGTCGTCGTCTTCGACCGTGCGCAGATGGTCGAATATGTCCGCATCGCCGAAGAGCTGCGGGCGGCGAATATTCCCGCCGAGATCTTTCTCGGCACGGGCGGCATGAAGCCCCAGCTGAAATATGCCGACCGCAAGGGCTCACCCGTCGCGATCATCGCAGGCGGCGACGAGTTCGCCGCCGGAACAGTCTCGATCAAGAATCTCGTGCTCGGCGCGCAGGTCGCCGCGACCGCCACCACCAACGAAGACTTCAAGGCCGAGGCGAAAGCCAAGGCGCAGGTCACCGTCGCGCGGTCTCAGATGGCCGCGACCGTGCGCACCATGCTGGCCGACATCGCGACATGAGCGCCGCTCTGGACGCCGCGCGTCAGGCGGCCGGCGCCGTCTTCGCCGGCGCGCTCTACGAGCCGGTCGAGCCGCCCATCGTCGCCCCCGCCGAAATTTTCCTGGAACGCCTCGGCGAGCGCTTCCGCCGTCTCACCTCGTTCTTCGAGGACGGCACGGGCGAAGAAAAATGCCTGAGGCCCGAGATCACCATTCCGGTCTGCCGCATGGCGCTGGCCGCCGGTTATGACGGCGCCACTCAGTTGAAGCTGCGCTATGCCGGCCCCGTCTTCCGCCTCGCCGACGACGGCGCGGGCGCGCTGATCGAAAGCGCGCAGGCCGGAGCCGAATTCCTGGGCGGCCGCGATGCCGCCAAGGCCGATACCGAAATGCTGGTGCTGAGCCTGAGCGCGCTGGCCGCCTGCGGCATCGACCGGCCGCGTGTCGTGCTGGGCGATGCGGGAGCCTTCGGCGATCTGGTGCGCGGCCTGGGGTTGGAGAACCGCCAGCAGACCCATCTGATGCGCCTCTTCGAAGCGCATGGCTCGGCCCTCGCAGACCATCTGCCGCCGGAAGGCGCACGCGCCGCGCTGACCCCGCTCGACGGCGATCTGGCGCTCGCCGATACGCTGGCGCGGCTGGACGCCGGCGGGCTCGTCATCACCGGCGGACGCACGGCGGAAGACATCGCCGCGCGCCTCGCCGATCGCGCCGGGCGCGCCTCCGCCGAAGCGATCCCCGCCAAAGCGCGATCGGCCATCGCCGCCTTCTTCGCGCTGCGCGCTTCGCTCACCGACGCCTCGCTGATGCTGGAACGCTTTTTCACGGCGCATGGCGTCGTCAGCCGCGCGCCCGACCGGCTCGCGGCGCTCGCCGCCGAACTGGCGCGGGCGGGGGCGGGCGAAGACGTCATTGTCTTCGATGCCGGCGTGCATGCGCCGCTC
>Ga0116193_1004235_pt1 | contig 10029 bp, 7 predicted proteins | sample AD_UKC115_MetaG_FD_89892 | JGI IMG/M metagenome (GOLD analysis project Ga0116193, IMG submission 89892) | Active sludge microbial communities of municipal wastewater-treating anaerobic digesters from Hong Kong - AD_UKC115_MetaG | ecosystem: Engineered > Bioreactor > Anaerobic > Digestate | place...
AAAACCTTTTGCTGAAAAAATATTGGTTGCATAAACAACTTTTCTTACATTTGATATTTAAAATAGAAAGTTATGCAAGAAGCTTATATAGTAGCAGGATACAGAACAGCCGTAGGAAAAAGTAAAAAAGGAGGCTTTAGATTTTATCGTCCAGATGATTTGGCTGTAGAAGTTATTCGAGCATTAAAAGCATCTATTCCTGCATTAGAAGCAAGTAGAATTGATGATGTAATTGTTGGTAATGCAGTGCCAGAAGCAGAGCAAGGTTTGCAATTTGGAAGAATAATTGCAGCAAAAGCATTGGGTATTGAAGTTGCAGGAATAACTATAAACCGTTATTGTGCAAGTGGCTTAGAAAGCATTGCTATGGCAACAGCAAAAATTCGCACTGGAATGGCTGAATGTATTATTGCTGGTGGAACAGAAAGCATGAGTTTAGTACCAACAGCAGGTTGGAAAACTGTTCCATCTTACAACATTGCCAAAGAGGAACCAGATTATTATTTAAGCATGGGGCTTACTGCTGAAGCTGTAGCAAAAGAATATAATGTAAGTCGTGAACAACAAGATGAATTTGCCTATCACTCACATAGAAAAGCAGCAATAGCTATACAAGAAGGTTATTTTAAATCTGGTATTTTACCCATCACTGTAGAAGAAACTTTTATAAATGAAAAAGGAAAAAAAGCAGTGCGTAGTTATGTTGTAGATACTGATGAAGGTTTAAGAGCTGATACAACTATTGAAGGCTTAGCAAAATTAAAACCTGCTTTTGCACAAGGAGGAACTGTTACTGCTGGCAATAGCTCACAAACAAGCGATGGTGCAGCATTTGTAATTGTTATGAGTGAACGAATGGTAAATGAATTAAACTTAAAACCAATAGGCAGATTGGTAAATTGTGCAAGTGCTGGTGTGCATCCAAGAATTATGGGTATTGGTCCTGTTGCTGCTGTACCAAAGGTTTTAAAGCAAGCCAACATGAATTTGCAAGATATAGATTTAATAGAATTAAACGAAGCATTTGCATCGCAAAGTGTTGCTGTAATAAATAATTTAGGATTAAATAAAGATATTGTAAACATTAATGGAGGTGCTATTGCTTTAGGTCATCCTTTGGGCTGTACAGGTGCAAAACTTACTATTCAAATTTTAAACGACATGAAAAGATTGAATAAAAAATATGGTATTGTAACAGCTTGTGTTGGTGGTGGGCAAGGCATTGCAGGAATTATAGAAAATTTATAAGCCAATTATTTTTTATTGAAAATAATTACTAAGCCTGTTTTTGAAATACAGGCTTTTTTATATCGTGGTAAAAAAGAAATTTCCAATTTTCATCGTTTCCTTTTTGCCACCATTCTTGCCTTAGTTGCATACTTTTTTTACCATCATAATCGTACTTGGCAATAAATTTACTTTTCATTTGTTGTAGTTGTGGAGCATCATCACCTCCAAAAAAAATAGTTTCATTAGTTTCTTTTATAAAAAATACTTGATGATAAGGGCTGTGAGCTCCTGTAATAAAATAATGAATATAATTATCAATTACTCCATTGCCATTAAGCCAAACAACATTTGGATGATTGTATAAAATAGCAAACTCATCTGTAATAAAAGAAGGAAATCCTGTATTCATTGCAAACTCAAACTCTTGCTTTTGTACATAATAAGTAGCATTGGGAAATGCAATACTATAATGACCAATATTGTTTCTAAAACTTATACCTCCTGCATGATCTTTATGCAAATGGCTAAGCAATACTTTTGTTATTTGATGAGGCTGAATATTATTGGCTTGTAGGTTGGCATAAATTTGTGGTTCATTGTTAATACTAAATCCTAAGCCTGTATCAATTAATAAAATATCGTTGTTGGTTATAACACAAAAAGGTTGCACTTCTACCAATAAGCTGCCTATTGGACGTTGTTGTAAATCATCTTTTTCTACATCAAAGGGAACAAAGATTTTTGTTTTATCTATGGTAAAACTGCCTTCAGATAATGGAATAACTTTCATGCTATTGGCTTATATAGTGTACCAAAACTATTACATTAGTTCTTTAATATCCTGCATAATTTTCTTGGCTATATTTTCTGCTGTAATATCAAAATTGCTTTCACTATAAATACGAATAATAGGCTCTGTATTGCTTGTACGCAAATGAACCCAATCGTTTTCAAAGTCAATTTTTAAGCCATCTTCGGTGTTAATAGGATATTTTTTATACTTCTTTTTTATTTCAGAAAAAATAGTTTGTACATCAATACCATTGTTTAAATCAATTTTATTTTTACTGATGTAATAATCAGGATAAGTATTTCTTAATTGCCTAACACTTTTTTTCTCATTGGCTAAATGTGTTAAAAACAAAGCAATACCAATAAGTGCATCACGACCATAATGCAAATCTGGAACAATAATTCCTCCATTGCCTTCTCCTCCAATTACAGCATTTACTTCTTTCATTTTAGTTACCACATTTACTTCTCCTACTGCACTGGGAAAATAAGAGCCACCATGTTTTTCTGTAACATCTTTCAATGCTCTGGTACTGCTCATATTGCTTACAGTATTGCCTTTACGATGCTGTAAAATATAATCTGCAACTGCAACTAAAGTATATTCTTCTCCAAATAAAGTTCCATCTTCGCAAACAAAGCAAAGCCTATCTACATCAGGATCTACAGCAATTCCTATATGAGCATTTTGCTTAGTAACCGTGTTACACAATTCTGTAAGATGTTGAGGTAATGGTTCAGGATTATGAGCAAATTTTCCGTTTACTTCTTCATTCAAAACAATAATATCTTTTGCAGCAACACCCAATGCTTTTAATAAAGCAGGGACAGCAAATGCACCACTACTATTTATGGCATCTATTACAATTTTAAACTTTGCTTTTTTTATAGCAGCAACATTTACCAAAGGATAATTAACAACAGCCTCAATATGTTTATTCAAGGCAGTTTCATCAACAATATAATTACCTAATTTTTCTACAGAAGCAAAATTAAACTGCTCTTGAGTAGCAATATCTAAAACAGTAGCACCATCATTGGCACTAATAAATTCTCCTTTATGGTTTAATAATTTTAAAGCATTCCACTCTTTAGGATTATGACTTGCAGTAATTATAATACCACCATTAGCTTGATGAAAAACAACAGCCATTTCTACTGTTGGTGTAGTGCTTAACCCAACATCAATAACATCAATACCCAATGCCATTAATGTATTGCTAACAATACTTTGCACCATTACACCACTTATTCTTCCATCTCTTCCTATAACAACTTTTATTTTTTCAGTAGTTTTTTGTTGCAATAACCAAGTGCCATAAGCTGCTGTAAAACGTACAATATCCAAAGGGCTTAAAGTTTCATTAGGCTTGCCTCCTATAGTTCCTCTAATTCCAGAAATGCTTTTTATTAATGCCATTACAACTTTTTATTTAAGGGTGCGAATGTAATAAAATAGAAGCAATATATTCCTACCTATTCTCTACACATCATTACTTTTGCACTTTACAAAGAAGTGTATATGAGTAATAAAAATTGGTTTAAAGATTGGTTTTCATCGCCATACTATCATCAACTTTATCAGCATAGAGACGAATCGGAGGCATTTGCATTTATTGGTACATTAATACAGCATTTAAAGCCTATAAAAAATACCAAGATGCTTGATGTAGCTTGTGGCAAAGGAAGACACAGTATTGCTTTGGCAGAAATGGGTTTTGATGTTACAGGGATTGATTTATCTTTTTCATCTATTGAAGAAGCACAATATTTTGAAAAAGAAAATTTGCATTTTTATCAACATGATATGAGGCTGCCTTTTTGGGTAAATTATTTTGATTATGCTTTTAATTTTTTTACAAGCTTTGGATATTTTAAAACAAAAAGAGAGCATGACAATGCTATACGAACAATAGCCCAATGTTTAAAACCCAATGGCATTTTTGTAATTGATTATTTGAATGTTCATTACACCGAAGAGACTTTACAACCTACAACCACTACTAAAATTGATGACACAGAATTTCACATTACTCGCTGGCACGATGAAACACATTTTTACAAACAAATTCAAATAACCGACAATAATAATTTTACACCTAAACATTTATATACCGAAAAAATTGCAAAATTTTCTTTAGGCGATTTTACTGAAATGCTTTCTTACCAACACATGCAAGTACAAGAAGTTTTTGGCGATTATAAACTAAGCAATTTTGATATTAAAAAATCGCCAAGAATGATTATTGTAGCAAAAAAAGTTATAAAGTAAAAAAGCATTTACTATGCAGTAAAATAATTTGCCTTAGGTTTTATAAAAACACTTCTTTTTATTTTCTTTTGCTTTTTATCATTTAGTTTTACGCCCTATGTGGATGATTTGTAAAAAAGAATGGCAACAATTTTTTAGCAACCTTACTGCTTACATTATTATAGCAGTTTTTTTAGTTGTAAATGGGTTGGTATTATTTGTGTTTGAAGGAAATATTTTTTCTTTTGGTTATGCCACTCTCGAAAAATTTTTTCAGTTAGCTCCCTGGATTTTATTGTTATTAATTCCTGCTGTTACCATGCGTAGCTTATCAGATGAGTTTAAGTCTGGCACTTTCGAAGTATTGAAAACACTGCCTCTTACCTCTTGGCAAATAGTTGCAGGAAAATATTTTGGAAATTTATTAGTAGTTTTTATGGCATTGTTGCCTACGCTTATTTACATAATTTCTATGCAGCAATTAGCAGTAGGCGAAGGCTTAGATATGGCAGCAACCATAGGTGCTTATTTGGGTTTGTTTTTCTTAGCAGCCGTTTTTACTGCTATTGGCATTTGTGCAGGAAGTTTTACTAATAATTCTGTAGTGGCATTTATTGTAAGCCTTATTGCTTGTGCATTATTGTATTATGGCTTTAATGCAATCAGTAAATTATCTCAATTAAGTGGTGGTGTAGATTATTATATAGAAATGGCAGGTATAGATTTTCATTACAGCAGCATTAGCAAAGGCGTAATAGATACAAGAGATGTGGTGTATTTTATTAGCATCATTTTCTTATTATTATTTATTACGGTTCGTAACATTTCATTAAACCATGTTGTAAAAAAATAAAAATGAAAAAATTATTACAACATAAATTAAATTGGCTTTTTGCAATAGTGGTATTTGCAATGGTAAATATTTTGGCAAGCCTTGCCCACACTAAGTTTGATTTAACCAAAGAAAAAAGATACACCATAAGCAAAGCCACAAAAGATATTCTAAAACACTTAAACGATGAAGTTGAAATAACTGTTTTTTTAAAAGGAAATATTCCTGCTGGCTTTCAAAAATTAGCCAATACTACCAACGATTTTTTACAGGTATTAAAAGATAAAAGCAACTCAAAAATTAAATTTCGTTTCATCTCTCCAGATAATGAAATGGATGATGCCAACAAACTTTATCAAGATACTTTAGTGGCAATGGGTGCAACACCTATCAACCTTACAGTACAAGTAAAACAAGGGCAGGAAAGCAAAGTTATTTTTCCTTATGCATGGGTAAAATATAAAAACCAAGAGCAATTAATTAGCTTGTATAGCGGCAATAGCAGAATGATTTCGCAAGATGAAATAAACAATGCAGAAGCCATGATGGAATACAAATTTTTGAAAACATTTAATCATTTTGTTTTTCCTGAAAAGCCTATGGTAGCTTACTCTTATGGCAATGGAGAGCCTACCGATATTAGAACTTACGACTTACTGCAAACCATACAAAAAGATTACAACCTCTTTACTTTTGATATTAACAAAAGAGCCTTTATTCCAGATACTTTTAAAGTGTTGATGATTGTAAAACCTGCATTACAATTTACGGAAGAAGAGAAATTAAAGATGGATCAATTTTTAATGCGTGGAGGAAAAATTCTTTGCTTTATAGATAACTTACATGCAGAACAAGACAGCTTAAACTTTAAACCAGAATTAGTTGCTTACGATAGAAACTTGAATTTAACAGACTTGTTTTTTAAATATGGCGTTCGCATCAACACAGATTTGGTTATGGATTTGCAATGCGATTTTATGCCTTTTGCTGTAGGTGGTACAAAAGAAAAACCTCAGTACGAATTTTTACATTGGAATTACTACCCCTTATTTGAAAGCAAAAACAATCATACCATTAATAAAAACTTAGGATTGGTGGCAGGAAAATTTGTAAACTCAATAGATACCGTAAAAGCAGAAGGAATTACCAAAACCATTTTACTATCATCATCTCACAATGCAAGAACAATAGGAACACCTGCCATTATTAGTTTAAATGAAAATAAAAATGCCCCGGAAGATGCTATGTTTAAACAACATAATATTCCTGTTGCAGTTTTATTAGAAGGCAAATTTTCCTCATTATATAAAAACAGAATAGCACAAGAAATAAAAGATTCTATGCAAGCCAAAGGCTTAAGCTATTTGCCTGAAAGCAATATAGATGGAAAAATAATTATTGCTGCAGATGGAGATTTTGTACTCAACGATGCAAGCCAAAAATATGGTCCTTTACCTATGGGCATGAACTTATATACATTAGGTTCGCAGTATGAATATCAATTTGCCAACAGAGAGTTTCTTTTAAATTGTTTGGAATATTTAACCAATAACGAAAGCATTATACAAGCCAGAAATAAAGAACAGGTTTTAAGATTACTCAATACCACAAAAGTAGAAGAGGAAAAAACATTTTGGCAATTTATCAATATTGGATTACCTGTTGTACTCATAGCTCTCTATGGTTTTTTATATGCCTTTGTACGAAAGAAAAAATTTACTATCTAATTTTTAAAAGCAAATGACAACCAATCAAATTGTTTACCTTGTTTTTGCTATTGTTCTTATAGTTGCATTACTGTTAGACTTGGGTTTAATGAGTAAAAAAGATAAAACAATTACCATAAAAACAGCATTAATGCAAACCATGTTTTGGGTTGCATTGGCATTAGCATTTTTTGTTTTTATGTGGGTAGAAGAAGGGCAAACCTTAGCACTACAATACCTTAGTGCTTACTTTATGGAATGGAGTTTAAGCATTGATAATATTTTTGTTTTCATTCTTATATTTTCTGCCTTTGGGGTTAAAGAAAAATTTTATGGAAGGGTGTTGTTGGTAGGTATTTTAATGGCTATTGCATTTAGAATAATTTTTATTACTGTTGGCATTGCACTGGTAGAAAAATTTGAATGGTTACTTTATATTTTTGGTGTTTTTCTGCTTTATACAGGCTTTAAAATGTTTGCTTCAAACAATGAAGAATCCTTTAACCCACAGGAAAGCAAAGTGTATAAATTTCTTCAAAAATTTTTACCATTAGCACCACACGATGGCAATGGAAAATATATTATTCGTGAAAATGGAAAACCCGTTTATACCACTTTATTCATTGTAGTTATTATGTTGGCTGCTATTGATTTGGTTTTTGCATTAGATAGTATTCCTGCTGTAATGGGTATTAGCAGAGATAGATTGGTAATTTATACTTCAAATATTTTTGCTGTATTGGGACTACGAAGTTTATTTTTTTTATTACGTAGTGCTGTTTCTAAATTCGATTATTTACAACAAGGCATAGCCATCGTCTTAATTTTTATTGGCATTAAAATGCTTGCAGAACATTATGTTAGCCAGTGGATAGATAAAAATATTCAAGTTGTAATTTCATTAGGGGTAATTTTAGTTTGTATAAGCGGCTCCATTTTTTATTCTATTTTTATAAAAAAGAAAGGATTACCAAAGGATATAGAGGAACAATAATTTTTTAAATGAGTTATACCATACAACATATTGCTAAGCTTATACAAGCTACTGCTGTAATAAAGCAAGAGGCAAATATTGAGTATTTAATTATTGATAGCAGAAAAATAACCTTTCCTTCTACCTCCTTATTTTTTGCTTTACATACACACAGTAGAAATGGACATACGTTTATTGCAGAAGTGTATGAACGTGGAGTAAGAAATTTTGTAATTGATGAAAACATTGATACAACTGCTTTTCCTGATGCTAATTTTTTAAAAGTAGCAAACTCATTAATTGCTTTACAAAATATTGCATCGGCACACAGACAACAATTTAAAGCATTACAGGTTATTGGTATTACAGGAAGCAATGGAAAAACTATTGTAAAAGAATGGCTGAATTTATTATTACAAAACGATTACAACATTGTACGAAGTCCAAGAAGTTATAATTCGCAAATAGGAGTGCCTTTAAGTATTTGGCAAATAAATTCTACACACAACTTGGGTATTTTCGAAGCAGGCATTTCTACTTATAACGAGATGGATAAGTTAGAAAAAATAATTCAACCCACCATTGGCATACTTACCAATATTGGCAATACACACGATGAGGGCTTTGAAAATATTGAACATAAATTTTTAGAAAAAATACAACTGTTTAAAAACTGTTCAGTATTAATTGCAAGAGAAAATGATTGTAAAATTCATAACCCTGTTGCACCATCAGAAAAATTTAAACCAACTGTTTTAACATGGGGTTTTTCAAATAATAATGAATTTGTTATTCAGTACATCAACAAACAAAAAGATAATGCTGTAATTTCTTTTTTGTATAAAAACAAAGAACAACAATATACTATTCCTTTTACCGATGAAGCAAGTATAGAAAATGCCATTACCTGCATTTGTGTAATGCTTGTATTAAAATATGAACCCCAAAATATTGCTACCAAAATTGCATTACTACAATCTGTAGAAATGCGTATGCAATTAAAAAAAGCCATTAATAATTGTTATGTAATTAATGATAGTTATAGCAATGATATTGCTTCGCTAAACATTGCTTTGGATTATTTAAAACAACAATCTGGCAACCAAACTACCACAGTAATTCTTTCTGATATTTTACAAACAGGAAGCCCTCCAAACGATTTGTACAAAAGGGTTGCAGCAATCATCAACCAAAAAAAAATACATAGATTTATTGGCATTGGTGAACAACTCAACAAGTACAAACATTTATTTGAAAACAGTATTCAACAAACAGCTTTTTATAATTCGGTAGAAGCGTTTTTTTTACATACCAATACACACCATTTTAAAGACGAATTTATTTTACTAAAAGGAGCAAGATTATTTGCTTTCGAAAGAATAAATGATTGGCTGGCTTTCAAAGTGCATCAAACAGTATTAGAAATTAATTTATCTGCTATGGTGCATAATTTAAAAACATATCAAAACCATTTACAGCAAGGCACTAAACTAATGGCAATGGTAAAAGCTTTTAGTTATGGTAGCGGAAGTGTAGAAATAGCAAGGCTTTTACAGTTTTATAAAGTAGATTATTTGGCTGTTGCTTATACCGATGAAGGTATTGAATTGCGTAAAGCTGGCATTAGCCTGCCTATAATGATTATGAATACAGACGAAGCTGCTTTTCACGCTGTTGTTGAATATAATTTAGAACCAGAAATTTATTCTTTTAATATTTACCATACTTTTCATCAATATTTATTACAACAAGGCATTACAAATTTTCCAGTTCATTTAAAACTAAATACAGGCATGAATCGTTTAGGATTTGATGAACAGGATATTCATACAATAGCAACGTTGTTACAACAAAATAATACCATGATGATACAATCTGCTTTTAGCCATCTTACTTCAAGTGAAGAGGCAGCAGATGACGATTTTACTTTACACCAATCACAGGTTTTTTTACAATACTGTAATACGTTAGAAAATAAATTAGGCTATAAGTTTATAAAACATATTGCCAACAGTGCAGCAGCTTTGCGAAAGCCTTTTTTACAAATGGATATGATACGCTTGGGAATTGGTTTGTATGGAATAAATAGCTCTAAAATGAAGTCTGTTTTTTTACAACCTGTTGCTACTTTAAAAACAACCATTGCACAAATAAGAGAGGTAAAAAAAGAAGATACCATAGGCTATAACAGAAAAGGAAAATTACAAAGAGATAGTAAAATAGCCACCATAAGAATTGGCTATGC